>Ga0209062_1004519_pt1 | contig 14442 bp, 11 predicted proteins | sample Coa_R2_2_FD_187158 | JGI IMG/M metagenome (GOLD analysis project Ga0209062, IMG submission 187158) | Surface soil microbial communities from Centralia Pennsylvania, which are recovering from an underground coalmine fire - Coalmine... | ecosystem: Environmental > Terrestrial > Soil > Unclassified... | reverse complement strand
GTTGAAGTTTTCAAAACGGAAGAGCGCTTTGCGGGAATTCAATTCGGCAAGGATTTCGCGCTGGTGGAGGATCAGGCGCGCATCTCCCGGCTACTGCGCACTTTTGAGATCGACCCGTCCAAGCCCGGCTCGCAGCCGAAGCTGATCTGGAGCCGCAACGCGCAGGATCGCTATAAGGATCCCGGCCGGCCGGTGGAAAAAGTCCAGCGCGCCGGACGCGGAGGCGGCGGATTTTTCGGCCCCTCCGGCAGCGATTCGACGCTGCTGCAAAACGGCGAGACCATTCTATTGCAAGGAGACGGCGCATCCCCGCAGGGCGACCATCCGTTTCTCGATCGTTTCGATTTAAATACGCTGCAAAGCGAGCGCATCTTCCAGAGCGCGCCGGATAAATATGAAGTTGTCGAAGCGGTGCTTGACGATCAGGGCAAAACGTTCATCACCCGGCGCGAAAGCACCACGGAGCCGCCCAATTATTTCCTTCATTCCGGCGGAAGCGAAAAAGCGCTGACCAATTTCACCGATCCGGCTCCGCGCATCCGCCGCATCACCAAACAACTGGTGACCTATAAGCGCGCCGACGGCGTTCCGCTATCGATGGAGCTTTATCTGCCGCCGGACTACAAGCCCGGCACGCGGCTGCCCGCGGTGATGTGGGCCTATCCCCGCGAATATAACGATGCGGCAACGGCGGGTGAGATTCAAGGCTCGCCGAATCGGTTTACAACCATCACCGGATATTCCGAGTTGTTCTTCCTGCTCGACGGCTACGCGGTGTTGGAAAACGCGGCGATGCCCGTGGTCGGCACCATCGACGTGGTGAACAATACCTACGTCGATCAGATCGTCGCCGATGCCAAGGCGGCCATCGATAAGGTGGTCGACATGGGCGTGGTGGACCGGAACCGGATCGGCGTCGGCGGCCACAGCTATGGCGCGTTCATGACCGCGAACCTTCTGGCGCATTGCAATCTCTTCCGCGCCGGCATCGCCGAATCGGGCGCGTATAATCGAACTTTGACGCCCTTCGGATTTCAAAGCGAGCGGCGCAGCTTCTGGGAAGCGAAGCAGACCTATGAAAACATGTCGCCGTTTTTCTTCGCCGATAAGATCAAGGACCCCATCCTGCTGATTCACGGCGCCGCCGACGACAATTCCGGCACTTTCCCGATCCAAAGCGATCGCATGTATCAGGCCATTCGCGGCAATGGAGGAACGGTCCGGCTGGTATTTCTTCCGAATGAAGCCCACGGATATCGCGGCAAGGAGACGATCGAGCATGTGCTATGGGAGAAATTTCAGTGGTTCGATAAATACGTGAAGAACGCGGGGCCGCAGACTTCACGCGCGGAGTGAGATTGCGCAAACTGGTTGTCATATTGCTGGCCGGGTTCGCGTGGAACCTGAATGCTCCGGCGCAGGAGGCAAATCCCGCGCCCGGGCTCGCCGAACGGGCCGCGAAGGCGGACGCCAATTGGGAGGCTCTGGCCAAGGGTCTGGACGCAAAGATCCAGCGGATGCTGCCCTGCGATCCGCGGCTGACCGCGGCGATCGAGGAAGTCAGCCAGGCCTCGCAGGCGCGGCTGGCGGCCATGAATCAATACTTGCAAGCCGCGGTCGCGCGCGCCCGGCAGGACACGGAAACGGCGCGTCTCGCTCTCGTCGCCGAGCAGGCTTCCGCGCGCGATCTTGAAACCGACCGTGCCGAGGCGGAACAGGAGCGGATCGCGATCGAGGGGCAGTTAAGCGATCTGACCGATAGCGTGAAGCGGCGGCCGTCGCTTGAAGAGGCTCGCGCGAAGCTTCAATCGATCGAGGAAAGCGTGGCGGCCCGCGCCCGTGATCTGCAATCGCTGGCAACAAAGCGTACCCCGCTGGCGGCGGCACTGAGCGATCTGGTGCAAGCGCGGCAGGCGCGGCAGCGCGCGCTGGAAGCGCAGCTCGACGCGCTGGCGCTTGAAACCTTGCGGTGGGGCGATTATTACGCGGCCCGGCTGGCGCGGGCGCGAACCGAGTGCGAGATCACCAATCCGGTGGGGACGAGCCGGAGAAAGCGATGAGGCGCGCGCGGAACACCGTTATTCTCGCCGCGAGTCTCTGCGCCTTCGCGGCCGTTTCCCGCGAGGCTTATCGCGACGCCTATAAAGCCTGGCGGCAGGCCGATCCGACGCTGGAACGCGACGTGGCGGCGGCGGGCCCGGCGCTGGCGGCCGAGATCGATCGCGTCGCCAATCAGGCGATAAAGTACGCGGCCGCGCGCTCCGTGTTTCTATCGCAATCCGCGGCCGAACAGGAACGCCGCCTGGCATTTCTCAATCAGGACCTCCTCGCCGCTCCGCCCGCCGGTTCGGACGCTTCGCGGATCGTCAGCGCGGAGGCGGACGCGGTGCGCCACAGCCTCGATGTTTACGGCAAAGATCCGGATCGCGGGATTCAGATGGCGCGTGCCTTGCTGAATCGCGAAAATATCGCGCTGGGCGCGCTGGCTCCGCTCCTCGCCGAAGCGCGGAAGACGGCGGATCAGGCGCGTGCGGCTACTGAATCGGAACAGCAGGCGCGGAAGAAGGCGCTCGGTCTGTTGCGCGAAGCGAGCGCGATGACCAATCAGCAGATCGCCAAAGCGTCGCAGGAGGGCGCGGCGTGGGCCGATTACTACCGCCTGCTTGCCGATGCCGTGCGAGGCGCCACGCCCGCGTCCGTGACTCCGGCCGCCGCGCCCGCTCCCGATCCGCGCGCGCCCTCATCCGCGCTGCCGGCCTTGCCGCTGTCGCGCTACGTGGGGGCGTGGGTTTTTCCCGCCGTGAATGGACTCTACCATGGTCCGGAGCCGGAGTTTGTGGATCTGGTGGTGCATGAACAAAACGGCCATGCCGACGGATCGCTGTTTGCGCGGTTCAAGGTATCGGGCGGCGATCCGCTGATCCGGTTCGATTTCGCGGGCGATTTTCAGAAGACGCGGAATCAGGTTTTCAATCTAGAAACCAGCGACGGTGCCAAGGGGACCATCGAGCTGATTCCCGGTCCGGCGTTCAATCTGCTCGAAATCAACGTCCAGATCGAACCAAAGCCGGGAAGAATCCATCAGGCAAACGCCGTGCTCATCAAAAAGTAAACGGCTTACGCTATGCTTACATGAGGCTTATGAAGCTTCTTGCGGCCGGCCTGCTGCTTTCCCTGTCCCTGCCGGCGGCCGTTGTCATCGAGGACGTCACGATCATCGATGTACGGAACGGCGCCGCGCGGCCGCATCGCAATGTGGTGATCCAGGGCAACCGGATCGTTTCGATTGGCGGGTTGGTTCCGGCCGGGGCGGCCGTCGTCAGCGGGCGCGGAAAATTCCTGATCCCCGGAATGTGGAACATGCATGTGCATCTCGAAGGAGGAGACCAGCTCGCCGGATTCCTCGCCCAGGGCGTCACCGGCGTGGAGGATATGGGCAGCGATTTCGCGCGCGTAACCGAATGGCGCGAGGCAATCGAATCCGGCAAGGCGGCCGGGCCGCACATCGTTTCCTCGGGGCCTCCGGTGGCGGATCGCGTTTCGCGGCGGGTCCGGTTTCCGGAGTTGGCCGCGCCCAATCCGCGCGAGGCGCGCAAAGCCTTCGACCGGCTGTGGGACATGGACGTCGATTTCATCAAGGTGCAGCCGGACCTGACCGCCGATGCTTATATCGCCCTGGCGGAACAGGCCCGGCATTGGCATCTGCGCGTGGAGGGCGCCGTGCCGCTGGCAGTTTCGGCCTGGGACGCGCTGGAGGCGCACCAGAACACGATCGACCTTTCGAGCGTGCTCAAAGCGGTTTCGACCGACGCCGAAGCGATCGATTTTTTTGAGCGCTGCGCCATGCACGGAATCCGCATCGAGCCGATGCTCGCCGAATTGCAGCGCTCGGGGTCGGAGCGGATCAAGGATGTGTACCGTCTGGTCGCGTTATCGACGCGAACCGAAGTGGAACTGCTCGCCGGAGCCGGATCAAACGCGACGGTGCAGGATGAGTTGGAGCAGATGGTTGCCGCGGGATTGACGCCGCAACAGGCGCTGCGCGCCGCGACCATCGCGCCGGCGCGGTTCTTCGAATCCGAAGATATGGGGACCGTGGAAGCGGGGAAGCTCGCCGATCTGGTGCTGCTGAACGCGAATCCGCTGGTGGAGATCGGAAATGTAAGGGAAATTGCCGGCGTATTCTCGCGCGGAAAATACTATTCGCGCACCAGCCTGAAGGCAATGGCGCCCGCGCATTAGATTTTCGAATTGGAGAGGCCTGCGCGTTCGCGCTCGAACAGCAGAGCGGAAGCCGGTTGCGGTCCGTCGCTTTACCAATTCAGGGCCAGCTTGGTAAACGTCCTGACGCAGATACCGGTCGGACCTTTCGCCATATACGGCTTGGCGTCGTCGAGCCATGCGGTGCCGGCGATATCCAGGTGCACCCATGGCGTGTCGCCCACGAACTCGCGTAGGAACCAGGCGGCGCTGACCGCTCCGCCCCAGCGGCCGCCGATATTGGACAGATCGGCGAATGCGCTCTTCAGCAGATCTTTGTATTCGTCATCGAGCGGCATGTGCCAGATCTTTTCGCCTTCCGACCGCGCGGCGGCCATCACCTTTCCGAGCAGCGCTTCATTGTTGGTGAAGGCGCCGGCGTTGACATGACCCAGCGCGACCACGATCGCGCCGGTCAGCGTCGCCGCATCGACCAGGTGCGTGCATCCCTGGCGCTGCGCGTAAGTGATCGCGTCAATCAGAATCAAACGCCCTTCGGCGTCGGTATTGAGCACTTCCACCGTTTTGCCGTTCAACGATTTCACGATATCGCCTGGCCGCTGGGCTTTTCCGCCGACCATGTTTTCCACCGCCGGCACGAAGGCCGTCACCGCAATGTCCGGCTTCAACTTCGCGATCGCCTTCATCGCGCCGAGCACGGCCGCTCCGCCCGCCATATCGTATTTCATCTTTTCCATGCCGTCGGCGGGCTTAATCGAAACGCCACCGGTGTCAAACGTCACGCCCTTGCCGACCAGGCCGAGATGATCGCTGGTCTTGGGGGCCGTCTCCGGCTTGTAGCGGACGATGATCAGCGCCGGCGGCTCGGCGCTGCCTTGCGCGACGCCGAGCAGCGATCCCATGCCGAGCTGCCGCATGCGATCCTGATCGAGCATCTCGAATTCGAGGCCGGCTTCGCGCGCCATCGCCTTTGCCCGGTCGGCCAAAATTAACGGCGTCAGGCGATTGGCCGGCTCATTGACCAGCGATCGCGTGAAATTCTGCGCTTCGGCGAGGATGCAGCCGCGCTCGAAGGCGCGATCGAATTCCCGGCCGTTGGTCGCCGCGATCGCGCAAAACTCCTCAAGCGACTTTCCCTGATTCGCAGTCTTGTATTGATCCGGCTCGAAATTGCCGATAATCGCGCCTTCGGCGACGGCTTCCGGATCGCCGCCGTTGAGCCACCAGGCGAGTTTTTTGACGCCTTTCTGCTTCAGCGCGCGGACAGCGGTCGCGGTGGCGCGGCGCAGGTCGAAATTTTCTTTCGTGCCGCCGCCGACGGCCACAAACCGCTTCGCCTTGATTCCCTGCGGCTGATGCAGAACAGCGAGCTCATCGGATTTTCCGGAAAATTCCCCGGACGCGCGCAGCTCCTCGAGCCACGACGAGGCGAATTTCAGCTCCGTGGGAGCGGGTTCGTTTTCAAAAAGGACGACAGCGACGGCGTCGGCCTCGATTTTTTCCAGAGATTGGTAAGCGAGTTTGGTTTCCATAGGCGAAGATATAGAGTAAGTTGTTGGGCGCAAATAAATCTCTTGCATTCGCAAAAGAAGGCGGTTTAAACTTCAGAAGTGGTCTGATGTGGGCCAAATTGGTTTGTTGTGGTCCAAACGACAGTGGAGCAAAGTTCAAATGTCGCCGTAAAACCGCCGCTTGGCATATTCCAGGCCAAGTGTGACGAAAAGGGCCGCTTAAAGCTCCCGTCCGAGATTGTGGGGTATTTCAAGGCGCAGGGGGTTGAGAGAGTTTTCATCACCACCGTCGATTTGAAGCTGATTCGAATTTACAGCGAAACCTTGTGGGAGAGCAACCAAAATATTTTCGCCCAAGGGGGCGACACCGCGAAAATCGCGCAGGACGTCGCGTTTATCGCGAACCTATACGGAGGGCTTTCCGAGATTGACGACAACGGCCGCGTGCTGATTCCGGCCGAGCTGCGGCGGAAACTTGAAGTGGAGGGCCAGCCGGTCTGGCTCGACGTGTACAACGGCCGCATTAACGTTTTCGGCAAGAAGGTTTACGACGAGCGGATGCATCGCGCCCTGGACGGGTTGGAGGAAAAAGTGAACAGGCTCGAGGCGAACGGTTTCAGATGATGTATGCACGTACCCGTGATGCTCGCGGAGTGCCTGGAATATCTGGGCGTGAAGCCGGATGGCGTTTATCTGGACGCCACCGCGGGTTTGGGAGGGCATACGCGAGCCATCGCCGAGCGGCTGACGTCGGGTTACGTAATCGCCTGCGATCGCGATGCGGAGTCGCTCGAGATCGCGCGAAAGAACACGGCCGATTTGGCCGCCAGGATTCGTTTTTATCACGTTTCGTTTGCGCGATTGGAAGAGATGATCGGGGCCGAAGGGCTTCCACGACTGGACGGATTGCTTGCGGATCTGGGCGTCTCGAAATACCAGTTAACCGAAAGCGAGCGGGGATTCTCGCTGATGGCCGACGGACCTTTGGACATGCGGCTCGATCGGGCGCAGAAGGAAACGGCGGCGGATATCGTCAATTTCACTTCGGAGAAGGAACTCGCCGGCTTGATTTATCAGTTAGGCGAGGAAAGGAGGAGCCGGAAGATTTCCAGAGCAATCGTGCGGGCGCGGCCGATACGCACGACGGGTCAGTTAGCCAGGCTGATCGAGTCCGCCGCGCCGCGCACGGAAAAAATTCATCCGGCGACGCGAACGTTCATGGCGTTGCGTCTGGCGGTGAATCGGGAATTAGAAGAATTGGATGCGCTGCTGGCTTCGCTGCCGCGATGGATGAAGGCGGGCGGGCGAGTGGTGATCCTGAGTTTTCACTCGCTCGAAGACCGGCGGGTGAAGCAGTCGTTTCAGGCCATGGCGCGCGCCGGGCGGGCGCGCATTCTGACGCGTCACGTGGTGCGGCCGTCAGAGGAAGAGATCGAGGGGAATCCGCCGTCGAGAAGCGCGAAGCTTCGGGCGGTGGAAATGCTTTAGCGAAATCGCGGGTCACCGAAAGCGGCGGCTCGCGCAGTGGAAATGAGCGGTTAACGAGTAAGGGAAAACGATGGCAACATTAGCAGGCATGATGAACCGGTTCTTCGAGCGCGGCATGGAAGCCGTCTCGGAGGCTCCGCGGGGGAAGCAGAACGCGGCGCGCGTGCGGGCGTTCGCCAACGAAGATATCTATTTTTTCGTGAAGGAAATCAACAATGCCGGCGTGGTTCGCGCGGCCGATCCGCAGTCCGGCGGGGTGTGCTGGAAGATGATCGGATCGGTGGTAACGGCGGCGGTTCTGCTGGTGGGCGTGCTGCTGCCGGGGGCATACAGTTTGCTTGCCGGATACCAGATCCAGGAGCTCAAGCAGGAGGCCCAGCGGCTTCAGAATGAGCGCGCGTCGCTGGAGGTCGAAGAGGCGCAGTTGATCTCGCCGGCGCGGATGGAGCAGTTGGCCAAGGAACAGCAGTTTATCGATCCGCCGGCGCAGAACGTGGTCTATCTGGACAACACGCGCAACGGATCGCTGGCGATGAATAAATAGGAGCGCCAGCTATGGCGGAGGATCAGGCGACATTCCGGTTGCACAGGCTGCTGTGGCTGCTGCTCGGGTGGGCCGGATTGATTTTCGTCCGGCTCGTCTGGCTGCAAGTTATTCATCACGACGATCTGTTGCGGCTGGCGCAGCAGCAGCAGCAAAAGATGCAATGGATCCCGGCGCTGCGCGGCACGATTTTCGATCGCAACGGCCAGGCGCTGGCCAAAAGTTTACCGGCGGAATCGGTGTGCGTGAATCCGCAGAAAATTTCCGATCCGGCGATGGCGGCAGATCTGTTGTCGCAGGCCCTGAATCTCGACCGCGCCAAGCTTCAGGAAAAAATCGAGGATGCCAAGCTGCGCGGCAGCGGGTTTTTGTGGGTGAAGCGAAAGATCATGGAGGACGAGGCCGGCGCGCTGCGCAGCTTGAATCTTCCGTGGGTCGAGTTCCGGCCGGAGATTCGCCGTTTTTACCCGCATCACATGCTGGCGGCGCATGTGCTCGGGTCGATGGGCATGACCGACTCGGGCGATACCGAAGAGCATGGTACGGCGGGCATCGAGGAGAGCTTCGATGAAGACCTCGCCGGGCGGCCGGGGTTGGCCCGCGTCTACACCGACGTGAAGCAGAATCCGTATGACTCGGTGGTGGCGCGGCAGCCGGAGCCGGGCGCCGATCTGACGCTGACCATCGATTCGAATCTGCAATACGACGCGGAAAAAGCGCTCCAAGCGGCGGTGGCGAGAACCGGAGCCAAGACAGGCTCGGTTGTCGCGATGAATCCGTACACGGGCGAGATACTCGCGCTGGCGAACTATCCGGCCTACGATCCCAATCTGCCGCCGGCTCCGGGCGAGCCGGAGAACGCGCGCAGCGACCTCGCCGTGACGACACCGTTCGAGCCGGGAAGCGTCTTCAAGACGGTGACGCTTGCGGCGGCGCTGGAGACGACGAACCTGCGTCCGGATACCATCATCGATTGCGGCAACGGGGTGATCACGCTGTTCGGCCGCGTGATTCACGATACCCATCGCTATGGCGCATTGACGATGGAGCAGGTCTACGAAAAGTCGAGCAACATCGGCGCAATCCATATCGGCCTGCGCGTCGGCAACCGCACGATGTATCAATACATCAAGAAATTCGGATTCGGCGCCAGGACGGGCATCGAGCTGCCGGGCGAATCGGCGGGCGAGGTGCGGCGCGTCGAGAACTGGACCCCGAGCTCGATTGGCTCGGTGGCGATGGGTCATGAAGTGAGCACGACCTCGGTGCAGCTTGCGGTGATGGCTGCGGCAATCGCCAATGGCGGATTGAAAGTGAAGCCGCAGATTGTGATGGCGCGGCATCAGCCGGGGGAATCGGAGGAAAAATTCGCGCCGGAAAAACCGAAGCGGATTTTGCAGCCGGAGACAGCCATCACCATGCGGCAATTGATGGAAGGCGTGGTGCTTCGGGGAACAGGACGGGTGTTTGCGACGCTGAAGGGCTATACGTCGGGCGGAAAAACCGGATCAGCGCAGGTCTATGACCTGAAGGCGCACGCTTACACGCACAAATACAACGCGAGCTTTATCGGGTTCGCGCCGGTGGTGAATCCGCAAATCGTGATCGCCGTGACGCTGAACGACACCGCCATCGGCTCGGCGGGTTTCGGCGGACCGGCGGCCGCGCCCGTGTTCCGCGAGGTGGCGATGACCGGTCTGCGGATTCTGGATGTGCCGAAGGATTTGCCGGACAATTTGAAACCGGCCAGCGCAAAACCTTCTGACTATAACGATCTTGCGATTGCCGGTCTGGGAGATGCTCCCGACGCGCGATCGAGCGAAGTTGTATCCTCCGTCACTCAATCGCCGCCGGCCTCGGAGGGCGCTTTATCCAAAGCGCCGGATGAGAGCCGGCGGCAATTTTTTTCGGCGGCGGTAGTGGGCCCGAAAGTACCGGATTTTCACGGAATGACGCTGCGCGCAGTGCTGGAGGAGTCTTCCGCCAGGGGGATGCCGGTGGAAACGGTCGGGACGCCAGATGCCGGCCTGGTCCGGAATCAGGACCCGCCGGCGGGAACGATTTTGCCAGCCGGTGAAAGGATTCGATTAGAATTCGCAAAGTAGGTGGGTAGTGGGAACTGGGCGCCGGGCCAATCGCCGGATCCAGTTCCCAATACCCATGACCATTGGCCAGGTGCTGAACGGCGTGAAGCTGGCGGCCGAGCTCGCGCCGGGGCTGGCTCAGAAGACCGTTGGCGGGCTCGAATATGATTCGCGCCGCGTGGGGAAGGATTTTTTGTTCTTTGCGTTTCCAGGATCACGCGTGGATGGGGCGCGCTTCGCCGCCGATGCGCTGCGGCGCGGCGCGGCCGCGGTGGTGAGCGAGCTTCCGCGGCCGGACGATTTCGCGGGCGCCTGGATTCAGGTGGACCACGGACGCCAGGCGCTCGCGCGGGCCGCACTCAATTTTTACGAGCACCCGGACCGGCGCGTCGCGTTCACCGGCGTTACTGGAACGAACGGCAAGACCACCACATCTTACCTGATAGACGCGATTCTGCGCCAAGCGGGATTCGTAACGGGATTGATCGGCACCATCGAGTACCGGATAGCGGGCGAAGCGCGGCCGGCGCCGAATACGACCCCGGAGTCGCTGGACGTGATCCGGATGGCTTCAGAGCTCGAAACGCGAGGCGGCCGTCAATTTATAATGGAAGTTTCCTCGCACGCGCTGGCGCTGGGAAGGGTTTTCGGCATTCAATTTCACACCGCGGTTTTCACCAATCTCACTCGCGATCATCTGGATTTCCATCGCTCGATGGAAGAGTATGCAGCGGCAAAGCGCTTGTTGTTTTCCCCCGTTGGATCGCCGCCGCCCCAATGGGCCGTGCTCAACGCCGATGATGCCGCCAGCCGCGGCATGACCGGAGCGGCCAAGACGCTGTGGTATGGAGCCGAATCCCAGATCCGGGCCGAAGGCGTTCGCGGCGATTTTTCCGGATTGCACTTCGAGCTGGTGTTTGAAGGCGCGCGGCAGTCGATCGAATCGCGGCTGAACGGCCGCATCAACGTGATGAACATTCTGGCGGCGGCCGGAGCGGCGTTGAGTTACGGGCTGAATCTGGAAACGATCGCCAAGGGCGTGGCGGCGTGCCGCGCCGTGCCCGGCCGGTTTGAAACCATTGACGAGGGCCAGCCCTTTGGGGTGGTGGTCGATTACGCGCACACCGATGACGCGCTGCGCAATGTGATTCAAGTCGCGCGCGAGCTGGCGCGCGGCCGCGTAATTACGCTGTTCGGCTGCGGCGGGGATCGCGACCGGTCGAAGCGTCCGTTGATGGGCATGGCGGCGGCGGAGCTGAGCGATTTTGTGGTGCTGACTTCGGACAATCCGCGATCGGAGGATCCCTTGGATATCATGAACGACGCCATGGTCGGCATCCGCCGCTACGATACCCCCCATGTGGCCGAGCCGGATCGCGAAAAGGCGATTCGCATTGCCATCGGCGAAGCCAAGCCGGGCGACGTCGTGCTGCTGGCGGGCAAAGGTCATGAGACCTATCAGGTCTTGAAGGATCGGACCATTCACTTTGATGACCGGGAAACCGCGCGCGCGGTCTTAAGGGAGTTAGACGGGAGCGGGAAGTCGGAATGAAGTTGCCGCTGCGGACGGTGGCGGAAATTTTGGGGTTGAGCAGCGATTCCGGCGCGATGGTGACGGGATGGAGCGTCGATTCGCGAACGATCGGGCGCGGGGATCTGTTTTTCGCGCTGCGCGGGCCCAATCACGACGGCCATCATTTCATCTCCGCCGCGTTCGAAAAAGGCGCCGTCGCCGTGGTGGCCGAATCGGGCGAAGGAGTTCTTCGCGTGGCGGATTCGTTGCGCGCGCTGCAAACGCTCGCCGCGCGCGCGCGGCGGGTGTGGGGCGGCGAAATCGTCGCGGTGACGGGAAGCGCCGGAAAAACCACAACCAAGGACGTGATCGCGGCGCTGCTGGCGGAGTGCGTCCCCACCGCCAGGAGCGAGGGCAATTTGAACAACCACGTCGGGCTTCCGCTATCGCTGCTGCGAATGGAGGAGACCGCGCGCGTGGGCGTAGTCGAGATCGGGATGAATCACGCCGGCGAGATTCGCGATCTGGCGGCGATCGCCCGGCCGAACGTGGGGGTGGTGACCAACGTCGGCTACGCGCATATCGAGTTTTTCGATTCTATCGAAGCAATCGCGGCCGCCAAGCGCGAGCTGATCGAAGCGCTTCCGGCCGAAGGCGTGGCGGTGTTGAATGCCGACGATCCCCGCGTGGCGCAATTTACGCACCCCGGAAGGACAATTTTTTACGGACAATCGCCCGCGGCGGAGGTTCGCGCCGAAGATGTGAATTTTTCGTTGCAGGGCGTGACCTTCCGCGTTGGCGCGGCGAATTTTTCAAGCACTCTGACCGGCCGGCACAACCTTTCAAACATTCTGGCCGGGATCGCGGTGGCGGGAGTCTACGGAATCCGGCCGGAGTCGCTGGCCGGAGCGGTTCGGAAACTCCTTCCCGGAAAAATGCGGGGGGAACGCTTCCATCATCGGGGTGTTTTGGTGTATAACGATTGCTACAACTCTAATCCGGACGCGGTTCGCGCCATGCTGGATGTTCTTTGCGACACGCCGGCGCGGCGCAGGATCGCTGTTTTGGGAGAGATGCTCGAACTTGGCCGCTGGGCCGAGCCTCTGCATCGCGACGTCGGGAAGTTCGCCGCGGAGCGGGGGATTGATGTGCTCGTTGGAATACGCGGCGCGGCCTGTTGCACGCTGGACGCAGCCACGCGTGCAGGCCTTCGGGCCGACGCCGCGTCTTTTTTCGAGAATCCCGAGGAGGCCGGGCGCTTCGTGAGAAAAATCGCCGGGCCCGGCGACGCGATCCTGTTTAAGGGCTCGCGCGGGGTACGCGTCGAAAAGGCGCTTGAGGAATTTCTCGCCTCCGGGGCGGAAGGCGGCTTCTGAGCCATGCTGTACTGGCTGTTTTATGAAAAGCTCTTCCATCTCTACTCGCCTTTCCGCGTTTTTCAATACGCGACGTTTCGCACCGGCGTCGCCAGCATCGCGGCGCTGCTGCTTTCGATTCTGCTCGGCCCCTGGCTCATCCGCCGCTTGCGTGAATTTCAAATCGGGCAGTACATCCGCGAGGACGGGCCGAAATCGCATCAGAAGAAAGCCGGCACGCCGACCATGGGCGGCCTTTTGATCTGCGTTTCGACCCTCACGCCCACGCTGCTGCTCGCGCATCTGACCACTCCGGCGGTGTGGGTGGCGATGCTTGGCATGGTGAGTTTCGGCCTGATCGGATTCTGGGACGATTACCTCAAAATCGTGCACAAGCGAAACTTGGGATTGACGGCGCGGCAGAAGCTCGCGCTCGAATTCATCGCCTCGCTGCTGGTCGGAGTATCGCTGCTCGCCATGGCTGCGCACGGCCATTACTCGACCAATATGAACGTGCCGTTTTTTAAGTATTTCAGTCCGGATTTGCTGATTCACGCGCTGCTCAGGAATTTCTGGACGTATCCGCTGGCCTTCGTGCCGTTTTTCGCATTCGTGATTCTGGTGCTGATGGGCTCATCCAACGCGGTGAACCTGACCGACGGCCTGGACGGGCTGGCCATCGGCTTAATGATTATCGCGGCGGGAGCGATGACCGTGCTCTCCTATTTAAGCGGCCACGCCGAGTTCGCGCGCTACCTGGAGTTGTCGAGCACGCCCGGCGCCTCCGAGCTGACGATCTTTTGCGGATCGCTCACCGGAGCCTCTCTCGGTTTTCTGTGGTATAACGCGCATCCGGCGGAGATTTTCATGGGCGATGTCGGATCCTTCGCGCTGGGCGGAAGCCTCGGCGTGGTCGCCGTGCTGCTGAAGCAGGAGATTTTGCTGCTGTTCATCGGCGGCGTGTTCGTCATCGAGGCGCTCTCGGTGATTTTGCAGGTATCGAGCTACAAACTTCGCGGCAAGCGGATCTTCAAAATGGCCCCCGTGCATCACCATTTCGAGGCCCTCGGATGGCAGGAATCGAAAGTCATCACGCGCTTCTGGATCGCCGGCCTGATTCTGGCGCTGTTCGCGCTGACGACGCTGAAACTGCGATGAAGCTGGACGGCGCGACAGTGGTGGTACTCGGCATGGCGCGAAGCGGCCTCGCCGCAGCCGAACTTTTATCGGAACAAGGCGCGAAGGTGCGGCGCGTGGACCAGAAGCCGGGCGACGGCGTTTTGCCGCAGGTGGACGAATCCTTTCGCGGCGCCGATCTCATTGTGCTGTCGCCGGGCGTGCCCGCCGATGTGGATGTCGCCGCGCGGGCGCGGGATCGCGGCGTGCGCGTCATCGGCGACCTGGAATTGGCGAGCTGGTTCCTACGGGGCGAGATTATCGGGATCACCGGATCAAATGGAAAGACCACGACAACCGCGCTGACCGGACACATCCTCAAAGCGAGCGGGATCGCGGCGCAGGTGGGTGGAAATATCGGAACGCCGCCGTGCTCGATGGTGAAAAGCTCGCGCGCCGGGCAGTGGAACGTGCTGGAGCTATCGAGCTTTCAGCTTGAGACAACCGAAACATTTCGAGCTAAAATTGGTTCGGCGCTCAACTTGACCCCGGACCATCTCGACCGCCACTATACCTTCGAAAACTATGCCGAAATGAAGGCGCGGCTGTT
>Ga0209062_1004518_pt1 | contig 14444 bp, 7 predicted proteins | sample Coa_R2_2_FD_187158 | JGI IMG/M metagenome (GOLD analysis project Ga0209062, IMG submission 187158) | Surface soil microbial communities from Centralia Pennsylvania, which are recovering from an underground coalmine fire - Coalmine... | ecosystem: Environmental > Terrestrial > Soil > Unclassified ... | reverse complement strand
AGCATCCAACTGAACGGGAAGGCGCTGCGCTACACCGCCACTGTCGGGACGCTGCCCGTTCGCGACAAGGACGGCAAAGAGGCAGGCAAAGTCGTCTTTACCGCATACACCGTCGAAGGACCGAATCGTCCCGTTACATTCGCCTTTAACGGCGGTCCCGGGGCTTCTTCGGTCTACCTTAACTTCGGGGCCATCGGCCCCAAGCACCTTGAAGGCGTCGGCAACGAAGGCGATAGTCCTTCCGATCCGGCCACGCTGGTCGATAATCCGGGCACGTGGCTCGACTTCACCGACCTCGTTTTTATTGATCCCATCGGCACCGGCTTCAGCCGCTCTCTCGTTCCGGAAGCCGAAGCGAAGAAGCTCTTCTACAGCACCGAGCCTGACATCGAGTACCTTTCCCGTGTCGTCTACGACTGGCTCGTGACCAACAACCGCCTTGCCTCGCGCAAATATCTGGTGGGCGAGAGCTACGGCGGCTTTCGCGGCCCGCGCATCACCCACTACCTGCAGACACAGCTTGGCGTGGCAATGAATGGCGTCGTGCTCGTCTCGCCCTATCTCAATCCCACCATCGACGAGAACGGCGATGTCTCACCGATTCCCTGGATGGTTACGCTGCCTTCCATCACTGCCGCGCATCTTGAGCGCGAGCACAAACTCACGCCTGAGGCCATGCAGCAGGTCATCTCCTACACGCTCGGCGATTACGCGACCGACCTCTTCAAGGGCCGAACTGATCCTGACGCCACGGCGCGCCTTGTCCAGCGCGTAACCGAGATGACGGGCCTCGATCCGGAATTCGTCAAGCACTCCGGGGGCCGCCTTGAAACCGGCGCTTATCTCCGCGAGGTCCATCGCGAAGAGGGCAAGATCGGCTCCGTTTACGACTCAAACGTAACTTCTTATGACCCGTTTCCCTATTCGCCCGAGCAGCGCTCGAATGACCCGCTGCTTGAGACCCTTATTGCGCCTACTACGACCGCGATGGTCGATTTCGTGACCCGCACGGTCGGCTGGAAGGTCGATGCCCGCTACAATGCGCTCTCCTACGAAGTAGGCAATCTCTGGAACCGGGATGACGAACTGCGTAAAGGCTCAGTCGACGCCCTTCGGCAGGCCGTTGCCGCAGACCCGAAGATGCGCGTCATCATTGCTCACGGCTGGAATGATCTCTCCTGCCCCTTTATGGGCTCCATTCTGACCGTCAATCAAATGCCGCACATGGGCAGCGACACCACTCGGGTTTCCGTCAAAGAATATCCCGGTGGCCACATGTTCTACACCCGCGAAGCCAGCCGTTTAGAGCTTCGCAAAGATGTAATGGACATGGTCAGCAAGCATTAAAAGACGAGCATCGTACCCCCTCCCTACGTTTTGTACGGAGATTGTTTGTTTTCAGTTGTTTACAGCGCTTATTCTGTACGGAGATCCTTTATTTTCAATCATTTGGCTTGTACGATGGTAAGCCATTGAAAATAAAGGTTCTCTGTTTTTGCCGATATTTGCCAGCCAGCAACACAAAAGGCATGGGAAGAAACCCATGCCTTGGTACTTTTTGCTTTGATTTCATTATAGCAGGTTGAGCAAAATTTCCTGCCACGAAGTCAGGAGCCAAAAAAAAGAGGGCGCTTACTTGAGCGCCCTTTTCAACTTTACAAACAATGCGAAAGTTAGAAGCTGAATTTCGCCCAGAAGCGAAGATTTCGGTTCGTGGTAGACCGTGCATTGCTTACGTTCATAAATGCCGGAGTACCGATATCCAGAAGGCTGGTGTCCAGGATTCCGACATCATTGTGGTTGCCGATGTTCTGGACTTCCGCGCGAAGTTGGAATGTCGCGCTCTCCAGATGGGTCCAGGGGGCAGGAATATCCTTTTCAGCAGCCAAGTTCCAGATGGTTGTTCCTGGATTGCGGAAGCTGTTACGGCCAACCTCGAAAGGCATGAACTGCGGACCATAAGGAATAAGCCAATGAACTTGACTTGCATCCACGGGCACTAGGGTGCCACCATTCGGGCCATTGGCCGAAGCCATATCGTAGTAGACCCCGGGAACGGCATCCGGAAACTGAGGACCTTGGAGATAGATACCATCGATACCCGCGGTATTGACAGGGGCATGATGGTTTCCGATTATGGGACGGTCATTCGTTCCACTGCCGTCTCCGTTCGTGTCAACGCCGGGAATGGTGAACGTGCTCGGCGGACCCGCCTGTAGCTGCGTCACTCCGGAGATCGACCAATGACGGGTGAGGCCGCTCAAGAGCAGATCGGTCGCGCGGTTATCCGAACGGATTCCAATGGGCGCCCAAGTGTAAGCGACAGAGAAAAATTGCGGGAAATCAAATGCGGAAGCTCCCCAATCTTGTCTACGTCCGCCCGGAGCAAGGTTCGCACTATAAGAAGTGCTGCTGTTGAACAGAGAGAAGACCTCAGAACCATTGTCGAGATTTTTCCCATAGGTGTAGGCAGCACGGAAAGATAAGCCATGCGAGAAATTCCGCGACAACTCTGCCTGGACACTATCGTATTCCGAAGCCGCAGTATTTCCGCGGGCGTTGATGGCGCCACGATCGGGGTTCAATCGGTCGCCGGTATTAAAGTCAAAATAGTTGTATTGTTGGTTGGCATACAACTTCCGCCCCCGTGTGCCGACGTAATTCAATGTGAATTTCAATTGCGCCGGCAGAGCGCGCTCAAAGCCGAGGTTCCACTGATACACTCGCGGGTTGACCAGGTTTTTATCCACGCTCAACACGCTCGAGAATGGGCTGATTGGTCCGGGCGTAATGGACGGAACCAGTGCAAGCGCATTTCCCAAACCTGTCGGCGATTGCGAAACCAGTGTTGTCGAGACAGCATTAGGAGAGGACTGCGCGGAATTGACTGGAATGTTGCTGAAGTCCGTATCGTAAAAAATGCCCGCTCCGCCGTGAAAAACGGCCTTGCCGCTGCCCAGCCATCCCATTCCGGTGGGAGCATAGGCAAAGCCGAAGCGCGGACCAAAGTTCAAGGTGCCGGTATGGACCTTGTAGACATTCGTGATTGGAGCAAAAGGATCCTCGACATTGATTCCGGGATAGGGTAGAGAATTGCTCGGATCGGTGATGTAGTCATAGCGAAGGCCGAGGTTGAGAGTCAGCTCGGGCGTCACTTTAACATCGTCCTGAACAAAGCCGGCTGAGCGCCAGATATGGGGATCAAAGCGGGTAGGTCCGAAGGTACGAGTAGCCGTGCCACCTTTGCCCAGATTGTCGTTAAGATAATTGCCCATGGCCGACTGGCCCGCACTCTTTGTGATCGTCAATTGTCCCAACGCATTCTGCGCGACGATATCGGTTTCAAGCACATGGCCGATGTCCGCGCCCATGCGCAGAGTCTGTCTGCCGATGTTCCAGCTTACTGTGTCCTGAAACTGATAGAAGTTTTCCCTACGACCCTGAGGAATATTCTGAGAAATACCCAGAACTGGGAAAGAAGGAAAATTTCCGCCGTTGAATACATCCTGAAACTCAAGATTGTAATTCTGTGCTAACGGGTTCGCTTTCGTTTCAGGGGTAGCCTGGAACAGGAAATCGATACGCGTGAGAGAAGCGCGGAATTCATTGAGAAGATGCGGATTGAAAACGTGTGTCCAGTTCACATAACTGAGATAGGAGGGCCCGCCCACTTCGCCATCAAAGCCGGGCAGTCCGGAGGTATTGAGGCCAAGATCAGGGGTAAACGTGGCATTGTCACGCATGAAACGGACGGCAAATGAATCGTTCTCGTGTGGAGTGTAGTCGACACGAATGACGTACTGGAGATCAGGCTGCTGTTGCGGGACTGGCGGCCGCTCAAACAAGGCCGTTGTTACGACGCAGCCAGTTGCCGGGCAGGCACCGGCAGCGCCTGTGGTGGGCTGGCCGACATTGATGGCGGCTGTCTGACCAACGATATTATATTGCTTAAGATATGAACCACTGTTGAGCAGTCCCTGAAGCAATGCAACGTTGGGGCCACCGATAGAAGAAAGTACGTTGTAGCCGTTCTGATCGGGGAGCTCAATTGGAGACGAATTTGAGTTTCCGTAGAAGCGCGTCCACTGCGACGCGCCAAAACCAAACAGCTTGTTTCTCCAGATGGGGCCACCGGCTGTGAATCCAAACTGGTGCTGATCAAAGCGGGCTTTATTTGCGGAATTCTTGGGCGTGATCAGGCGAGTCTGACCATCTACCGAGTTGAGCCCCGATCCGGAATACAGCTCAAACGCGGAGCCGTGGAACTGATTGGTGCCCGACCTTGTCACCAGATTTACGACAGCACCGCCAGCACGTCCGTACTCGGCTGAGGGAGAGTTGGTCAGCACGGTGACGGATTGGAAGATATCGGGAATCTGCGGTTGGAACGCCTGGCCGCCGAGACCTACATCATTGATGTCCTGACTGTCCATCATGAAATTGTTGGCGCGCGGACGCGAGCCGTTCACTTCAATCTGCTCGTAGTTGCCTCCCGCGCCGCCCAGGTTCAGCATCGGGTTGACATACTGGACGCCGGGAATCGTGGTGGCAAGCTCAATGGGATTGAGAGAAAAAATGGGCAGGGTCTTCAATTCGCTGGAATCGATGGTTCCGGAAAGGTGGCCATTCTCAAGATTGATATTGTTTGTAGTTGCCTGTACAGTGACTGTTCCGGTAACGGTGCCGACGCTCAATGTAATGTCATGAGAGGTAACCACTGAAGGCGTTACATTAACGTCTGTAATCTGGCTCGGAGCAAACCCTGAAACTTCGGTGTTGATTGTGTACACGCTGGGATTGACGGCATCGAGCCGGTATTCTCCGCTCTCATTTGACTGCGTTGTGCGGATTTCGCCAGTCAGCTGGCTCTTGATTGAAACTGTCGCATTCGGTATGACCGCACCGCTTGCGTCGCGGACAACGCCGGTAAGCGTTCCCTTACTGGTTTGCGCAACGAGTAATGTGCTCGTCAGCGAAAGCAGAAATAGAAATAAAACCCAGGGTTTTATCGTTCTTGACATGCATTAACTCCTCAGGATGAACCGACCTGGCAGATTGAATATCTGAATCTGTATTACGCACAGCAATTCCTATTCCGAACCGGGATAATTTAGTTATTTTGTGGTAAATGAGCCAAATAAGAAGTTTGGTGTCAATCTACGTACTTAATCAGACAATATTCTGTGACAGTCATATTTAACAATCTATAAATATGCTACAGAATTTTGTAGATCACTCCTACCTGCATAGACATAGAATTGTGGAAATGAATTCCGAGCAGATGATTGCTGATAATCTCGATCGGCTGGAAGAGAAAATTCTGTCTGCATGCCGGCGTTGCAACCGCTCTTCTGCCGAAATCAAGCTGATGGCGGTTTCCAAGACGCATCCGGCGGAGGCGATTGCGGCGGGATTTGGGGCGGGATTGCGGCTGTTTGGCGAAAATCGGGTGCAGGAGTTTCAGCAGAAATCACAGGATTTAAACGGTTTGGGTATCGCGGTTGGCTCCGGCGCGGAGGATGCCGGGAACGCAGTTTCGGTCCATTTCATCGGCCATTTGCAGTCAAATAAGGCCGCGAAAGCGGCGGAAATCTTCTCCGGAATCGATACGGTTGACTCTTTGAAGCTGGTTTTGCGGCTCGAAGAGGCGGCCAAACGCCTGAAAAAGCGCCTTCCGATCCTGCTTGAGATCAAATTAAGCCATGAAGCGGCCAAAACCGGACTTGAACCCGGGTCGCAGGAACTGGCGGAGCTGCTGGAGCAGCTGCCTGATCTGGGCCATCTGCAGATGCACGGGCTGATGACGGTGGCGCCTCTGGATGAGAATCCGGAGACGGCGCGAGAGTGCTTTCGCAGTTTACGGCTGCTGCGGGAGGAGCTGGCGCGGCGGCATCCGCAGCTGGATTTTGGTGAGCTGTCGATGGGGATGTCGGGGGATTTTGAGATTGCCATAGAAGAGGGATCGACAATGGTGCGGATCGGGACGGCGATCTTTGGGGCCCGGCCTAAGTTGGTGTGATTGCGTTGCGAAGATGATATACGGCGTGAGCTCCATTCAGGTGATCGGGATACGGGCGGAGTTTGTGCGGGAAAGGTTGGGTCTTAAGGCTGAATAGGTTCTTCCTTCCCACTCTTCGCTTCGCAAAGAATGGGGCACCCGTTTTTTGCCTGGTTAAGAATAAAAAACAGGTCCTTCGACTGCATTCCCTACGATCGCTTCGCTTGAAACAGGAAGGATCCAGAGCAAGCGGGGTAGGCTTGACACTGCCTTCCTGTTTATCAACAGTGACAGATCAGTGCCTTGTCTACACCTATAAAAATGTCTCAAAACCCCGGCGGTCTCTCACTTGCGACATGAAAAGCCTTCTCGAGCGCCAGTCCTGCGCGTCCCAGCGTTCCTTCCTCAAACAGCCGGCCAATCAACGTAACTCCATGCGGCACACGCCGCGGCGGAGAAAACTTCGGCAGTGGATGGTTTGGATCGGGGGCCCAGTCGCTGCGCGCTTCTGAGACTTCGACAAATCCAGCCCGCAATGTCAGCGAAGGATGGCCGGTGAAGTTCGTCAGGGTCAGCATCTCGTCACGCAGTGAAGGAACCAGCAGCAGATCGACCTCGGACATGACCCGCGACATTTCGTTGGCCACCTTGCGGCGGAAGCGGTCGGCCTGCACATAATCGACAGCCGAAAGGAAACGTGACTGGCGGAAGGTATTAGGCCATGCGTCGGGCGTCTGCATCCTGAGCGTATAGACCTGGCGGCTGAGCGTCAGCTCTTCAAAGGCTGCCGCCGACTCGGCGAAGAGAATCAGATCCAGCGAGTCATAGGGCCAGTCCGGCATTGAAACTTCAACGACCTGCATGCCCAGCTTTTTTACGGTTTCAAGCGCAGCACGGTCTACGTCCGTTGCCGGAGCCTGCTGCATCCATTTGGGGAAATAGCCGACGCGCAATCCCTTCACATCTTCATTCGCATCGAAATCCAGCTTGCTGGGCACGCTTCCGAGGTCGCCGCCATCCGGGCCTGAGATGGCATGCAGCACCAGGAGTGTGTCTTCGACGCTGCGGGCCATCGGCCCCAGTTTGTCAAGCGACCAACAGAGCGTCATGGCGCCTGTGCGCGGAACCCGTCCAAAGGTAGGCCGCAATCCGGTGACGCCGCAGCGCATGCTGGGGCTTACGATGCTGCCGCCGGTCTCGCTGCCGATAGCAAAGCCCACCAGCCCTGCCGCAGTCGCCGCGCCGGGGCCTGCGCTGGAACCCGATGAGCCTTCCTCCAGCAGCCACGGATTCATCGTCTGTCCGCCAAACCAGATATCGTTCAGCGCCAACGCGCCCAGGCTCAGCTTCGCTACCAGTACCGCGCCGGCATCATTCAGGCGCTTCACGACCACAGCATCAGCAGTGGGTACGCGGTTGCGGAACGGCTCAGCGCCATAAGTGGTGGCGATGCCTGCCGTGTCAAGCAGGTCCTTTGCTCCCCAGGGAATCCCGTGCAGCGGCCCGCGATATTTGCCAGCCGCAATCTCCACGTCTGCCTTTTTTGCCTGCTGGAGCGCCAGGTCGCGAGTCAGCGTGATGACGCAACGCAGCTTCGGGTCGAATTGCTGCAGGCGACTAAGATAAATCTGCGTGAGCCGCGTCGAGGTCAGTTTACGGCTCTGAATCCAGTGCGAAAGCTGCGACACCGGAGCGTAAGCAATGTCCTCGTCTTTATCCGGTAAAGGAACAGGCTCATATTTACTGCGGATGAACCGGTCATGCTCCGGCCCCGCATGACCGAACTGCGCGGCTTCTATGCGAGACCACGGAGCAATTCCCGGCTCCAGCGCAACCTTGCGCGGGCCCACGCGCCGCTCATACAGAGGAGCCATTGCCTGCCGCCAGCTCTGCGCCGCTTCATTTTTCTCTGCCGGAGTGAGATTCACCTGAACCAGCTTTTCAGCTTCAGTGAACGTCCCGGCTGATACTTGCGGTCCGACCGGCGGCGCTGTGGCAAAAGCCGGAGGCGCTCCCGGCGTAGATGGCGTGCCGGGGGTAACAACTTGCTGCGGCTGCTGTTGTGGATGGGGCTTTTTGCCGCAGGCAAGGGCCGCTCCCGCGACGGTGAGCGATCCCTGTTTCAGGAAATCTCTGCGCGACTTCGGCATCTTTCTCCTCGAAAATCAGACGATCTGGAAACTCAAAGGCATCTGGTGCACTATACGATAAACCGTGCACAAGACGATGCGCTTTGCGTATCGTTACAAAGCTATTGAAGATATGGCGGACCAGGAACAACTCGGTATTCTGCATCAAGGCGTTGCCGCCTGGAACGCGTGGCGTCGCCTGCATCCTAAGATACGCCCTGATCTCAGCTCCACTTCGCTCTCATGGCTGGAACTGGCCGACGCCGATCTGCAGCACTGCAGCCTGAATGATGCGCGTCTGCACTATACACAGCTGAACCGCGCCGACCTTTATCGCGCTGCTTTCGGCAACGCCTCGCTCTATGGAGCCGATCTTCGAGACGCGCGTATCGTCGAGGCCAGCTTTGCCGGGGCCGACATGACCAAGGCTGATCTCCGCAGCTCAGAGATTTCCTTCACTGATTTCACTTCGGCGCACATGGTCGAGTGCAATCTGCAGGAAGCCAAGCTCATCGGCGCAGAGCTGAGCAAGACCAATCTTTTTCAGGCCAACATGATGGGAACGCAGTTGCGCGGAGCCAAATTTCTATGGGCGAATCTTACCGGCGTCGATCTGCGCGATGCCAACCTGAGCGGCGCAAATCTTACGGGGGCCACGTTTATCGACGCTGATCTCTCCGGGGCAGACCTGACCAACGCCAATCTTCAGTTCGCGCGCCTGATCGATTCAAAGCTCGATGGCGCTAATCTCTCTTCGTGCCGCGTCTATGGCGTTTCGGCCTGGAATCTCAGCTCTTCCGGAACCGTTGAATCGGACCTCGTCATCACGCCGGCGGGCGAGGTTTCCATTACGGTTGATAATCTTGAAGTCGCGCAATTTCTCTATCTCCTGCTCAATAATGCGCGCATTCGCGACTGTATCGACACGATTACTTCCAAAGTCGTGCTCATTCTCGGCCGTTTTACCGCCGACAGGCTGCCGGTTCTTCATGGAGTTCGTGAGGCGCTCCGCAGCCGCGGCTATCTGCCGCTGGTCTTTGACTTTGAAGGGCCATCAAGCCGCGATATCACCGAAACGGTAGGGACGCTGGCGCATCTGGCCCGCTTTATCATCGCCGATCTGACCGATGCGCGCAGCATTCCGCAGGAACTGACTACTATTGTTCCCAATCTGCCATCGGTTCCTGTCCAGCCGGTGTTGCTCACTTCGCAACGCGAATACGGCATGTTTGAGCACTTTAAGCGCTATCCCTGGGTGCTGGATACGCTTCTCTACAAGGACACCGGTAATCTGCTGGAAATCCTCCCAGAGGCCGTTATCCGCCGCGCAGAAGCCATTATTGAAGCACAATCTGCTGCACGCGCCTGAGAATTTACATCTCCTCTATCTTCCACAACGCCTGCCGCAGAATTCCCATCCACATCGCGGCATCTGTCGAATTCAGCTGCATGCGCCGCACCAGTCTTCGCAAGGCCGCCTCATCCCGGCTGGCCGGATGCCGCCGCATGTACTCGCTCGCTTCCAGCAGGTCGGCCAGCAATCGAGTCAAGCGGTCGAGATCAGCCGCGCCGGCATCGGGCAGCGGCATGGGAAGCTCCGCCGTATCGCTCCGCGTCAGCTCATAGAGACAAACAGCAGCCGCCTGACCCAGGTTCATCGACGGGCGTCGTATTCCTGCTCTCTCGAACATGGGAATCGTCATCGTCCAGTTGCAATAGCTCAGCTCTTCACGGCTCAGGCCCGTCTTTTCCGACCCAAAGAGTACCGCAACCAGGTTGTGAGGCTGGGACCTCAGATGTGTACGTGCCAGCCTGCAACCCTCTGCAACTGAATAAAGAGGATGCTCCAGTACCCGTTTCCCTCCAGCCGTTGTGCCAATGACCAGATTGCAATCTGCTATCGCTTCGGCCAGGTTGGTAAACTCCCGGGCTCCGGCCAGAACCTCGGAAGCATCCACGGCCGAGCGCGCTTCGGCGAGTGGAACCGGGTAGTCGCTGACGATTCGCAGATCGGTGAATCCAAACCCATACATCGCCCGCGCTACAGCGCCGATGTTATTCGGATTGCGTGCCCGGGCCAGCACTACGCAGACACGTTCAGGTTGTTCCTGGGTGAGCATTCCCAGCTATTCTATGAAAATACGGCTATGGCTTCGGTTCGCATTGACAAATGGCTCTGGGCAGCGCGCTTCTTCAAGACGCGGTCGCTGGCTGCGCGAGCCTGCGAGCTTGGCCGAATCCAGTCGAATGGACAGCCCGCCAAACCCTCCCGCGATGTCCGCATTGGCGACATGTTGCAGGTGAGAAATGAAGGCGGCGATTTTCAGGTCGAAGTCCTGCAGCTCAGTGAAGTACGCGGGCCGGCAGCCGTCGCTCAGACTCTCTATCGGGAAACCGAAGCCAGCCGGGAACTGCGGCAGAAATTAGCCGACGAGCGAAAGGCGATGCAGCCCTTCGATTTAATCTCCTCAGGAAGACCCTCGAAACGCGATCGCAGACAAATCAATCGTTTTCGTGGTCGCGTCTGAGTCCTACTTTTTTCATTTCTGCCTAAAATGCCCTCGCTTTCTGACGAACCGGAACTTTGTCCGCACGTGTTCGCAAAGCGGAAGGAATCCCTAAATAAGTGGAGTGACAAAGGCTGGGGGCAGTAAAATGATTGAAAATTAAGGAGATACATTATTTTTAAATAAATTGATAATAATGCACTCATATTTTATGCAACTGTTGTGCTATAGTCTGAATCAGATAGATTGCAAGGCCGAACTCTCTCGGCCTCATATCTCTTAGAAACACTTTGGAGGAAATTTATGGCTATCACTCGTTGGGATCCATTTCGCGATGTACTTGCTCTTCAGAACCGCATGAACTCGCTTTTCCAGGACTTCGCCCGCGGTCAGGGTGAAGCCGACGCCCTTACAACCGCATCTTTCGTCCCCCCGGTGGACATTTATGAGGATGAGCACAAAGTTGTCCTCAAGCTTGAGGTCCCGGGCATGAAGCAGGACGATTTCGACATTCAGGTGGAAAACCACACGCTGACCATTCGCGGCGAGCGCAAATTTGAGAAAGAGGAGAAGGAAGAGAACTTCCACCGCATTGAGCGCCGTTACGGCAGCTTCTTCCGGTCTTTCACCGTGCCGAATACGGTCAATACGGAAAGCGTGCAGGCCAGCTATGATGCGGGTGTGCTGAGAATCGAGCTTGAGAAGCGTCCCGAAGCCAAGCCGAAGCAAATTAAAGTCGGCGTTGGCTCGGCCAAGCCGATTGAAGCGCCGAAAGCCGAATCCAAGTCCGCCGCCTGAGAGCGGACAGTCCAGGTATTTCGTCACACTGACAGACGCGGGCCTGGCCGGAGTGAAAACGAAGGAAAAAATCTCAAGCAAAGCTGACGCCTCTGAAATTCTTTGCTGGAATGACGAGGCATGCGCGGAAGGAAGTCCTACAATGGCTTTCTTCCGCTTTTATTCATCTATAGGAATTGAAAGCCGAGAAAACACATGGCAATTCGTTGGGATAAATTCACAGTTAAATCGCAGGAAGCGATTCAAGCCGCGAGCGCTCTCGCCACCGAGAACGGCAACCCTGAGCTGTTGCCGCTGCACCTGCTCGCTGCCCTGCTGGAGGATAAGGAAGGCATCATCGTTCCTGTCCTGCAGAAAGTCGGAGTAGCCACCGACCAGCTCATTGCAAAAACACACGAGGCGCTGAGCAAGCTGCCGAAAGTTTCAGGAGGATCGCAGCCCGGCATGTCCAATGCGCTGCAAAAGGTCCTCGACCAGGCGTTTAAGGAAGCTGACAGTTTTAAGGACGAGTATGTTTCGACCGAGCACCTGCTGCTCGCGCTGACGCAGCAAAAAAATGAAGGCGCGCAGCTTCTGCTGGCTTCGTTCGGAGCCACGCATGACGCCATTCTGAAGAGCCTGAGCACAGTGCGCGGCTCGCAACGCGTGACCGATCAGAATCCCGAAGCTAAATTCCAGGCCCTGGAGAAATACGCCAAAGATCTTACCGAACTTGCTCGTCGCGGCAAGCTCGATCCTGTTATCGGCCGTGATGAAGAGATACGCCGCGTGGTTCAGGTCCTCTCGCGTCGCACCAAGAACAATCCTGTGCTCATCGGCGAGCCGGGCGTCGGCAAAACCGCCATCGTCGAAGGTCTGGCGCGCCGCATCGTCTCCGGTGACGTGCCCGAAATTCTGCGGAACAAGCGCGTCATCTCGCTCGATCTGGGATCAATGCTGGCGGGTGCAAAGTATCGCGGAGAATTTGAAGACCGCCTCAAAGCAGTCCTGAAAGAAATCGAAGAGTCGAACGGCCAGATCATCCTCTTCATCGATGAGCTGCACACGCTTGTTGGAGCAGGCGCAGCCGAAGGCGCCATCGACGCCTCGAACATGCTCAAGCCGGCTCTCGCGCGCGGCGAACTGCGCGCCATCGGCGCAACCACGCTGAACGAGTATCGCAAGTACATTGAAAAAGACGCAGCCCTCGAACGCCGCTTCCAGATTGTCTTCGTCGGCGAACCCAATGTCGAAGACACGATTGCGATTCTGCGCGGCCTGAAGGAGCGCTATGAGGCGCATCACAACGTTCGTATCAAGGACTCAGCCATCGTTGCCGCAGCCGAGCTGTCGCATCGGTATATCTCCGACCGATTCCTGCCTGATAAAGCTATCGACCTTGTCGATGAGGCTGCAGCTTCGCTGGCAATACAAATAGGTTCGGTCCCAACGGAAATCGATCAACTGGAGCGGGAAGCTACTTCGCTTGAAATCGAAAAAGCCGCGCTGAAGCGCGAGAGTGACGAGAACTCAAGGCAGCGCCTTGAGCAAGTTGAGAAGGAGCTGGCCGCGCTGCGTGAAAAGGCCACCGGCCTCCGCGCCCGTTGGCAGAAGGAGCGCGAAGCGATTACGCGCCTCGCCGATCTGAAGAAGAAGGTCGAAGCACTGCGCTTTGAGGCCGAAGAGCAAACCCGTCTCGGTAATCTGGAACGCGCCGCGCAAATCCAGTATGGCGAGCTGCCCAGGCTCGAAGCCGAGCTGAAGCAGTTGAACGCCGCGCAGGACGGTAATGCCAACGCACAGCGCATGCTGAAGGAGGAAGTCGACGAGGAAGATGTGGCCCGCATCGTCTCGAAGTGGACCGGCATCCCGGTTTCGAAGATGCTCGAAGGCGAAGTGAAGAAGCTCGTCCAGATGGAGCAACGCCTGCGCGAACGTGTCGTTGGTCAGGATGAAGCACTGTCCATCGTTGCGAACGCCATCCGCCGTTCACGCGCCGGGCTCAGCGATCCAAAGCGTCCCATCGGCTCGTTCATCTTTCTCGGACCAACGGGTGTGGGCAAAACCGAAACCGCCCGCGCCCTTGCTGAATTTTTGTTCGATGACGAGCATGCGATGGTGCGCATCGACATGTCCGAATACATGGAGAAGCATGCTGTGGCACGTCTGATCGGCGCGCCTCCGGGCTACATCGGCTTTGACGAAGGTGGCCAGTTAACCGAAGCCGTTCGGCGGCGTCCATACTCGGTTGTGCTCTTCGATGAGATTGAAAAGGCACACCCCGATGTTTTTAACGTGTTATTGCAGGTTCTTGACGACGGCCGCCTGACTGACTCGAAAGGCCGCACCGTGGATTTCAAGAATACGGTCATCATCATGACCTCGAACCTCGGCGCACAGGCGCTCAACGCCGACCTCATCTCAACCGAAGTTGGCTTCGAGAAAGCTCGCGCGCAGGTGATGGAAGTGCTGCGGCAGAATTTCCGCCCCGAGTTCCTGAACCGTGTCGATGACATCGTCATCTTCCGTCCGCTGGGCGAAGATCAGCTCACGCACATCATCGATCTGCGTTTAGCTGATCTTAAAAATCTTCTGGCCGACCGCAAAATCACGATCACACTGACTGACGCGGCCCGGCACATGCTGTTCACGCAGGGCTATGATCGCGCATATGGAGCGCGTCCGCTGAAGCGCGCTATGCAGAAGCTGATCCAGGACCCGCTGGCCATGAAGATCCTCGATGGCGAAGTCCTGCACGGCGATGAGGTAAAAATTGACGCCGACAAGCGCAGCAACACGCTGACCTTCGAAGTGACGAGCCGCGCCGGGATCCCGCTCGAAAGCCACGTAGCCATCGGTCGCGCGTAATGCCGCCGGCGGGACCGCTACGCGCGGCGTGGTCCTCGCCGGACGGGCATACGCAAAAAGGAAGGAGCTTTGCTCCTTCCTTTTGCCTTTCTATCTACAATGTCAAAATGAGCATCCAGAGCATCCCCCTCCGCCGCATCACCGGAGAAGAAACCACCCTCGCCG
>Ga0209062_1004516_pt1 | contig 14453 bp, 10 predicted proteins | sample Coa_R2_2_FD_187158 | JGI IMG/M metagenome (GOLD analysis project Ga0209062, IMG submission 187158) | Surface soil microbial communities from Centralia Pennsylvania, which are recovering from an underground coalmine fire - Coalmine... | ecosystem: Environmental > Terrestrial > Soil > Unclassified... | reverse complement strand
CTGGTTGTTGCAGTTTTTTTACTGAGTTATTTAACAAATGCCCAGACTCAACAATGTATGGCTGAAGTGCGACGTATTCTTCGTCCAGGAGGTCGATTTGTGTTTTGCATACCGCATCCATCATTTCCATATATGCGTGAAGCGGGGTACCCATACTATTTTCAAGTTAATGGTACAGGCTACTTTAGTCAACGCGATCAGCAGTTTCCAGGTTGTATGTGGAAGCGAGACGGCTCGGTGGTCAATTTACAATTCATCCACAAAACTCTAGAAGACTATTTTGATGCTCTTAAAACAGCTGGTTTTAACACTATGCCTACACTCAAGGAATTACGAGTCACTTCAGAACATCTTGCATTAGATGAGCCTTTTTTCAGACCCTTAATTGACTTACCACTCCATCTAGCTATGCAAGTCAGTGCACAAATCTAAGCTTACCTCAGTGGGAGAAAACCTCCCTTTGCAACGTACTGCTGACCTTCAGTAGAAAGTAACATATTTGCATAGGCAACTCCAACCTGTTCATCAATTTTGCCATCTCGACGAATGACAATAAACAAACGCCGACTGAGGGGGTAACTCCCATCTCGGACCGCAGAGACATTGATTTGCTTGCCTTCACTGATGAATGGTTGCACATAATTCTGAGAGTTGCCTTTAGCTATAGCAAGAGGGCGAATTGTATGCTGACCAAGAATTGGTCCACTCCCTCCAAAAGAGATACCCCCCGGAGTTGCGGCAACTTTACGTATACTATCAGTATAATCGTTGACAATTTGCACTCGAGAACTGAGTTGCTTAATTTCTGGCCCAAGAAGCACATTTAATAAATTGACAGTTTTGGGGTCTCTGGCAAATGGCGTGATCTCTAAATCCGGTCCTCCTACCTGTTTCCAGTTTGTTATCTTGCCTTTATAGATATCTTTAAGTTGATCTAGCGAAAGTCCAGGGATAGACAAACTTGGATTAGTAAAAAATACAATTATGTCTATAGCTACTGGTACCTGATCCAACATAAAGCCGCGTGCTTGCGCCTTTTTGTATTCAGTATCTTGAAGGGCTACTGCACTTTGAGCAAAGCTCAGATCACCATCAATTAGCATTTTGAGACCCGCATTTTGACTAGGTAAACTGTTCTTAGGTTCAGTAAACACCAAGTGAAAATTTGGGTGAGCCTTAGTCATAGCTTCATGCGCACCTTGAGCAGTTATAGATGCAAAGAGGACAGCACCACCATAGTTAAATGTTCCGTCTGGTACATTCGGAACTTCTTGTATGGAATTGTAGAGTTTAATATCCGAAGAATTTTTTTCTGAGGAAATATTTAGACTTGGAGAACTTGTGAGAAGTCGAACTTGCTGCCATAAAAAAAGACCACCACCTACGCAAACAAATAATAGTAATGCGAATAGACCAAGCAAACCTGTAGAAGGCTTACTTATCAGTCTCTTAGTAGATAGCGAAGCCGTGCTAAAAGGCTTATGGCACCTCTGGCACTGTGTAGAGCCTGGTGGGTTGTCGTAGCTACACCAACCACAGATCACGCTTCCTTTAGTGTTAGAGCTAGATTCATTATTATTCATGAAAGTTTTTAATTACCTGTATGTTACAAGGTTTTTTTGCTGTCCAATTCTTTTAATCATGCTGCCTTGCCGATGGGTAGCTTGAGTGATTGGACTTGTGTAGTATGAATGCCCCTGCTTGCACCCCTCAAACTGGTAATAACACTCTCCGATACTGAATCGAGATTTCAGTGGAAGCTCTTTGATATGAGACTAGAATATCAGATTTTTAATACTTGAATAGTGGTTTTGCTCTTTTATTTAGAATTAAGATTTGAGCTACTTTACTTAGATTAGTTAATAACTATTTTATTAAAATCAATATATTTGCTTGCTTATAATAAATTCTTATTTACTTATTTGCTGTTTGCCTTATGCCTTATTTAATAGCTATTTTAGGTCTTTTAGTTATTCTATTGAACTGTTAATATTATGTTCATAACAAAATAAATGATGGATTTGATTTAAAAATAAAAAATAATGTTGTTGTAAATATTTCACTACATTTGCTGTATTTTGATGAAAGGCTTTTAAGCCCTAGGATTAGTAAAATTTTTGGTTTTCCTTTATTAGGTGTAAGGCAGTGGTATTGAGATCTTTGTTAACCTGTTTATCCTATAGTCCAGCAATTTTGATAGTTGGCTTAGTTCTACCTACCCTGGCTGGTGAAGTACAAGTCAGTAATCACATTCAACCTGAATCTCCTATCGTAGCTGACATTCAACCTGAATCTCCTGTCGTAGCTGAGTTCTCAACAGATTCATCATCACAACTCACTTCGGTGTCACAATTATCCGATATTCAGCCTACTGATTGGGCTTTTCAAGCATTGCGATCGCTTGTTGAAAGGTACAGCTGTATAGCTGGATATCCAAATAGTACTTACCGAGGAAATCGCGCCATCACACGTTATGAATTTGCCGCTGGGTTGAACGCTTGTTTAGATCGAGTCAACGAATTAATTGCCACAGGCACATCTTCTCTTGTCGCCAAAGAAGATTTAGCAACAATACAGAAACTACAACAAGAGTTTGCGACAGAATTAGCAGTCATACGTAGTCGTGTAGATACCTTAGAAGTCAAGACGGCTGAACTCGAAGCACATCAATTTTCCCCCACAGCCAAACTCAGTGGAGAAGCTATTTTCGCGATCGCTGGTGCATTTGGAGGGAAAGCGGCTGATCGCGACAACAACCCAAATAACAACCCAAAGCTACAAGACAATGTCATACTCGGCGATCGCATCCGTTTGAGTTTAGATAGCAGCTTTACTGGTAAAGACTTTCTTAAAGTCCGCTTACAAGCCAGAAACTTGACAGATTTTCTGGGTAATGTGACAGGTACTGCAATGACCCGCTTGTCATTTGCTGGTAGTGAAAATAATCAAGAGTTGATCGATGAATTGTACTATTATTTCCCTGTTAACAACAAACTCTCAGTCACAGTTGCTCCAGTAAAAATTGAAGTAGACAGGATGGTAAAAACTCTGAGTCTCTTTAAATTTACTGGCAGTGGTAGTCTCTCCATGTTTGGGCGATTTAATCCGATTTACCGAATTACTGGTGGTGCAGCTATTGGTGCTAACTACGAGTTTAACAAGCACACAAGTGTCAACATAGCCTATACAGCCGCTAATGCTAATGTTCCAACCAGTCAAAATGGTCTGTTTGATGGAAGTTATAACATTCTTGCACAACTCTTCTTTGAGCCAATCAAAAACGTAGGCGTTGGTTTAACCTACGTCAATACTTATTATCCTGGCAATAGTGTTGACCTCGATAAAGGGGTAGGTAGTACCCTTGCACGTAGACCATTTGGTAATGTTGCTACCTCTGCAAATTCCTTTGGTTTAGAAACCAGCTGGCGAATCAATCCTAAATTAGTCCTTGCGGGTTGGGCTGGCTACTCCATCGCACACTCAGAAGTTAGTGGTAGCGATGCAGACATTCTTAACTATGCTGTGACACTAGCTTTTCCTGATCTTGGAGGTAAAGGCAATCTGGGAGGTTTTGTCTTTGGTATGCCACCAAAAGTTATATCCAGTCGTGTAGCAGAAGATAAAGACACATCTTTTCACATAGAAGGTTTTTACCGATTTCAACTGACAGATAATATTGCTGTGACGCCCGGAGTCTTTGTCATCACTAGTCCAGAACATAATAGCAACAACGATACCATTGTTGTAGGAACTGTTCGGACAACCTTCACTTTCTAAAATTCAGTTTGGCGACCTCACACACTCAACTTATTCAACGTCTCTGTAAATCTTTTTTCTGTTCCCTGTTGTCATCCCGAAGGGGATTCCTAAAGCTCATGTCTTTTTAGCAACATTGCTAGCATCTTTACACGGTTATGTATTGATGGGCATGGCTTACAGAGTTAACATCTAATAGCTTTCTGATAACAGCATGATATTAATAGTGGTGAACGAGTTATTTAAAAATTTGCGATCCATAATTCGTAATTGATAATTCGTAATTAAGTTTGGTAATGAAGATTTAAATTCCTTCAAAAACTCAAAAACGCACCATTTTATAAGGATTTAAAGTCTTTTTTAACTATGAATTATAAATGACAAATTAGGAATTAGCAATTATGTTGTTGACAAAAGAAGCGTTTCTATTTAGATTTTAGATTGGTCATTAAAATAGTTTCTATTAAACCGTATGACCTTATTTTTTACAAGCTGTTCTACTGAAACTTCTTGTTTTTATGAGGTGATATTTGTTTCATGAGATACTAGCACTTAATGCCAACTTATTTAAGATGTCTTTGGTGCATTACTCAGAACCCAATCATGATAAAACATTTACCGACGATTTTCGGAAAACTCGCAAGTCATCCTTCAACCTTATTGATCGCCAACATTAGCTCACATCAGAAGTTTATTAACTATTCTGCTGGCAATGACTTCATATAGTACACCTGATGCCCATCAGCATAAGTTGTACCGAGAATTAGATATGTCTCCATCAGCTTCTAAGATACTATTTGACTCTGTAGAGATCTCCCTTGGCAAACGGCTTGTGGTGAAGGATATCTCTTTTAGGCTCAAAGAACACGAGCTGCTCTGTATTGTTGGACCTTCAGGCTGTGGCAAAACAACTCTGCTGCGTGCAGTAGCAGGCTTAACCTCGGTGCGCCGTGGTCGTATTCTCCTTGACGGGATTGCGATTACTCGTCCGACTCCTCAAATAGCAATGGTTTTTCAACACTTTGGTCTCTTCCCTTGGAAAACTGTACGAGCAAACATAGAGTATGGACTGTCAGTCCAGGGTCGGCGATTTGGTAATGAGGAGATTGTAACTCACCTGCTTGAAGTGATGGGCTTGGAAGATTACGGTCACTGCTACCCCTACGAACTCTCCGGTGGTATGCAACAGCGTGTGGGAATTGCACGTGCTTTAGCAATACAACCAGAGGTGATTTTGCTTGATGAGCCGTTTAGCGCAGTTGATGCTATTACACGCGAAATGCTGCAGGGTGAATTGATCAGTCTATGGGAGAACCAACAACGCCGGAAGACGACAGCTATTCTGGTCACTCATGATATCGATGAAGCAATCTTACTAGGCGATCGCATTCTGGTATTGTGTGGCTCTCCAGGACAAGTGCGCTTGGAATTGGATGTTAAGATACCTCGTCCCCGTACTCCCCAAGCGATCCGGGATTATCCTGCATACTCCCAACTACGTCGCCAGATATGGGAAGCACTACACGCATAAGTAAGAAAGTCGGTTTGATTCTTAAAACCCCTCGTTCATTCACCTAAGTAAGTTTTTACTATTGGTTCTTGAAAAATGCCAAAGATATCAGCCGTTAAGCCCACAACTAAACTCAATGTACAACGAGTTAAAACTCACAAACGCTCCACTCTTTTATGGAGCCAACGTTCCTTAACATGGTGGCTTCGAGGCGTCTCGCTACTCATCATCTTTGTGCTTTGGGAATGGTATGGTCGAACCACTAATCCAATCCTTTTTACTTATCCAACTGCGATCGCCCAATCTGCAATAGAGATGATCGCCGATCATACACTTTTAATTGCATTGACACAGAGCATGAGTGTATTTGCCATAGGACTTGTTCTAGGTACAGTCCTTGGGGTTGTTTTAGGCTTAGTGACTGGCCGTGTGAAAGTGATGGCTGCACTGTTAGATATTCCAATCACAGCACTTTATGTTACACCCATAGTTGCTTTGGTACCCATCCTCGTTTTGTGGTTTGGGTTTGGAATGCTTGCGAAGATCGTCATCGTGATGCTATTCGCAATATTTCCTGTACTAATTAATACAATGCGCGGTGTGCGCGAAATTGACCCACGGTTAGTTGAGGTTGCACGTTCGTTTTGCTCAACAGAATATCGACAATGGATTGATTTGGTGCTTCCATCTGCTTTGCCTTTCATTATGACTGGCATTCGTTTGGCAATAGGTCGAGCATTGATTGCTGTTGTTGTTGCTGAATTTTACACTGCTGTTTCAGGGTTGGGATATTTGATTGTTGCTAATGCACATTCGTTTCAGACTGCACGTGTTTTTGTACCCGTTGTTGTACTGATGGTGATTGGCGTTATTAGCACTCTCGTACTAGAAATCATAGAAGCATATATTTTGCCTTGGCGTCATCGACACAATTAGGAGATTGGGATGCGACTACCACGAATACAAATCATTGGTGTAACTATTGCAATTACTACTGTAGTTGCAACTGCTTGTACAAAACTTCCATTGGAGAACACGGCTAATTTAGAGCAAGCAAAACTCACAAAAATCAAGATCGGTTTACCAACGGCAAAAACTAGTTTTGCAAACATTGACGTGGCGATCGCTCAAGAGAAGGGATTCTTTAAAGAGCAAGGCTTAGATGTGACCGTTGAAAACTTCGATACAGGAGTAAAAGTGATGCAGGCTTTGCTTGCTAAAGGTATCGATATCGGTGGCGTCAGCCTTGAACCCATAGTTAATGCGACTGCGGCAGGAGCCAAGATAGGGATTATAGGCACCTTTGCCAACCGACTCACTATCTCAATGATCACTCCTAAGACAATTAACTCTCCAGTAGATTTACGCAACAAGAACGTGGGGATTCAGGATGTCGGAGCAATCCGCGAGGTCATGACTCGCATGATACTTCAAAGTGCAAAATTAACACCTCAAGATGTCAAATATGTTTCCGTTCTTGGAACCAACTACATTCCGGCATTGATGACTGGGCAGATTCAATCTGCTGTTCTCCAGACAGATCAAGCTATGGAAATCCTCCAACGCGATGCAAAATTTCACGTACTTGCAGATATGTATAAAGTTGAACCTAACTATTTCTTTGGTTCTTATGTTGCAAGCAAAGAATGGTTGGCAAAAAATCCAGACCTTGCTGTTCGCTACCTCACCGCACTCATTAAAGCACACAGGTTTGTGTATCAAAACAAAACTGATACAGTTAAGATTGCCACGAAAGCAACTGGTTTCAACCCTAATGTAGTTGACAAAACTTACGATGTGCTTGTGTCTCAGAATAAAGTTTTTCCAGTCAACGACGGTATTGACGACAAACGCCTTGCCTATACAGTTTCGAGATTGCGATCGCTAGGATTGTTAAAAGGCAAAGAACTCGATATAAATCAATTGGTTATGCGCCAGCCTATCAACCAAGCTCTCAATAAATTGGGCAAGCTTAGCGAACAATAAATTTCAAAGACCCGTGCCCTCAAGGATTGCAATACGGGCAGTATTCTTGAGGTGCATACCAAAGACCATCGAGCCGAGGTTTCGATTCGCTGTAATCACACATAACACAACTGAAAATATCCGCTTTTACCATCTCAGTCTCGGTTCTGCACATTTCACATTCTAGACCCCTGTTGACGCCCGTTCTGCCCCAACCAGGTAATGCACAAGAAGGACAAGGTGTGGCAAGTCTCCTTGCCAGTTTTTCTGCAAGGGTAGCAATCACGCTCATTCGGCTTGGATTACGATGGGCACGCATATCAGTTTCCAGCCAGACCTGACCATCAGAAGAAGACAGTTTGCATATATCAAAAGCTTTATTAAATGCTGTAATCGTCTCAGCATCCTTGAAAATAATTCTGTGATCCTGCCAGTCGTTAGGTCTAAGAATAACACCATGGCTGGGAAATTTAGCACTGTTCAAAAACTGATGTGCCTGTTCTAGTGTAGAGACACAAGCATGTGCATAATTTGTTTCTTCACTGATGAGCATTTCATGCAGATGGAATCCCCGTTCATCATCAATAAAGACAAGAAGCTCGTTGTCACATGATAATAAGGGAATATAGGGGTGTGGTCCAAAGCTACCTTCACTGGCTAAACCATAGGATAGGTTCGTAGCCTGCATACCAAGCCGTGCTTTTTGAATCGCTGTTTCCAAGGCATTGCCTTTACGTTCAATTTCGCCGGAAAAAGTGCCCAGCACATCGGTATCAATTTGGGGTACAAGCAGTGTTGCACCCAACAGATCTCGAAAATGCGGCGCGATCACATTTTCCTTCTGATGCTTGGTGGTCAGCGCAATGTTTTGCTCGCGGTAGAAAATCGTCATGGCAAAGAGCTTGGATAATTGACCTCTCCCCGGCTTAAAAGCGCGGGGATTCTAGGCGGATGCTAGGAGGTGGGCTAAAGCCACACCTGTTCGCTTTACCGCTTTGGTATTCCAGATAAGTAATCTGGGTGGCACGGTCAAAAATGCCCTACAAGCCTTGGCTAGGTTTAACCCTAACTGTACCTCTACTTTACGTAAGATATTTGCAGCGCCATTGAGATCAGCGTTGATGAATTTGCCACTACCTGTGCGATACATACCACGATGAACACGCTTTCCTGATGGCTTCCACTGTGTGGGTTTTTCACCATAAGTAGGTAGAAAGTCATTATCAAGAAAAGATGCTTTACTCGTGTATGATTCCTCGGTTTCAACAAAGCGGATACCGTAATATTCGCACAATTGTTCTATTCGACATTTGAGTTTAGCAGTGGGTATCTGCACGAATGTTTGTGTTGTCTTGCCGAGATTTGCCTCCTGTCGTTGTCCGGTGTTCCAGCCAAATACAATTGTTCCAATTCTGTGGTTTAGGCAATGGTTAATCACGAGTTTTGCTGCTTTATTGACAGCATCCCGCATTTGTCGATTGCGCTTTTCAGTGATATGGGCTAATTGTTGATCCCAATACCCTTGTGGTTTCCCTTCTTTTAATGTCGAAACTTGCTTGTTGTAGAACTGATTGAGGCTTTTGAGCTTCAACCCGTCCACAAGAAAACTCGTGCCGATATTGGATAGACAGCTAAGCCAATTGTTGATACCAGGGTCAATTGCCAAGGCATTTAATGGATCAATGTCGTAGTGTGGTGCAGATGGTTGCTTTATGACAAACTCTGCATAAAAGCACTGATTGCGTGGCAGTATCCGCAATTCCTTGATGTCCTTAAATTCCAAATTGGAGGGCATTGGTAGGGTGAAGCTATCTACCCCAAACCAACGTTTAACCGTATTGCCTAGTGGAACCCTGATATTACCATCAACCAATTTCAAGGCTTGAGATGGGTAAGCGATTAATGCCAATCCTCCCTTTTTGCGGTATTTAGGCAATCGTGGTTTATCGGTCAACTCCCCACGCTTAAACTTCTTATCGAGTTCCTGAAACGACTTGAACGATTCGGCAACTGATATTAGTGTCTGTTGTGCTGCTTGCGAATACAAGGCTTGGTAATGTCCATTGGTTTTGTACTCGTTGATGAGGTCAAACTTCCCAACAAACTTTCTCGTTTTTAAATACAACTGACGACTGTAATAAATCCCGCAATTGGTTAATTTGTGTGCAACAGAGCAAATGAATTCCAATATAGCTTTGAGGTCGTTATTGGGAGTAATTAAGTTTTGCTGACATCCGTACATTTGGTTATCACCTCCTTGATATATACTAACATTAATGTGTATCTATCGTGTCTCAATATGACTAAAAAAGAATTACATGTTCGGATTACAGAACCTAGGATGAATAAGTTGCGGTTATATGCTGCACACAAAGACAAGACAATTACACAGATTATTGAGGAGTTGATAGATACTCTTTGGGAACCCAAGGATATCTTGTAGGTAGGCTGAAGCCTACGCTGTAGTTTTCATCCCCGGTCTGAAGACGCGGGGTTTTCAACCTACTTTCTTATAAATATTTCATTCGCCTATTGGGATTTTGCAATATTGCCCTGGTTTTCCACAATTGAAAGATAAGCTTAATTTAGTTTACTCCTTCATGATGCAGTTAACCTCACACAAGCTGCACCCTTATTACTTTGGGTGTGGCTTTTGCTGTGTTGTGATTGCCCTTCATCAATTTAAAAGCCCAATTTATTTTGCTAAATATACATCATATCTAAGTATTGTATGAATATTTTAGGCTAGAATCTTTAGCGGTCATCAGTGGTGCGTTGGCCTTGCTGAATTTGGTTATGAATTGTGTTTACCAACATGTTTGTAATGGTTACCAACATTTTTGTAGAGACGTAGCATTGCTACGTCTCTACACACCCGTGAATTATAAATTCATATTTTGATTCAGCAATGCCGGTACGTGTATGGAGTAAATAGGAACAACACGATGACCGAAAACAAAAACCACAGCCTTGATGCGGAGAAAATACTAATTGGAAGGGTGCAACTTTCACTTGAATGCTCTCTTTTGTTGCTCAAAAAAACATTAGAAATAGCCGCAGAAAGTTCGGGAAACTTTGAGAACTTAAAACTTGCAGTTCAGGTCATTGAGGAAACAGATGAAGAACTTAAGCAAAGGCTAAAAGCATGGGAAGAAGATTAAGATCCTCTTCCATTAATCCAAATTACCGAATTGAAAGCTGATTTGATTTAATTTGAAGGAAGCGCCCCACTAAAAACTAGTGGGGTTTTGCTTGTCCCATTGCACGCGATTTTTAATCCAAATTATTCGTTAACCGGCATCAGCTATGCTGTCGCACTACGCACTAAAATCACTGTGCAATCACTTTTACGAGAGATAGTCTCTGGAATATTGCCTTGAATCGTTTGTTGTAACAGCCCTTCACGACTTGCGCCTAGAATGATTACATCACTATTGTCTTTTTGAGCACACTGAATGACTCCTTCCGGCACAGAATTTGCTGAGATAGAAGTAGCATTTATCTTACAGCTAATTTTGCGCTGGAGAAAGTGGATGGATTTGTTTAAACACGTTGTGTCAGAATTGAATGCAGTCGGTTGGAAAACCTTGCAAAGGTTAATTTCAGGCAAAGAACTGAGGGATGCAAGTGCTGGTAAAAGTTGAACTGCACGACTGGAGTTAGGACCACCTGCTACGGGTACTAACCAACGATCAAAGGTTCTTTTACTACTCAATTTAGCTAAGACAACATCACAAGCTGCTTGTCGGATCACAGTGTCTACAACTCGACTAAAAACTCGACCAGGTGTAGAAGTGCGACCTTTCCAACCCATTAAAACTAGGTCGATATGTCGTTCTTTGACAGTCTCTAAAATTGCCCCAGCAACATCATGTGCAACCCGAATTTGTATATGAACGGGAATATGCCCCTCTTCTCTCATTTTTTGTGCTTGACTTAACAGGTGATCGCTGATAGCTGTTTGTACAGGTGCTTCTGCTGGAGAAACACTGCGTGGGACTGAGATGACGTGCAGGCATTCCACTTCGTAATTGCGCTGTTTGGCGATCGCTGCTGCCATTTTCAATAGCACCGTGCTTGTTTCGGGATTAGAGAGCGGGACTAAGACTCTACCTCTGCCAGTGCTAGGAGCGCGAGTTTGGTAAACTACATAGGAAGGCTCTGGTTTCGGTCCTGCTTGTTCACTATAGCCACTCAAACGTTCTGCTTCAACCCGAATAATATCACTACGAGTAATAATCCCTACCAGCTTTCTACCTTCTACAACTGGTAAACAACTCAGGTCATAACGGTTGAGTAGATGAAGCACGTGTGCCAATGTAGCCAATGGTTTTACCGTTACTGGTTCGGGACTCATGATGGCACTAACAGGTGTATCACCTCCTAACTGCTGTGAAGCACTATTGGCAATATCTTTCTGAGTGATGATGCCAACAACTCTCCCATCTTCTACAACTGGAAAGTTGCGATGTCGAGAGTGAGAAAAAGCCTGAACAGCTTCATCTAAACTCATTTTGCTAGAGAGTGTTTCTACACGTTGCTGCATGACATCTGCTGCAGTTAAAGAAGCTAAAAGTCCTTCTGTGGTTGGTTCTTTCTCGATGTGAATACCATTCCACTCTAAAAGCAGATCATAGAGTGATCCCGGCATAAGTTTATCTGCCAACAAATAAGCAACAACGGCACTGATCATCAGCGGTAGCACTAAATTAAAATCAGTCGTCATTTCAAATACAATGACAATGCTGGTTATCGGCACTCTAGCGACAGCACTTAAAAACGTACCCATTCCTGCTAAGGCATAGGTTGTGGGAGAGGAAATTCCTAACACATGATGCTCCGCAAGTCCCACCAAATAGCCAAGAGCCGATCCCAAAAGCAATGGAGGCACCAACAATCCTCCTGGTGCGCCGGAACCATATGCTACTAATGTGAGGATAAATTGAGCAATAAAAGCGACAAGTGTGACTTGAGCGCTGAGTTCCCCTGCCATCAATGTTTCCCGCAGTCCAGTGGTATCCCGGAAAGGAACTGGTAAAAAAGCAACTGTCAGCCCACAGATTAATCCAGCTATACCTACCTTCACGGGCAATCCAACCCGTAACCAGCGGCGGTTAAATTCTAAAAAAGCGAGAATTCCTTTATTAAATAGTACTCCTAGTAACCCAGCTACAATTCCAAGCGCTAAGTAAAAAGGAATTTCCTGGAGCGAAAAGTTGGTCTGCAACTGAGTCAACGCCAGGTTTAAGTTATGTCCTCCCAACCAACGAGAAACAACCGCACCAATAAAAGAGGCTAGGATGGCTGTCCCCATTGTTAAGCCAGAGACATCTTGAAGGAGTTCTTCAACAACGAAGAGAACACCTGTAATCGGCGCATTGAAAGCAGCCGCTAACCCAGCACCTGCACCAGCGGCAATCATTTGGCGACGGTAATCTGGAGACGTGGGAAAGATGCGACTGAGTTGATTGGCTATGGCAGCTCCCACTTGTAGGGTTGGACCTTCTCGACCCAAGGGTAAACCTGAACCAAGTGCTAATATTGCACTCATGAGCTTGACCAACGCCACCTTTAAATCTAGTGCAACTGGCACTTTAGCAAGTACAGCCTTGACTTGTGAAATGCCACTACCAGCAGTCTCAGGAGCGAGTTCCACTAACCAACCACTCAGCATTCCACCTACAAAGCCGATTCCTGGTAACACCAACCAAGCTGGTAGTGGCTCAGCTGTATGAACCCGCCATGTGCCTAAAGTACCTACACCTTGCTTTAAGAATACTGCTGCTAACGCTGAAACTAAACCAATTAGACAAGCTTGAAAAATAGCAAAGCGCTTAGGTTGCAAAAGTTGACGATACAGCCTAAGCAAAAAAAGTTTTCCCCTGACTAACATGTTTTATTAATTACATAAAAAAACGTTTGCTTTCTTCAATGCTGAAGCAGTTTAAGTTAAGTTACAAATTTCTTATTCATAGCCTTACTTACAAAAGTGAAATAAAAATGAAATTTTTCTACTTCTAAAGATTTATATGCTTAATTATTATATATTTATTATTTATGGAAATATCTATTGAAAAAGCCCCTATGAAGTATTAGGGGCGATTGCCAAACCGAGTTCTAAAACCTGTCTACCCTACAATGCTAACTACGCAGTATTTAGAGAATCACTGCCAAAAGGCAGAATTTTTCAGAATAAACATGGATTTTGGCTGAGAGTGAAGATTGTTTTTTTGTTCTTTTTATGGGATATTAAAGGGTTATGCCGGATTAGCTTGCGCTCTCTTCTGCAGCAGGTTGATTACAGAAGCTTTTTCTAAGATTCCCACTAGCGCGCCATTTTCACGAAGTACAGGAAGCACAGATAAGTTTTGTTGTTCCAGAATCTGCACAACTTCCGACAGGGGTTGATTGGATTGTACAGTGGTAGGCTTTTCCATTGGTTGCATGACGTCTCTGACTTGCTTTTCTGACCACAGTGCAGTGTTAATGGTGCGCAAGTCATCAATAGATATTGCTCCTACTAATTGCCCATCATCATCTGTCACTAGGAAACGACGCCAGTTTTGCCAATTTAATATCCTTTCATCAGCAAATTCTCTGAGGCTAAGATTAGCAGATACGATTGGGCTATCGTTTGTGATTGCATCACCTGCCGTCAAACCTGTGAGTTGTTCTTGGACTCTGGCGTATTGTGCTGCATTGCCAGCATTTTGCAGTAAGAAGAAACCAATGAGTAAGTTCCAGAAGTTAGCAAAACTGCCAAATAAAACTAGTGGAACTAAACCAGAGGCGATCGCTACCCAACCAAAGATTTGACCGACTCGACTAGCGAAAACCACTCCCTTATAAGGATTACCTGTAATTTTCCAAACAATTGCCTTCAGTATATTTCCGCCATCTAAAGGCAACCCAGGAATGAGGTTAAACAGTGCCAATGCTAAGTTAACAGAGGCTAATACTGCGAGAATCGCGGCCAATGGTCCTGAGGCTGCTAGACCAAAACCTATACTAACAAATGTACCAAACAGTAGTAGGCTAACTAACGGACCTGCGATCGCCACCCAGAAGGCTTCGGCTGGAGTTTGCGATTCTTTTTCTAAGCTTGCCAAACCACCAAATATAAATAGTGTGATTGATTTTACATCTATACCTTGAGCTTTGGCCACGAAGCTGTGTCCTAATTCATGGGCGACGACAGAGGCGAATAACAACAGCGCTGTGA
>Ga0209062_1004515_pt1 | contig 14455 bp, 9 predicted proteins | sample Coa_R2_2_FD_187158 | JGI IMG/M metagenome (GOLD analysis project Ga0209062, IMG submission 187158) | Surface soil microbial communities from Centralia Pennsylvania, which are recovering from an underground coalmine fire - Coalmine... | ecosystem: Environmental > Terrestrial > Soil > Unclassified ... | reverse complement strand
GGACCAGCGCTTCGAGACGCGGCGAGTTGGTGAGCTTGGGCGGCGCAACGATGCGCTTTTCCAGGTGAAACGGCGCCAGGAAGCGGCCGACCACCGGGGGCGCGGGCGGATTGCGGATGGATACCTCAGGCTGGGTGGATATCACTGGCTGCGCGGAGACTACTGGCTGCGCCAGGAGGCCGGGCGCGGCGCAGGCCGCGCAGAGGATCGCGAAAACTTTCATGCCGGGGGCGCTGGAGTGCAATTGCGCTTCCAGCGAAACCGGAGCGGGTTCAGGCGCTTGCGCGGCGCGAAGTGTCCGTTTTTGAAACGGGCTGTCCGCTTTCAGTACTTCTTGCGCGGCTGGGGCGTGTGCCGGAACTGGAACCAGGCGCCGGCGACGGCAAACAGCGACGCGAGGATCAGGTAGACGGCGGTCTTGAATTCGCCCGCGTGGAACTTGTAGGGGCTCAAGATATAGCCCTTGAGCAGCAGAACGAAGACGAGCAGGCTCCAGACGACGAAGAGAATCCGCAGCCTGCCGCGGATTGCGAGGAAGACGATGGCAAGGCCCGCGATGGCGCCGAACAGAAGGATGTAAGCAAGGGTGTTGCCCGTCCACGGCAGCATTCCGAGCTGCAGGCTGGGGGTTCCCGACGCGATCGCGAGGCCGGAGACGGCGATGCAGAACACGGCAAGGAGTAGATGAAAGAGAAGACTGAAGTATCGCATGATGAAGGTCACTCGATATGCCTCCCGGGATGGGAACCGATATTCTAACAGGGGCCGGGGCGCTTTGCGCCGGGGCCGGGGGATTGGGGATTGGGGGTTGGGGCGCTTCGCGCCGGGGCCAGGGGTTGGGGGTTGGGGATTGGGGATTGGGGGTTGGGGCGCTTCGCGCTGGGGCCTGGGTTGGGGATTGGGGGTTGGAGATTGGGGCGCTTTGCGCGGGGGCCGGGGTTCTCCGGCTAAGGCCGCCAGAACGGTTCGGCGGCCGGGACGAACTCCACCGGGACTTCGCTGATGAAGCCCTTCAGCCACTCGGCGCACCACGTCATGCCGGCCTGCTCGGAGGGAATGTGGCCGAGCACGATGAGCGCCCGCTTCGTGCCGGCCGTGACGGCGTCGGCAGCGTATTCGACGAGCTCCCATTCGCGCGCCTCACCGATGATCAGCACGTCGAGATCGGGGCGCGCGAAGGGCCGCAGGCTGCCGGCGTATCCCCAGTTGGCGGCCACGGTGCGGACCGGCAGCGCCGGATCGCCGACGACTCGCATGGTGCGGATCTTCAGCTTATCGCGCAGTTCTTCCGCCAGCGCGGCGAGCTTCACGCCTTCGAAGCGGAACTGGCGGGGATTCTCGGGGTCGGCGCGCTTTTCCCACCCGAGCGCCCGCGCCATGCCGGTAGCGATGCCGTCCGGCCGGTGCGCGTGCCAGTGGTCGTGGAAGCGGAAGACCACCATTTCGTGACCGTCCAGGAAATCCTGCTTGATGCGATAAACGGGGTCGTCCTGGAGCGCGTCGGTCTTGTCTTCGTGGGAATAGAAAGTGGGCTCGTGCGTAATCACCATGTTGCGCCCGGCGGCCGCGGCTCGCTCGACCACATCGAAGGTGGCCATCATGGTGGTGGCGATGCCGCGGACCGGGGTCGAGGCGCTGCCGGACTTGATGGTGTCGACGGTCGGCTCGCGCCAGGGTACGCCTACGTTCCTTTGGATGCGTTGGATGACCTCGCCCGCGGTGAGGGTTGCGGCCTGCGATTGCGCGGCGGCGGAGGCCTGCACGGCGGACGCAGCGGCGGCGCCGAGAGCGAATTGGCGGCGGGAGATTCTTGCTGGCATGGTGTTGACTATTATGTCTGACCGCCTCCGCCTTCGGGCGGCGCGACCCGCATCCGGCGGCCGGCTACCGGAGCGCGGATCAGGGATGGATCAGAGGGATCACCTCGCGACGGCCCCGGCGATACACCTTGGAAATCGCCGACATCGGGCGGTGACGCGCCCGGCGATCGCCATGGCCCAGTCGTGATGCGTGTCGTGCCGGTTCCAGAAGGCAACCAGAAAACCCGTATCCGCGATCGCGTTCACCGGCGGGAGAATCCCTTTCGAGTAGAAAGGCCGGGCGGACCGCTGCCGATTCCGGCGAGGCTCATGAAGGCGCGCTTCTCGGACTGGCGCGCCCGCTCCAGCTCGTCGCGGATGAGGCGTCCCTTCGGGACGCCGTCCCTGCGCGCGGTCTCTTCCAGCCAGACGGCGAGATCCTCGGGCAGCCGGACGGTGATTGTGCTACCCATCTGCTCGAATTGGGACACGGCGGCTTGCCGGTATGGGCCGACGCTTGGCGCGCCCGCTTCGCCACTGTGTTCCAATAGAAGTACTACCAAATGGCTTTCAAAGGCGTAGACTACTTCTGCGTCGACTCGCTGTTCAACGAGCAGGAGTTGATGGTGCGGCAGACGGCGCGGCGGTTTGCCGAGGAGCGGATCCTGCCTGTGATCCGCGATTGCTTTCGCGATGCCCGCTTTCCGCGCGAATTGATTCCGGAAATGGCGGAGCTCGGGTTTCTCGGCGCCAATCTCGAAGGCTACGGCTGCGCGGGGATGAGCAACGTCGAGTACGGGCTCATCATGCAGGAGCTGGAGCGCGCCGATTCGGGCATCCGCAGCTTCGTTTCCGTGCAGGGCGCGCTGGTGATGTATCCGATCCACCGCTACGGCTCGGAGGAGCAGAAGCAGCACTGGCTGCCGCGGCTGCAGAGCGGACAGGCGGTGGGGTGCTTCGGGCTGACGGAGCCGGATTTCGGCTCGAACCCGGCGGGCATGCGCACCACGGCGCGGCGCGACGGCGACGGCTGGATCCTCAACGGGGAAAAGACGTGGATCACCAACGGCACGGCGAGCGATGTGGCTGTGGTGTGGGCGCGCGCCGTCGAGGAGCCGGAGCAGCCGGTTCTCGGATTTCTGGTGGAGCGCGGCACGCCCGGCTTCACCAGCTCGGATATTCACGGCAAATGGTCGATGCGCGCTTCGGTGACTTCGAGCCTGTCGCTGGCCGAATGCCGCGTGCGCGAGTGTCACCGGCTGCCCGGCGCGCAGGGGCTGAAGGCGCCGCTTTCGTGCCTCAGCCAGGCGCGGTACGGCATCGGCTGGGGCGTGCTCGGCGCGGCCATGGATTGCTATGAGACGGCGCGGCAGTACACCATCGTGCGTAAGCAGTTTGGCGATAAACCGATCGCCGGGCATCAACTGGTGCAGGAAAAATTGGCGTGGATGATCACCGAGATCACCAAGGGCCAGCTACTCGCGGTGCAGGCGGGCCGCCTCAAGGATCAGGGCAGGCTCGAGCCGGCGCACATCTCGATGCTCAAACGGAACAATGTGGCGATGGCGCTCGAATGCGCCCGCCTCAGCCGCGATCTGCTGGGCGCCAACGGCATCACCGACGAGTATCCCATCATGCGGCACCTGTGCAACCTGGAGACGGTGAAGACGTACGAGGGGACGGACCATATTCATGCGCTGGTGATCGGGGAGAGGGTGACGGGCGTCCCAGCGTACAAATAGAATTTAGGAGCCAGGAGTTAGGAGCTGGGAGCCTGCCCGCCGCGATCTCCTAGCTCCTGGCTCCTGAATTCCCAAAGGTTTTTCCATGGTTCTCTACGCACTCACAATCCTCGTCTCCGCCTTCCTACTTTTCCAGGTCGAGCCGGTCATCGCGAAAATCATTCTGCCGTGGTTCGGCGGCTCGGCGGCGGTCTGGACCACCTGCCTGCTGTTCTTCCAGATGGTGCTGCTGCTCGGGTATTTGTACGCCCATGCGGTGGTGCGGTACTTCGATGCGCGCAAGCAGATGCTGCTGCATACGGGGCTGCTGCTCGCGAGCGCCATCGCGCTGCCGATCTATCCCAGCCCGGCGTGGAAGCCGAGCGGAACCGAGGAGCCGACGTTTGCGATTTTGAAGCTGCTCGCGGTTTCGGTCGGGCTGCCGTATTTTCTGCTTTCGACCACGGGTCCGCTGGTGCAGGCGTGGTACGCGCGGCGGTTCAAGGGCGCGATGCCGTACCGGCTGTACGCGCTCTCGAACGCAGGCTCGATGTTCGCGCTGGTGAGCTATCCGGTGCTGTTCGAGCCGGTGTTCGGTGTGCACCTGCAGGCGGTGATCTGGTCGGTGGCGTATGCCGTGTTCCTGGTGCTGTGCGGGTTCACGGCGCTGCGTTCGGGCCAGGGCGCAGCGGTCGAACACATGGAACCCGCGGGACCGGAGCACCGGCCGGGCGCGCGGCAGTACGCGCTGTGGCTGCTGCTGCCGGCGTGCGCGTCGGTGCTGCTGCTGGCGGTGACGAATCACCTTTCACAGAACGTGGCGGCGATTCCGTTTCTGTGGGTGCTGCCGCTGAGCATTTACCTGCTCACGTTCATCCTGTGTTTCGAGGGCAGCGGCTGGTACCGGCGCAATCCCTATTTGCAGCTTCTGGCGGTGGCGCTCGGCTCGATGGCCTATGCGGATGGCGTGGACGCCAGCGGCAACGTGCCGATCAAGATTCTGGTTCCGCTGTTCGCGATCGCGCTGTTCGTGTGCTGTATGGTATGTCATGGCGAGCTGGCGCGGCTGAAGCCGCATCCGCGGTATCTGACGCATTTCTACCTCATGATTTCGGCCGGCGGCGCGCTGGGCGGGCTGCTGGTGGGGTTCGTCGCGCCGCGCGTTTTCCCGGCGCTGTATGAGCTGCAGATCGGCCTGGGCGCGTGCGCCCTGCTGACGCTGGTGGTCCTTTCGAGCGATACCGAGTACGCCTGGTTCCGCCAGCTTCAGGGGCCGCCGCAGGTGATGGCCGCGGCGGTGGTGGCGGCAGGCGGCGGCGTGACGGCGTACGGTTTTCGCGGCGAGCTGCTGGCGGCCGGCAACGCCGTGATGCGGCGCTTTGATACCCACTGGGAGGCGCCCGAAAACTTCGCGGCGACCGTCGCGGTGGTGGCGCTCACGCTCGGTTTGCTCCTGCTGCTCGCGGCGATGCGCGGCGGCAAGGCGCGGCGGCAACTGGGCGGGCTCACGGTGGAGCTGATTGCGATGGTGCTGATCGGCTATCTCGGGTTCCAGGTGCGCGGGCTGACCGCGGACTACCGGCTCGCGGTACGCAATTTCTACGGCGCGCTGAAGGTGCGGGATAGCGGCCCGGCGAGCGATCTCGACGCCACCCGCACCCTCACACACGGCACCATCAACCACGGGGAGCAGTTCCTCAATCCTGCCCGCCGCGACCTGCCGACGACTTATTACGGGCCCAACACGGGCGTGGGCGTCGCCATCCGGGAGAAGGGCCGCGGCAAGGCGATCCGCGTCGGCGTGATCGGCCTCGGCACCGGGACACTCGCCGCGTACGGCCGGCCCGGCGATTACTTCCGCTTTTACGAAATCAACCCGCTGGTGCTCGAGATCGCGCGCACGCAGTTCACTTTTCTGAACGACTGCAAGGCGAAGCTCGATGTGGCCATGGGGGATGCGCGGCTCTCGCTCGAAAGCGAGGCGCAGCACGGCATCGACGAGCACTTCGACGTGCTGGCGGTGGACGCGTTTTCGAGCGACTCGATTCCGGTTCACCTGCTGACGCGCGAGGCCATGCAGGTCTATCTCAAGCACCTCAATCCGGATGGCGTCCTGGCGATCCATATTTCGAACCGCTATCTCGACCTGCAGCCGGTGGTGGCCGGGCTGGCTAAGGCATCGGGGCGCCTGGCGCGGGTGGTGGATACCGACGACGACGATTCGCAGGACGTCTTCGGCGCCACCTGGGTGCTGCTGGCGGCGCCGCAGTACGGGTTCGGGGCGCTGGAAGAGAAGGCGTCTGCGGAAATCTCATCCAAGCGGACGGTGCGGCTGTGGACGGACGATTACAGTAATTTATTCCAGATTTTGAAGTAGCCCGAACGGGGTCTACCATTCGTCCTAGAAACGTCGTAATATAGTGCTACCGCGTCCAGCCCGTCTTACATTTTTGTGTAAGAGGGATGTGTGTCGTTTTTCACCTGTCGGTGTTGTATTATCGATGTGGCCGAGGACATCATGGACGCAGCCCAAATTCTCAAGAAGACAGCTCTGTTTTTCTCCGCCGCTCTGGTTTTTGCGGCGCCTTCCTTTGCGCAACTGGTATTGAACGGCAGTGGCAATACAGCCAGCGTCACGCTGTACAGTAATCAGCCGGCTTCTGTTCAGGTCAGCAGCAGCGGCGGTTCGCCAATCAGTTTCAACGTATCGTCGCCAAACATAGGGCCCGGCTTCACTGTCCAGGGGCTTCCCAGCAATGGGACTACCCCCACAACGCTGACGTTCTCGGCCTATTCCGTCAGTTGTGCGACCGGCACGGGCTCATGTAACGGCACCATTACCCTGACGGAGGTGAACAATACGCAGGATACAGCCACCATTTCGGTGACCTACTCGAACAGCACGAGCAGCGGAGGCGGATCGTTCACTGCGACTCCCACGCAGGTGAACGTCTTGCCGAACAGCACGGGCACCGTTACCCTGAAAAACAACAGCAGCTCGCAGATCTCCTACACGATCGGTCCGGCCTCTCCTTCGACGCTGTTTGCCACGATACCAACAAGCGGGACCATTGGAACGATCCCTGGAAGCGGCTCGGCGACGGTCACGGTCTTCCCGCTCGGCCCGGCGGGGACCGGCAGTTTTACCGTAACGAGCGGGAGCACGGTCTTGACCATCAGCGTTACGGTGGGGACCGGGACGACGACTTCGGGAGGCCTGGTCGCCAGCCCGAATCCGTTTACGCTCTATTACCCGCCCACCGCCACGCAGTCCAACTTTGGTTCGGTTACGGTATCGAATGCGAATGGGAATAACAGCACCAGCTTTTATGCGACCGTAGCTCCGCAGAGCGGCGGGCAATGGCTCACGCTCCTCAGCGGCACGTCCGCGAATCCCGTAAGTATGATCGCAGGCCAGGGACAGCTTGCCCTATACGTGAACAGCGGCGTTGCAGCGGGGCTTGCGGCGGGGTCCTACACCGCTACCGTGTATCTGAATGACGCGACCTCGGGCAATACTCTCGGCTCTTTCGTCGTGGACCTGTTAGTGGGTGGCGCCACAAGCCCGAGCACGGGGGTGGCATCGCCGACGTCGCTGGGGTTCACTTATCAAGCCGGCGCTAGCGGCCAGGCTTCACCCCAGACGATTGTTGTTAGTGGAACCGGGGTTCAGGTCATCGCTACCAGCAGCGGCAACTTCCCTGCGAATCCCGGCATCAACGCTTTCCCGACCTCCCCGACCACGGTGGAGGTCCAGGTTTTGAGCGGCATCGCGACGGCCGGAACCTACAGCGGCTCGGTGACCGTCTCCTCGAGCGCCGGCTCGCAGACCATCCCGGTCACGCTCACGGTTTCTCCTTCGACCGCGCCGGTGTTCCTGGTTTACCCCGGCGACTTCACCTGTACGTATACGGCGGGGCAGACCAACACCTGCAGCGGGATTTTGGGAATCATACCTAGCGATGGTTCCACCTCGGATGCCTACTCGATCACCTCTTCGGCGGCTTGGGTAACTCCGAGCCCGGCATCGGGAACCGGACGGTCGAACATCTACGTCACGATCGACCCGACCCAGTTGGCGAACGGGTTCAATAACGCCACCCTCACGGTGACCCCCACCGGGTCGTCCAACAGCATCACCACCTCCGTTACGGTCCCGGTTGCGGTGCTGGTCAGCGGCAGTAGCAACAATACCGGGACGTTGACCCTCACGCCCAGCACCCTGAACCTGAACACCACGACGACCAGCGGAACCGTAAACGTCACCGCCGCGAACGGGGGCAACACGGTATTCGGGATCTCGTCCTCGGCGACGTGGCTCAGCGCTACAGCGAGCAATAACAACACTACGCCCTCGACCCTCACGGTTACGATCAACCCGTCCGGTTTGCAGGGTTCGACCAGCGGTTCCATCTACCTGACGGTCAACGGCGCCACAGCCGCAACATTAACCGTAAACGTGAGCGTGAGCGCCGGCGGCAACATCATCGTGACCGCGGGGAATACCACGCTCGGCTCCTCGACGGGCCTGACCTTCACTTCGCAGGCCGGCGGCGCGGCGCCGGGTCCGCAATCGATCTCGATTGCGAGCGCGTCCGGTTCGGCGAGCGTGCAGTTCAACTGGTCGACCAGCGCGAGCTGGCTGCTGGTGAACCAGACGCAGACCGGCACGGGCGCCACGCCAACTTCTCTGCCCGTTACGGTGAATCCCGCGGGCCTCACGCCTTCCGCTACGCCGTACAGCGGCACGGTGACGATCACGCCCGTGGGCGGAACGGCCATCACGTTCCCGGTGAGCTACACGGTCACACCGTCCGCCAGCATCTCGGTTTCGCCCACGAGCCTGAGCTTCAGCTACAACGCGGGCGGCAGCACGCCGGCGGCGCAGTCCCTCACGGTCTCGAGCAGCGATAGCAGTATCGCGCTGAACTTCACGGCCGTGGCGAACTCGACCGGCAACTGGCTGCAGGTTTCGCCGGCGAGCGGAACGACGGGAACCCCGTTGCAGGTATCGCTCACGAACCTGAGCAGCCTCTCGGTCAACCAGACCTACACCGGCACGATCACGATCACCGGCCAGACCTCGGGCGGCGTGGCGGCCGGCACGGCTACGGTCAACGTGAGCCTGACGGTATCCGCTCCGCTGCCGACGATCACGAAGATTACCAACGCGGCGAGCGGCAACACCGGAGCGATTGCCGCGGGCGAGATCATCACCATCTTCGGGACAAGCCTCGGTCCGGATCCCGGCGCCGTGATGACGCCTTCCGGCGGCCTGTATCCGACCACGAACCCGGCGAATAACGTGCAGGTGCTGGTGGGCGGCTACCCGGCGCCGCTGATTTACGTCAGCTCCGGGCAGATCAACGCCATCGTGCCGTACGAGATCAACCGTCCGGTCTATCTGCAGAACGTCAACGTGTACGTGAAGTACCTCGGCCAGACCTCGAACGCCATCTCGCTCGCGCAGGTTTCGGCCGCGCCCGGCCTGTTCACGGCGAATGCCAGCGGGAGCGGTCCGGGGGCGATCCTGAATTCGGATCTCACCCTCAACAGCGCCGGCAACCCGGCTCCGGCGGGCAGCACGGTGGTCCTCTATCTCACCGGCGAGGGACAGACGCAGCCGGCGGGCGTTTCCGGGAAGGTGACGTCGGGAACCGCGCCTTTCACGCTGCCGGTGCTGACGCCCACGGTGACGATCAACGGCCAGCCGGCGCAGGTGAGCTTCTATGCGGAAGCGCCGACGCTGGTTTCGGGCGTCCTGCAGATCAACGTGCAGATCCCGCCCGGCACGCCGTCCGGCGCGCAGCCCGTGGTGGTTTCGCTGGGGGGCAACGCTTCGCAGATGAACGCGAATGGGATCGGGGCGGTGACGGTGGCGGTGAAGTAGGAGGAGCTCGGAGTTAGGAGCTAGGAGTTAGGAGACAGAAGCGCGCGGCGGCATTCTGTCTCCTACAATGGATTCATGCGGTGGATCTGGGCCCTCGCCGCGGCGGTGCCGGTTTTGGCGGCCGGTGGGCCGACGCTCGCGATTGCGCCGGCGTCGTTGAATTTTGCGTGCCAGTCCGGGAGCCAGGCCGCGAATCCGCAGGCGGTGGTGCTCAGCAGCGGGCAATCCGGCGTGTTCACGGCCAGCCGGCCGGCACAGCAGACGTGGCTGGTCCTGCCTACCGGCACGCCGGCCGCTTCGGGAAATATTCCCGGTATCATGCAGATCGGCGTCAACCCGTCCGGGTTGGGGCCGGGGACCTATACGAGCGCGATCAGCTTCCACACCCCGCAGGGCAATTTCGACCTCCCGGTGACGCTGCTGGTCACGCCGGCGCCGGTGCTGGTGGCCAATCCGCCGATGCTGCTGTTCGATAGCATCGCGGCCGGGCAGAACCAGCAGACTGTGGCTGTGGGCCTGAGCAATGGCCAGCAGGCGGTGCTGAGCTTCCAGCCCTCCGCGCCATGGATTACGACCGTGCCGGACGGGAACGCGGCGGCGGTCGGGACGAACGTGTCGAAGGCCAGCGGCGGAATGAATAGCGGTTCGGTGATCGTGAGCGGTCCGAATGCGCTCGGCGCGGCCAACAACCCGCTCGCGATCCCGGTTGTCTACATCGTGGGCACCCTGAACAGCGGCGGACCGCTGGCGCTCAGCCGGGCATCGCTGGCGTTCACGGGCGCGGGATCGCAGACCGTGACCGTAACCGGCCCGGCGTTTACGGCCGCGGCCAATGTACCGTGGCTGGCGGTGGCGGCGTCCGGCCAGAGCCTGACGGTAAGCGCGAGCACGTGCGGACTCGCGGCCGGAAACTACCAAGGGACGGTGGCGATCACTTCCGCCGGTGTGGTCGAACTGCTGCCGGTCAGCCTGACGGTTGCTGTTGCGTCGGCACCTCAGCTCGTACAGGTTTCGAACGCTGCGAGCTATGCTAACGGCTCGGTCGCACCCGGCGAGGTGATCGCGTTGTTCGGCTCGAATGTTGGCCCTAGCTGCTTGACAACATTGCAGTTGGACGCCAATGGCTTGGTTTCCTCAAAACTGGCGGGCGTGCAAGTGCTGTTCAACGGGACGGCCGCGCCGCTGATCTACGTCTCGGCCGGACAGGTGGCGGCGGTCGCGCCGTACGAGCTCGACGGGCAGGCCTCGGCAGCGGTTCAGGTGGTGGTGAACGGGCAGGGGTCGAACACCGTGACGGTGCCGGTCGGGGCGGCGGCGCCGGGAATTTTCACGGCGGATGCTTCCGGTGCCGGGCCGGGCGCGATCCTGAATCCGGACAACACGGTCAACGGTCCGGGCAACCCGGCGCCGGCCGGGTCGACGGTGGCGGTCTATATGACGGGTGAAGGGCAGACGAAGCCGGCCGGGATGGATGGCCAGGTGACATCGGCGGCGCCGCCCGCGCCGCGGCAGACGGTTACGGCGACGATTGACGGGCAGCCCGCCGCGGTGGTGTTCGCGGGGGAGGCGCCGGCGCTGGTTTCGGGCGTGATGCAGGTGAACGTGACGATTCCGGCGAACGCGCGAAGCGGCGCGCTGTCCCTGGTGGTTTCGGTCGGGGGTGTGCCGAGCCAGACCGGAGTGACCGTATCCGTCAGGTAAACATACACGTTTGGCGCGCCCGCTGCGTCAAAGGATTGTGGGCCATTGGAAGTGGATGACCGGAATGCTGGCGGTGTGCGCCATGGGGGCGACCCCCATGGATACCGTCCTGAAGGGCGTGGAAAGCCGGTACAACCAGGCGAAAACGCTGCAAGTCTCGTTCCAGGAAGACTATACGGCGCCAGGGCACGGCCGGCGGACGGAAAGCGGCATCCTCATGCTGCGCAAGCCGGGGCGGATGCGCTGGAATTACTCGGATCCGGCCGGCAAGCTGTTCGTCAGCGACGGGAAGCTGCTGTGGCTCTACACGCCGTCGGAAAACCGGGTGGAGAAGATGAAGTTCCAGGAGAGCGACGACATGCGCGCGCCGCTCGCCTTCCTGCTCGGTAAGCTGCACTTCGATAAGGAGTTCCGCAATCTGCAAGCGCGCTCCGAGGGCGCCGATACACGGATCGTGGCCGAGCCGCGCACGGACAACCTGCCGTATTCGGCCGTGGAATTCGTGGTGGCGCCGGACAACCACATCAAGGAAGTGAAGGTCACGGGGTTCGATAAATCGGTCCTGCACTTTACGTTCGAGGGCGAGCGGCTCGACCCGAAGCTGGCGGACAGCCTGTTCCATTTCGAGGTGCCGAAGGGCGCGGAACTAGTGGAGACGGGGCAGTGAGACCAATCTTGAACCGCAGAGACGCAGAGTTCGCAGAGAAAACGCAGAGAAATCTCTTTGTGTCTCTGTGTGATCTCTGCGTTCTCTGTGCCTCCGCTGTTAAGGGAGGCTTCTCTCTTGGCTGATTTCGTTCTCAAGTACGCGGACGGGCGGGGGCAGATCCACCAGCAGGTGGCGGCGGCGGCTTCGGAGAAGGAGCTGAGGGAGCGGTATTCGCAGCAGGGATTTCTCATTTACTCGATCAAGCCGCGGGGTGTGGCGGCGGGGATCGCGGCGGGCGGGCTGTTCGGCGGGCGGAAGAAGCTCAATGTCGAAAAATTTCTGATTTTCAACCAGCAGTTCGTGACGCTGATCCGCGCGGGGCTGCCGATCCTGAAGGGGCTCGATCTGCTGGCCGAGCGCCTGACCGATCCCAAGCTCGGGCCGCACATCATGGCGGTGCGGGATGAAGTCCGCAACGGCACGCTGCTTTCGGAGGCGTTCCGGCAGCGCGGGATTTTCCCCAAGATGTACGTGACTTCGGTCATGGCCGGGGAGAAGAGCGGCAGCCTGGTGGAAGTGCTGGACCGCTACATCAGCTACCAGCGGATCGCGCTGGCGGTGCGGAAGAAGGTGGTGGCCTCGCTGATCTACCCGTGCGTGCTGATCTGCCTGGTGATTTGCCTGATGGTCTTCCTGGTGACCTACGTGGTCCCGACGTTCGCCAGCCTGTACTCCACGATGCAGGCCAAGCTGCCGACGATGACGGTGTGGCTGATCGCGATCGGGACGGCGGCGCGCAGCTACGTGCTGGCGGCGGCGGGCGCGCTGGTGGCGGTGTTTTTCCTGATCCGCTGGTACGCACGCACCGAGGGCGGGCGGGACCAGATGGATCGCATCAAAATGCGGATTCCGGTGGCGGGCGAGATCTGGCTGAAATACCAGGTGGCCCAGCTTTCGCGCACGCTGGGAACGCTGCTTACCGGCGGCATTCCGCTGGTGCAGGCGATGGAAACGGCGGCGGATTCGCTGAACGCCCCGCTGCTGCGGCGGGCGATCGAAGGCGCGGGCAAGCAGGTGCGGGAAGGGCAGCCGCTGGCGGCTTCGCTGCGGCAATCGAAGATGTTTCCCGGCCTGGCGACGGACATGATCGAAGTCGGCGAATCGACCGGCGCGCTGCCCGCCATGCTCACGAGCGTGGCGGAATTTTTCGAGGAGGACGTGAACACGAAGATGACGGCCACGCTCTCGCTGGTCGAGCCGGCGATCATGATCGTGATGGGCTGCTTCGTGGCGTTCGTGCTGATTTCGTTGTACCTGCCGATTTTCAGTCTGGCGGATACGATTCGGTGAAAAACATGAACCACAGAGACGCAGAGGGCACAGAGATTGCGCAGAGAAAAACAATGAGAGATTTCTCTGCGTTGCCTCTGCGTTCTCTGTGTCTCTGCGGTTCGAAATAGGCTGCGATGAAAAAACATGAACCACAGAGACGCAGAGGGCACAGAGATTGCGCAGAGAAAAACAATGAGAGATTTCTCTGCGTTGCCTCTGCGTTCTCTGTGTCTCTGCGGTTGGAAATAGGTTGCGATGGCGACGACGGATAAAGTGCGGATTCCCGATCCGATCGGGGCGCAGGCGGCGGAGGCGGAGCAGGCGCGGGCCATCGCGGCGCGGTACCGGTGCGAGTATGTGGATCTGCGGGAGGCGGCGATCGATCACGACCTGTTCCGGTCGATTCCCGTCGATCTCATGTTCCGGTACAACTTCGTGCCGATGACCGCGCAGAACGGGACGCTCGAAATCGCGCTCTCCGATCCGCGCAATCTGAACCTGATCGACGAGCTCACGCTGCTGCTCAACAAAAAGCTGCGGGTGAAGGTCGCGACGCTTTCGCAGATTTCCGAGCTGCTGAAGAAGACCGAGCAATCGCAGCGTGTGCTCGAGGAGGTCACCGAAGGCTTCACGCTGGATGTGGTGGCGGAAGAGGGCGAGGGCGACGAGACGCTCTCGATCGACAAGCTGACCGCGACCGATACGGACATCGCGCCGGTCATCAAGCTGGTCGACACCACGATCTTCAACGCGCTCGAAAGGCGCGCGAGCGACATCCATATCGAGTCGCGCGACCAGGAAGTGGCCATCAAGTACCGCATCGATGGCGTGCTGCACTACGCGATGCCGCCGATTGCCAAGGACTGGCAGTCGACCATCATTTCGCGCATCAAGGTGATGAGCGAGCTGGATATCGCCGAGAAGCGCGTGCCGCAGGACGGGCGCTTCCGCGTGCGGTATAAGAACCGGCTGATCGATTTCCGCGTGTCCGTGATGCCGACGATTCACGGCGAAGACGCGGTGCTCCGCGTGCTCGATAAGGAATCGATGAGCGAGAAGTTTTCCAAGCTCTCGCTCGATGTGGTGGGCTTCGCGGAAGCGGACCTGGTGAAGTTCCGCCGCTACATTCAGGAGCCGTACGGCATGGTGCTGGTCACGGGCCCGACTGGCTCGGGCAAGACGACCACGCTCTACGCGGCGTTGAGCGAGATCAAGAACGACGAAGACAAGATCATTACGATCGAAGATCCGGTGGAATACCAGATCAAGGGCATCACGCAGATTCCGGTGAACGAGAAGAAGGGTCTCACGTTCGCGCGCGGGCTGCGCTCGATTCTGCGGCACGATCCGGACAAGATCATGG
>Ga0209062_1004511_pt1 | contig 14467 bp, 11 predicted proteins | sample Coa_R2_2_FD_187158 | JGI IMG/M metagenome (GOLD analysis project Ga0209062, IMG submission 187158) | Surface soil microbial communities from Centralia Pennsylvania, which are recovering from an underground coalmine fire - Coalmine... | ecosystem: Environmental > Terrestrial > Soil > Unclassified... | reverse complement strand
GGCCAGGGCGACGCCGCAGCATGGAATTCGGGGAAAGAAGACAGAAACAGAGAAGTATCGGCATTCGACAAGCCGGATCTTACCTAGCCCGGAGACGACGTTTACACAAAATTCTTGACAAGACCGGCGTGCCGGGTGCCCGCGTGTCGATCAGCTACGCTCCCAGCACGAAGTCCCCGTTATCGGCACCGCCTGTTACCACCGGCCCGCTTGCCGTAACAGTTATGTCGGATGCAACCGGTTCTTTCCACGCCGATAGCCTTGCACCCGGCCAGTACTTCGCGTGCGCCGAGACAAGCACGCCCGGATACCTCGACCCTTGTCATTGGGGACCGGCGGCCCCGAGTTTCACAATGACCGCAGGGCAGTCCATATCGGGCATAAAATCGTGATGGCCAAAGGCGCAGTTCTTCGGGTACACATCGACGATCCACAGAAGCTTCTGAAGCAGGTGACCGGACCGGTGGACTTCGATTTCGAGGTTCACATCTTGACTGGCAAAGGTCTTCACTACAGTGCACCGATCCAGTCAAGCATTGCCGGCGGCCGTGACCACGCGATCACCATCCCGTTTGGCTGTCCAGTTACATTGCGGACCGCCGGGGCGCATTTCGTCGTGAACGACGCGTCGGGCAAGCCGCTCTCAGCCGAGGGGATGGCCATCAACGTCCCGGCAGGGACAGTGCCTTCAACCATCGGACTCGCGATCGCCGGCAACAAATAAAGGAGGTTACGCCCGCTGGACCTCTCCCCCGGACCGGATCCCGCAGGTACGGAAGCAAAACAAGTAGGCGCTACTCCCAGGCGCGCCGCACGCCGCCGCGGTCCCGGTCCTTGACGCGGTCGTACAGGTAGTACGTAGAAACCGTGCCCAGCGATTCGTTGTACAAGCTCTCCTCGCCCAGCGCTTCCTTCAGATCCTCGTCGAAATCGTGCAGCGCTTTGAGATCGTCCGCCAGCGCGGGCCTCTTTGCCCCGTGCGGCGTTCGGAAGAATTTCTGAAATCCGCCGTCCACCAGCGCGCCGATTTCATCGCCGATCTCGACGCCTGCATCCCCCACCAGATGGGCCTGCCCGCCTTCCTCACGCAACTCCACCGCGAGGCCGCCGCGGCTTACCCGCACCGCGCCGCCGCCCCGCGGCGTGACGGTGAAGCCCGCGCGGCGGACATTTTCCAGCCGCTCCTGGAAGGTCGGATTCTTGGGGCGCTCTCTGCGGAAGAACATAAATCTCATTATAGTTGCCCGACCGCCAACCCCGCTGATCCCGTGAATTTACGTGCACTCCTGCAATTCCTCATATATGCTACTGCCATGAAGCACGCCACCCTACTGACGCTGTCGTTGGCTCTCGCTGCCCTTCCGCTGCCAGCCGCCTCGGGATACCTGGTCCACAACCTCGTCTCGGATGTCCCCGGGGCCGCCGACTTTACCGACCCGAATCTCGTAAATGCCTGGGGAATCTCGATTTCCGGCTCCAGCCCGTTCTGGGTCTGCGATGGAGGAACCGGGCTTTCGACCGTCTACAGTTCTACCGCCACGAGCTTTTCGATCTCCAGCCTGAAAGTCAGCCTTCCGCCATCCGGCAATGGCGGGAACACGGTCTGCACCGGACAGGTATTCAACAGCACAACCAGCTTCGCCGTCGGGTCGTCGACCAGCCGCCCCGCCAGCTTCATCTTCGCCACCACCGGCGGCACCCTCTCCGGCTGGGCCTCCGCCGTCGACGCCTCACACGCCCAGATGGCCGTCGACAACTCCGCTTCGGGCGCGGTGTATACGGGCCTCGCGCTGGTCACCGGCTGCGCACCGCCTGCCGCATGCCTGTCGGCGGGGCCGTTTCTTTACGCCGCCAATTTCAGCAAGGGCACCGTGGACGTCTTCGATGGCAACTGGAAGCCCGTCACCCTCCCCTCCGGCGCCTTCACCGATCCCGCCATCCCCGCCGGCTATTCGCCTTACAACATCCAACTCCTCAACGGAAGCCTCTACGTCACCTACGCCAAGCTCGGGCCCGACAAGGTCAATTCCGCACCCGGCGCGGGCGCGGGATACGTCGATGTCTACGACCCCGCCGGCAAGCTGCTCAGCCACCTCGTCGCGCAGGGCCCGCTGAACGCCCCCTGGGGCATCCAGATCGCTCCCGCGACGTTCCCACCTTTCGGCGGCGATCTCCTCGTCGGCAATTTCGGCGACGGCACGATCAACGCCTTCAATCTCACGACCGGCGCCTTCGCCGGAACCCTGCAGGACCAGAACGGCAACAACCTCCACATCGATGGCCTCTGGGGCCTCCAGTTCGGTAACGGCGGCTCGGGCGGCGATGTCAACTCGCTCTACTTCGCCGCCGGGCCTTCCGCGCAGAAGCACGGCCTGTTCGGCATCATCGTCTCGCAGCCGATCTTCACCGAAAACGTGGTCAACGCCGCCGATCCCGGCGCTGAGATCGGCCCCAACACCATGATCAGCATCATCGGCGGCAGCCTCGGCCCCACCACGCGCTCCTGGGCATCCACCGATTTCAATGGCACGAAGCTGCCGACATCGCTCGACGGCGTCAGCGTCTCGATCAACGGCTCGCCGGCGTTCCCCACCTTCGTCAGCCCGCGCCAGATTAACGTGCTGACCCCCGCGGATCTGTCGGTCTCCGCGCCGGCCAAGATCGTCGTCACGGATAACGGGCTCGTCAGCCAGACGATTCAGGTCCCGGTTGCGCCCTTCGCGCCCGCGTTCTTCCTGCTCGGAGGCAAGTATGCCGCCGCGGTCCACGGCGATGGCAAAATTGTAGGCCCCACGACGCTGGTCGCGAATAACAGCACGCCCGCCGCGGCCGGGGAAACCATCGCGCTCTTCGCCACCGGTCTGGGCGCCACCACGCCCGCGGTCGCGAACGGGCAAATCGTCAGCAGCGCCGCGCCGCTCGCCGCGCCCGCCACGGTGCTGATCAACGGCATTCCCGCGCCGGTGGCGTTCGCGGGCATCGCGGCCACCGGACTCTATCAGGTCAACGTGACCATTCCGGCAGGTCTGCCGAGCGGGGATAATCCGATCAATATTGTGGTGGGCGGCTTTGCGTCGCCGGGGAATGTGTTTGTGAGCGTGCAGTAGGGCAGAGCGGAATCGCGGGATCAGGGGGCTGAGGCTATGCCGCCTCAGGCCCTGATTTCCGTTCGAGCTTCTCGACGCGCTGCTTCCAATATTCCAGTTCCTGATCCAAAGCCTGGATGACCGCCGTATGGCTGCGGACGCGGGAGTCCATCGGCGAGGCCCACTTGTGGAATTCGGTCAGGAGGCGGGTCTCCACTCGCTCCAGGTCCTCCTTCGTCGCGAACCGCTCTAGGTCCTCCTTCGTGGCGAACCGCTCTAGGTCCTCCTTCGTGGCGAACCGGTCCAGGTCTTCCTTCGTTGCGAACCGCCCTAGGTCTTCCTTCGTGGCGAACCGCTCTACGTCTTCCTTCGTGGCGAACCGCTCTAGGTCTTCCTTCGTGGTAAACGTCTTCAACAGCCACTTCTTATCTTCGTCGGTCAAGCTCATCGCCATCATTCTACTCCGCAAGCACCAACCTAGCGCCGCCACACCACCTGCCCGCCTACGACCGTCGCCACCGGCCCGCCGCGGAACGTCCGTCCATCGAAAGGCGAGTTGCGGCTCCGCGAAGCCGACTGGTTCACGTCGTAGGTCCACTCGATCTCCGTGCTGAAGATTGTTACATCGCCCGCCGCGTCGGCGGCCAGCGTGCCGCGCCCCAGCCGCAGCACCGCTTCCGGTCCCGTTGTGAACAGCTCGATCATCCGGCGCAGCGTGATCTTGCCAGTGTGCACCAGCCCTTCGAGCGCCAGCGCGATCGCCGTCTCGAGCCCGATGATCCCGAAGGGGCACCGCTCGAATTCCTGCATTTTCTCGCTACCCGGATGCGGCGCGTGGTCCGTCGCGATGGCGCTGATGGTGCCGCGCGCGAGGCCGTCCGCCACCGCCGAGGCGTCGCAGGAATGCCGCAGCGGCGGCTTCATCTTGTAGTTGCTGTCGTAGGCCGGCATGCGGTCGTCGGAAAGCGCGAAATGATGCGGCGTCGCCTCCGCCGTCACCGGGAGGCCGGCGTTCCGCGCGTGCTCCACCATGGCAACCGCCCGCCGGGTGGAAATGTGGGCGACGTGATATCGCGCCCCGGTGAGCTCCGCGAGCAGCAGATCCCGCGCCACCATCACGTCTTCCGACGCCGCCGGAATCCCTCGCAGCCCCCACCGCACGGAAGCCGCGCCCTCGTTCATGTCGCCGCCCGCGCTCAGATCGAGGTCCTCGCAGTGTTGAATCACCGGCAGATCGTACGAGCGCGCGAACTCCATCGCGCGCCGCATCACCCGGGCGTTCATCACGGGCCGGCCGTCGTCCGAAATGGCCACCGCACCAGCCGCCTTCATCGCGCCGATCGCCGCCAGTTCCTCGCCCGCGCTGCCCTTCGTGATCGCGCCGATCGGAAACACATTCACCACCGCCGCCCGCCGCGCCCGCTCCACGATGTAACTCGTCACCATCGCGCTATCGTTCACCGGCTTGGTGTTCGGCATGCAGCACACGGACGTGAATCCGCCGGCCGCCGCAGCCCGCGATCCGGTCTCGATCGTCTCGGCGTGCTCGAAGCCCGGCTCCCGCAGGTGCACGTGCATGTCGATGAACCCCGGCGCTACGATCAGCCCGCTGGCGTCGAACACATCCGCTTCGTTCGGCGCCGGAACGTTAGGCCCCACGGCAGCGATGCGTCCATCGACGATGAGCACATCGGCCACGCCGTCCGTGCCTGACGACGGATCGATCACGCGTCCGTTGCGGATCACCAGCGCCATTATCCGATCACCCTTTCGAGCACCGCCATGCGCACCGCGATGCCGTTTTCCACCTGGTTCAGGATCACCGAGCGCTGGAAATCCGCCACCTCGCTCGAAAGCTCGCGCCCGCGGTTGATCGGCCCGGGATGCATCACGATCGCGTCCGGCCGCGCCAAGTCGAGGTGCTCCAGCCGCAGCCCGTAGAAGCGGAAATACTCGCTCGCGGGAAACGCCGCCTCGTGCTGCCGCTCGAGCTGCACGCGCAGCATCATGATGACATCCGCGTCCCGGATCGCCTCGCGGATATCGGTCGTCAGCCGCACCCCCGGCGCCAGTTCCTTCAGCTCCGGCGGCAGCAGCGAGGCCGGCCCGCACAGCACGATCTCCGCGCCGAATTTGGAAAGCAGATGCACGTTCGACCGCGCCACCCGGCTGTGCGCGATATCGCCGATGATCGCCACGCGCAGCCCTTCGAGCGCGGGCCGCCGGTCCAGGATCGTCCGCGCATCGAGCAGCGCCTGCGTGGGATGCTCGTGCGTTCCGTCTCCTGCATTGATGATCGGCGTCGGGAGGTGCCGCGCGAGAAAGTGCGGCGCGCCCGATGCTGCGTGCCGCATCACGATGGCATCCGGCCGCATCGCCGCCAGCGTGTTCAGCGTGTCCACCAGCGATTCGCCCTTGGTCACGCTCGAGCCCGCGGCCGTGATCGACACCGCGTCCGCCCCCAGCCGTTTCGCCGCGATCTCGAAGCTCGTGCGCGTGCGCGTCGAAGCCTCGTAGAACAGGTTGACGATCATCTTTCCGCGCAGCGTATCCAGCTTCTTCAACGACTGGCTCTGCAGGGGCTGAAAATCCTTCGCCCGCGCCAGAATCCCTTCGATCTCGGCGCGATCCAGCTCCTCAATCCCGAGCAGTCCGGCAGGCATAGATCAACGAAGCCTTCTCTTCACCGCAGAGACGCAGAGGACGCGGAGGCATCGCGGAGAGAATTCCGGAAGGTCTTCTCCGCGCAATCTCTGCGTCCTCTGTGTCTCCGCGGTGAATTCATGGCCGATTCTTTACACTCCCTCGCTCGCGGCGGCACGCTCGACGAGCAGCACCTTCTCCATCCCGTCGATCTCCTGGAACTTCACCTCGATGATCTCTTCCTCGCTCGTCTGCACGGTCCGGCCGATGAACTTCGCTTCGATCGGCAGCTCGCGGTGGCCGCGGTCGATCAGCACCAGCAGGTGCACGCGCGCCGGCCGGCCGTGATCGAACAGCGCATCGAGCGCCGCCCGGATCGTCCGTCCCGTGTACAACACGTCATCCATCAGGATGATGTCCTTGCCCACCACGCTGAACGGGATCTCCGTCGCGCTGACCACCGGCTTGGCGCCGACCGTGCTGAGATCGTCGCGATAGAGATTGATATCGAGAATTCCCACCGGAATCTGGCGCTGCTCGAGCGCCTCGATCTTGGCCGCCAGCCGCTGCGCCAGCGGCACACCCCGCCGCCGGATGCCGAGAAACGCAAGCTGGTCGAGGTCTTTGGTCTTCTCCAGGATTTCGTGCGCCAGGCGGACCAGCGTCCGGTCGATTTCTGAGGCGCTCATCAACTGCGCCTTCTCACGCGTCAAAGCCATAAAGTTTTGGTCGATCCCGCCCGATGGTGTCTTTGGATATCAGGGGTTAACGGACAGGTTATCACGTGTGCAGGCCGCTGGCCGGCCGTAACCTTCTGCGGCGCCCCGTGTTTGACTGGTCAAGATGCCTCGTGCCTTTCTCTGGCTGCTCGCCGCCGCACCCGCCTTCGCGCAGATGTGCGCCCCGGTGCGCATGCTGCCCGCGGGCGCCGTCTCCGGCACTCTCGATGGTTCCAGTTGCCAGCTCTCGGACGCGACAGCCTACGCCGCTTACCGCCTCGATCTGCCCGTACGCGGCCAGCTCTCGCTCGCGCTTTCTACCGCCAGCAATCTCATTCTGATCGTCCGCGATGCAACCGGCGCCCAGATCGCAACCGGGCTCACGATCCAACGGCCCATCGAGGCCGGCAGCTACCTCGTGCTGGTCGATGCGCGCGTGCCCGGCCAGGCCGGCCAGTATCAGGTGAAGACCGCGTTCACCGCCGAGCCGGGAAGCCTCTGCTCAGCATTTCCTTCGCTCGGCCTCAGCCAGACCGTCGCCGGCACGCTGGGCGCTTCCGGCTGCGCCGCGCCCAATGGCAGCCCCTACGAAGCTTATTGGCTCAACACCTACGGCGCCGGCACCCTGACCGTTACGGCTACCAGCAGCGATTTCACCTCCGTCGTCACCATCCGGGATACCAGCGGCTCTCCGATCGCCTCCGGCCAGGGCAGCGCTTCCGCCCAGGTTGATGACGGCAGCCAGTATCAGATCGTCATCGGCACTGCGGACAAGACCGGAAATTACCAGGTGACGACCGCTTTCCAGGCCGCCGCCTCCGAAACCTGCCTCCCCACGCAGAATCTTACGGCTTCCACTTCCGCCTCCGCTTCCATCAACGCCAACAGTTGTTTTGCGGCGCTGCCCGGCAGCGGCGATCTGTTCTTTTACAACTACTACACCCTCACGGCCGGCGCGGCCGGCGTGGCCGATATCGCCGTGAGCAGCTCCGACTTCATCCCGACCCTCTATCTCTACGATGCGAGCGGCAATCTGCTGTCCTCCGATACCGGCGGCGGCGCTTCGACCCGGTCCGCTACCGCGTCGGAAATCCGCCTGCAGCTTGCGCCCGGCAATTACACGGTGCAACTGGTCAGTTCCGTGGCGTCGGGCGGCAACTATAAGCTCGCCTACCAGTTCACGCCCGGCGCGCCGCAGCCCTGCGCCACGGCCAGGCTCGCCCCCGCGGGCAGCGCGGCCGGGAACCTGAGCGCCGCAAGCTGCCGCACCGCGCTCGGACTCGCGGATATTTATTCCGTCACTCTGCCAGCCGCCGGAACGCTCCAGCTCACACTCAATGCCAACAACACCCTTGCCTCCGCGGTCGCCATTCGCGACGCCAAGGACAACCTCATCGTCGTCAACCAGGATTTCGAGGGTGTCGGCATGACGCAGGTTTCCGCCAATCTGCCCGCCGGCTCCTACACCGTTCTGGCCGCCGCCGCATCCGGTGCGGGCGGCTATCAGTTGGCCTCGCAATTCACCGCACAGCCCCCGCCGCCCTGCGCCGCGCCGCAGTCCCTCTCGGTCAACGGCGGCTACGTCCAGAATCTCGGCTGGAGCGGCTGCACCGGGGCTAATGGCCAGCCCCTCGACTACTTCCAGTTCACGTTACCGGCCGATAGCACCATCGCTGCCTTCATGATTTCGAGCGATCTGGATGGCTCGCTCACTCTCACGGATTCCTCCGGCAACCCTCTGCGCACGGACACCAATAGCTACGGCTACAACGACCCGATGATCGTCCAGTGGCTCCCCGCCGGCACGTATCAGCTCGCCGCCCGAGCCTCTACCCCTGCTGCAGGCGGCCTCTACGAAGTGGATCTCCGCACCGCGCCCGGCCCGCGCCCACCCTTCTGTTCGCCTATCGGCTCGCTCGCGGCCGGCGGCTCCGCCAGCGGCACGATCGGCTTTTCCAGTTGCCAGTACTCCGGCGCCTTCGCCGATCTCTATCAGGTCCAGCTCGCCAGCGATGCCACCATCGACTTGCGCCTCAATTCCACGGATTTCGACGCGTACCTCATCCTGCTCGATGCCCAAGGCAACCTGGTCGCCCAGGACGACGATAGCGGCGGCGGCACCAATTCCCGCATTCAGACGATGCTCGCCGCCGGGAAGTATTACGTTGTCGCCAAACCCAATGGCGGTTACACCGCAACCGGCGCGTACACGGTCACGCTCGCGGTTCAATAATCGGCCGCGAGACACAGAGACGCAGAGAAGGCCATTGCGCATTTCCTCGGCGCCTCGGCGTCCCGGCGGTTAAGTTAAAGTCTCCGCAGCATCTCCTTGGCTTCCTTCAACCCCGGAAACTTCTTCTCCGCCTCCCGGAACTCCCGCGTGTGCACCCGCCGGCGCACGCCCCCGTGCTCCACGGGATGCTGCAGATGCAGCATTTCGTGAAACATCACGTACTCCAGAGCCAGCGCCGGCACCTTGGCGTGATCCAGAATCCGGCTGATGATGATCGCATTGTGCGCCGGGTCGAAATGCCCCAGCATGCTGCGCGATCTTCCGCGGCTCCAGCCGAGTTGCGGCTGCCCCATCATCCCGCCGAAGAACTCCCGGTTCAGCCGCTCGAAGACCTCCTCCAGATTGTAGTGCTCCCCCTGCGGTCCCGAGACGAACTTCCGCCCGCGGATCTGGCGCACGAGCTGCGCCTGCCGCCGCACATCTTTCCGGTTCAAATACAGCCGGTACCGGTGCGAATACTGGCGCGGCACCGGCTTGCGATACAGCTTGCGCAGCAGAATGTGCGCGAGCGCCTCCGCGACCGGCGCCGGCGCGCCTTCGAGCAGATCCGAGATCCGCACGTGCAGCAACCCGTCCTCGAGGCGAATAAAGCTATCCGCGTTCGCAAACCGGCAGAATTCGACCCGCAGCCGCGGCACCGCCGTCCGCGGCTTCAGCTCCCGGAACACGCGCGCGTAGATCTGCTCCGGCGTTTCGAAAAACAGTGAGCTCTGCACCCCCACCGGATCGGGCATCCCGAGAAGATCCACCATGGCCTCCCTCCAGCGTACCGCGGCCGCGCCCCCGATCTTCTCGGCGCTCTCCCCTTCCGGCCTCCTCAAAACTCGGGGTGCGCCCCGCGGCCAAAACGTTTGCCACACCATTCTTCGGCTTTCCCTCGGCGCCTCGGCGTCTCGGCGGTTGATTCGCGTTTCTAGATCTCCACGTGACCGGATTGCCCCGCGTTATACTGCCCCTCATGCGATCCCTTCTCCTCCTCGCCACGGTTGCGCTCGCCGGCGCTTCCACCTACTCCCCCACGCTCTTCCATGAGCTCCGCTGGCGCCCCATTGGCCCCCTCCGCGGCGGCCGCACCAAGTCCGCCGAAGGCGTCGCCGGCCAGCCGAACGTGTTCTACATCGGCGTGTGCAACGGCGGCGTCTGGAAGACCGACGACTACGGCCGCACCTGGACGCCCATCTTCGACGATCAGCCCACCGGCTCGATCGGCGCCGTCGCCGTCGCGCCCTCCAATCCCGATATCATCTACGTCGGCTCCGGCGAAGGCCTGCAGCGCCCCGACCTCTCCGTCGGGGACGGCATCTACAAATCCACCGATGCCGGCCGCACCTGGACGCACCTCGGACTGCGTGACGGCCAGCAGATCCCGCGCATCGCCGTCGATCCCCGCAACCCCGACCGCCTCTTCGTCGCCGTCCTCGGCCACCCGTACGGACCCAACCCCGAGCGCGGCCTCTACCGCTCCACCGATGGCGGCCAGTCCTTCACGAAAGTCCTCGGCAAGGATGAAAACACCGGCGCATCCGACGTCCTCATCGATCCCGCCAACCACAACATCGTCTATGCCGCCCTTTGGGAAGCCCGCCAGGGGCCGTGGGAAAACGCCTCCTGGAACGGTCCCGGCGGCGGCATTTTCAAATCCACCGACGGCGGCAACACCTGGCATCCGCTCACCGCCGGCATCCCTGATAATTTCATCCAGGCCAACCTCGCCATCGCTCCCTCCAACCCCCGGCGCCTCTACGCCTCCATCGCGGCCGGCAGCGGCCCCGGCGGCGCCGGCATCTACCGCTCCGATGATGCCGGCGAGCACTGGACCCGCACCACCAACGATCCCCGCCCCGCCGCCCGAATCGGCGGTGGCGACGTCTCGGTCCCCACCGTCGATCCCAAGAACCCCGACATCGTCTACGTCACCTCCACCGTCGTCTGGAAATCCACCGACGCCGGCCGCACCTGGACCGGCCTCCGCGGCGCGCCCGGTGGCGACGACTACCAACGCCTCTGGATCAACCCGCTCCACCCCGAGATCATGCTCGTCGTGAGCGACCAGGGAGCAGTCGTCTCCGTGAATGGCGGCCAAACCTGGAGCTCCTGGTACAACCAGCCGACCGCGCAGATGTACCACGCCAACGCCGATAACGATTTCCCCTACCGCGTCTGCTCGGGCCAGCAGGAATCCGGCTCCGCCTGCGTTTCGTCCCGCGGCAACGACGGCCAGATCACCGATCGCGAATGGCACCCCGTCGGCGTCGAGGAGTACGGCTACGCGGTCCCCGATCCGCTCGATCCCAACCTCGTCTTCGGCGGCAAACTCACGCGCTACGACCGCCGCACCGGCCAGGTCGCCAACGTCGCCCCCAAGCCGCTGCGCGGGGCCGATATGCGCACCGTCCGCACGGCCCCCGTGGTCTTCTCCGAAGCCGATCCGCACGTCCTCTTCTGGGCCGCCAACACGCTCTGGAAATCTAGTACGCGCGGCAACTCCTGGACACAGATCTCGCCTGACCTCACCCGCAAGACCTGGGAGCAGCCCGCCTCGATCGGCAAGTACAAGGACCAGCCCACCGCGCAGCCCGCGCAGCGCGGCGTGATCTACGCCGTCGCGCCCTCGCCCCTCGATATCAACCGTATCTGGGCCGGCACCGATGACGGCCTCATCCACACCACTGCCGATGGCGGCCAGCACTGGAAAGATGTCACCCCGCCCGCGCTCGGCCCGTGGATGAAAGTCTCGATCCTCGACGCCGGCCACTTCGACGCCCTCACCGCCTACGCCGCCATCAACACGCTGCGCCTCGACGATATGCGCCCCCACATCTTCCGCACGCACGACGGCGGCAAAACCTGGACCGAGATCGTTCACGGCCTTCCCGATAACGCCCCCGTCGATGCCGTCCGCGAAGACCCGAAGAAGAAGGGCCTGCTCTTCGCCGCGACCGAGCGCGAAGTGTACGTCTCCTTCGATGACGGCGATAACTGGCAGTCGCTCCGCCTGAACATGCCGGCCAGCTCCGTCCGCGACGTCATTGTCCACGGCGACGACCTCATCGCCGCCACACACGGCCGCGGTTTCTGGATCCTCGACGACATCACGCCGTTGCGCCAGATCAACTCCGATATCGCTCAGGCATCCGCGCACCTGTTCAAGCCCGAGACCGCCATTCGCGTCCGCTGGAACATGAATACCGATACACCGCTGCCGCCCGATGAGCCGCGCCTGCCCAATCCTCCGGATGGGGCCGTGATCGATTACTACCTGGGCGCCACGCCTTCCGCGCCCGTGACGCTCGAAATCCTCGACGCCGCGGGCAAACTCGTCCGCAAGTATTCCTCTGCGGACCCCGAAGAGCCCATCGATCCCAATCTCGCCGTCCCCACTTACTGGGTGCGTCCGTCCCACAGCCTGCCCGCGACGCCCGGCATGCACCGCTACGAGTGGGACATGCGCTACACTCCGCTTCCCGGGGGCGGCGGACGCGGCGGTCTTCCCATCGCCGCCGTGCCGCATGACACCGTGCCCGTGCCGAATTCCATCTGGGCCGCGCCCGGCACGTACCGCGTCCGCCTCACCGTCGATGGCAAGACTTATACCCAGCCGCTCACCGTGAAAATGGACCCGCGCGTGAAAACACCGCCCGCAGCGATCGAGCAGCAGTTCACACTGTCCAAGGCGCTCTACGACGATGTGATCGCCGCGCAAACCGCGCTGGCGCACATCCGCGGCATCCGCGCGCAGTCCGCCGCCGCCGATTACACCGAAAAGCTCACCGCGCTAGAAGGCGCGGGCGGCTTCGGCGGGCGCGGCGGACGCGGTGCCGCGCCGGCCGGCCCCGATACCCTGAACAGCGTCAGCGCGTCGCTCGACAGCCTGATGCAAATCCTCCAGGGCTCCGACACCGCGCCGGCCACGCAGCTCGTCACGGCCGTGGCCGATCGCCGCGCCGCCATGGCCAAACTCATGCAGCGCTGGACCGCCCTCCGCTCCGAGATCAAGGCCAAGCACCCGGACGTCAATCTCGATGCCACCGCCCCGCCGCCAACTGGCGGACGCGGCCGCCGCGGTGAGTAAACAGCAAAAGGCCGCCGGTAGACGCGGATCCACGCCGATGTTGATTCATCGGCATTCATCCGTGTCGACCGGCGGCCGTCAATCGTTCGCGTCGATCTAATTCCCCGGTGCCGGCGTCGGCGGCGGAGCTTCCGTCTCCGGAACCGTCTTGCCCCGATGGCACGTGTAGCAAGTCACGTGCACCTTCCCGTCCGGAAATTTCGCGTTCAGTTCGTGCGCCATGGTGATCATCATGCGCGCCGTTTCCTTTTTGGGATTATCGTCGCTGGCGAAGTTCCCCTGCACGTGGCAGTAGGTGCACTGCACGCCCAGCGATCGCACGAACGCCCCCATCATCGGACGCACTTCCTCGTCCTTGATGATCTTCAAATTCTTGTGTGGCGCGCCGCCTCCCTTCTTACCGCCCTCCTGGGGCGGCTGGGCGCAAAGCGGCAGGACCGTCAGAAGCAGCACGAGTGAAAATCGCATGGGAGACATAATACCGCACCTTTGCCCGCCGTGCGGCAGCGCCTATTCCTGCCGCAGCGCCAGAATGGGATCGATCCGAGCCGCCCGCCGCGAAGGCTCCCAGCATGCCGCGGCCGCCACCGCCATCAGCAAGGCCACGGAGACCCCGAACGTCAGCGGGTCCGTCGGCGTCACTTCGAACAGCAGCCTCGAAAACAGCCGCGACACCCCAAGCGCGCCCGCCAGGCCCAAGCCCGCGCCGGCCGCGGCCAGGGTAAGCCCCTGCCGCAGCACCGGCGGCATGACCGCGCCCGGACGCGCGCCCAGCGCCCTGAATCGCCGCGACATTCCCGAACGCCCGCCGCGAGGCGGCATCGATATCGGCGCACGGGCCTTCTCTCCGAATTTCGTCCGCTTCCAGCGCCAGGTGCGATTCGATCTCCTCGCGGAAATCGTCCAACGACCGTCGCCTCCGCCACCACATCCTCCGGCCCCCGAGTCGTCAGCGCGGGTGTGACCGAAATTACGCCGTGCGTTACTATGTTCGCAACCATGCGCCTCTTCGTCCTCAGCGCCCTCGCGGTGTCGGCGTTCGCGCAGCCGCCCGGCGGCATCCGCGGCTCCGTAGTCGATTCCCAGGGCGGCGAGCCCCTTTCGAGCGTCGCCATCCGGCTCGCCGGCACAGCCTTCCGCGCGACCTCGGATGCCTCCGGCCATTTCCGCCTCCCCAACCTCCCGCCCGGCGACTACACCCTCGACGTCTCCACCGTCGGCTACCACCTGGCCCGCAAAACCTTTCGCCTCGACGCCGGCGAAACCAAGGAATTCGAGATCGCTCTCACCCCCGATACGCTCCGCCAGACCCAAACCGTCGAAGCCCGCTCCACTCCGTTCGACACGCTCCGCCAGGACAGTCCCGCGACCCTGACCCTTTCCGGCAACGACGCCAAGAACCTCGCCAGCGTGCTCGCCGACGATCCGCTCCGCGCCGTTCAGAATCTCCCCGGCGTTACCTCCAATAACGACTTCGACGCCCGCTTCTCGCTCCGCGGCGCCGATTATTCCCGCATCGGCCTGTATCTCGACGGCGTCCTCCTCCATTCCCCTTTCCACACCCTGGAAGGCCAGAACGTGCAAGGCTCCGCCACCGCCTTCAACGGCGATATGGTCGAGGAAATGGAACTCCACGAAGGCGCCTGGCCCGAGC
>Ga0209062_1004509_pt1 | contig 14468 bp, 12 predicted proteins | sample Coa_R2_2_FD_187158 | JGI IMG/M metagenome (GOLD analysis project Ga0209062, IMG submission 187158) | Surface soil microbial communities from Centralia Pennsylvania, which are recovering from an underground coalmine fire - Coalmine... | ecosystem: Environmental > Terrestrial > Soil > Unclassified... | reverse complement strand
CGCTCGCGGGGAACGATGCCGTTACATTAATGGGAATGTCGGGGAAGATGAATTGGCTGCCCGATGAGCCAAGCTGCGTGAAATCCATCGCTCCGTTGAACGCCCCGGTGTTGGACGTGGAATACTGGCCGACGTAGTCCTCTTCAAAACCGGCCGAAAGATTCTGACCGCTTAAATTGAATGCAAAATTGGTCCCGTTCAGCGCGGCTTGCGCAGCCAACGAGCCGTCCGCGATCACTCCCTGACTCGTGTCTTGAATCACGCCTTGTGTCTGCGAGATCAGGTAAAACACCGCCGTAAACGGATTCGCTTGGCCGTTCACAGTAATCGTCAAGGTGCCCCGGCCGGTTCCGGCGTTCGCGCTGTCGATCGCGTATGTCCCGGTCAAGCCGCTCGATGTCTGCGTGATGGTCCCGTCGTTGTCGTCCGTCGAGACGATGTTGCTCAAGTTGCCGTTGCCGGTTTGAAACGCGCTGGCATTCGCCAGCGGACCGCTCAGCCCCGCCCCAGCCACCAAATAGGCGAAATTCCCGCCATTCCACTGTGCTGTATTCTGGGGAATCACGGCCGACTGTAGGAGCGCATCGCCGAGCGTCAGCCCCGCCCCGTCCACCTCGAGGAATTTCGCGTGAGTATTGTCCACGGTGTAGAAAACGAAGCTCAGGCCGGCAAACGTGGCCGTCCCGCGCCCAAACGTCGCGCTGTTCGTCGCGTCCAATTGATATTGCCCGAGACCTATCGCCACCGGCCCGCTCGGCGCCGGCTGATTCCCGTCATTGATGTCCATTAGCCCGCCGGTAATGTTCCCGCCCGTGTTCGTCGTGAATTCGCCCACAATCGAAAGCGGCAGCGCTCCCGCCGTGCCGCTGCTCAGGCCGGAGAAATCAAAGACATAACTCGCGCTTTGGAATGGCTGTGCGAAACTCGTAATGTCCTGCTGCGTGAAGGAGCCGCTGGCCGTTTCAAACGCATTCGGATCCGTTTCAATGAGGAAACCTTGTCCGGCTGGCGCTGCTGCGGACATGACGAAGCTGAAAATCAGTCCGCCGCCCACCGCTGAGTTCAGCACGATCTGCCCTTTTCCGTTGGACTGGATCGTGTACGTTCCCGAAAACACCGCGCCGTTATTGAACGTGCCTCCCGTGTCCACGTCCTCAATGGCCTGCGTGATGTTGCCCTTGCCGTCCGCAATGAAACTCCCGATACGCTGCTTGAAATTCAGGTTCAAATCCTGGCCGGTCATCGAAAACGCGTAATTCCCCTTCAGACTCGCCAGCGTGAATCCGCCCGTCGGCGGCGGAGGCGGCGGCGTCGAGCCGCCCCCGCAGGCTGCGCCGAAACACGCGAGAGCGGCGGAAATGACCAGCAGCAGGCGGCGGCTCACAGCGCGCCTCCCGCCGGCTTGGTCAGCGGTCTTATCGGAAAGCCGCGCACACTCCGCACGGCAATCGTCTGGTCACCCTTCTGCACCACCCGTGCGACAAATTGCGTTCCATTCCCCAGCGCCACGGTCTCTCCGGTAATCTTCACGGCATCGCCCGGATTCAGCGAAAAGTTCTTTGACGCCAGCAAGTGTGCGCTGCCCAGCTCAACGTCCACCTCTCCCGCTGCCGTTTGCAAAACAACATGCGCCCCAAAAGGAGCCGCGTCGGAATTGGACGTGAATCTGACAACCGTTCCTTGCAAAATCGCTTCGCGCCTGACGTCATAAGCGGCGGCCGCGGAGTTCGCCTGCTGGGCCTCCGCGGACCGCACACACAGGCAGTTCGCGAGCAACGCTGCGCACATGAGAGTGACACTGCACACGCCAAGTTTCATGTCGTTTTGTCCCCTATTCCCCACTCGCGCGAAAAAAGTTCCGAATGGCCGCGCACGCGGCCAAAAAACCGAATCGCTCGGCGCCCCGGCTTCTAAGAGCCGCTTCTCAGGCCCGCTCGCCCTCTTCGATAACCGCTTTTCTACAGCTTAGATGACCGCTCGACTCCACCCGCCAAGCCGCCATCGCGCGAAGTGCGCAATGAATCACATCCGCCAGCGTGTGGAGTTCTCCACGGATGGAAACACCGGGCGCCGAAAAAAGTTGCGGCAAGCAGTCCTCGCGAAATCGCGCTTCATGCCGGCCAACACTTTGATTTGACTCTTCCCGTCTCTCCAGACATAATTGCTCGTACGTCCATTCCTGCGGAGGGTTGATCAGCCCGGTGCGTTGTGCGGGCTCCACGGATGGCGCCAAAATATATCTTTGTTACGGGCGGCGTTGTTTCCTCGCTGGGAAAAGGCGTAGCAGCCTCCTCCATCGGTTGTCTCCTTGAAAGTCGCGGCTTCAAAGTCACCCTTCAAAAGTGCGATCCCTATCTCAACGTTGACCCCGGCACGATGAGCCCGTTTCAACACGGTGAAGTCTTCGTGACCGAGGACGGCGCCGAAACCGATCTCGACCTCGGGCACTATGAGCGTTTCACCCACGCCAAGCTGACTCGCGACAACAACTGGACCACCGGACGCATTTACGAAACCATTCTCGCCAAGGAGCGCCGCGGCGACTATCTCGGCAAAACCGTGCAGGTCATTCCGCACGTCACCGACGAAATCAAAAACATCATCAAGAAGGTTTCCGAGGGCGTGGACGTCGTCATCGTCGAAATTGGCGGCACCGTCGGCGACATCGAATCGCTTCCCTTCCTCGAAGCCATCCGTCAGATGCGCCTTGAGCTCCGCGCCGATAACACACTATTTGTCCACGTCACCCTTGTCCCCTATATCGCCGCCGCTGGCGAACAAAAAACCAAGCCCACCCAGCACAGCGTGAAGGAAATGCTCGGCATCGGAATCCAGCCGGACATTTTGCTTTGCCGCAGCGACCGCCACATCCCCTCCGAATTGAAAAAGAAAATCGCGCTGTTCTGCAACGTCGCGGAATCCTGCGTCATTTCCATGGAGGACGTCGACACGATTTACGCCGTGCCCGCGGAACTCGCGCGCGAGGGCCTCGACAAGCAGATTCTCCGCCTCCTCCATCTCGAGGAGCGGCCGCAGGATTTGCAGCCCTGGCTGGACCTGATTTATCGCATGCATCACCCCATGGGCGACGTGCGTATCGCGGTCGTCGGCAAGTACGTCCAGCTCGAAGATGCCTATAAGAGCCTCCGCGAAGCGCTGATGCATGGCGGCCTGGCGCATCATCACAAGACGGTGCTCGAATGGATCGAAGCCGAGGAGATCGATTCGCCGCAATCCGCCGCGAACCGCCTGCGCGCTTATGACGGCATCCTGGTTCCCGGCGGCTTCGGCAAACGCGGAATTCAAGGAATGGTCCATACCATCCAGTACGCGCGCGAGCACAAAGTGCCGTTTTTCGGAATTTGCCTCGGCATGCAGTGCGCCACCATTGAATACGCGCGCGACGTGGCCCGCCTGACCCACGCGGACAGCACGGAATTTGATCCGCAAACGCCCTACCGCGTCATTTACAAGCTGCGCGAACTGCTCGGCGTGGACGAAATGGGCGGCACCATGCGCCTCGGCGCGTGGCCCTGCAAGCTTGAACCCGGCTCTTTTGCCGCGAAGGCTTACGGCAAGCTCGAAATCAGCGAGCGCCACCGCCATCGCTACGAATTCAATCGCGAATACGAAAAGACCTTGCTAGCCGCCGGGCTGCGGATCACGGGACGGACACCCGACGACAACTACGTCGAAATCATCGAGGCGCCCGGCCACCCCTGGTTTCTCGGCTGCCAATTCCATCCGGAATTCAAGTCCAAGCCGCTCGAACCGCATCCCCTCTTTGCCGCCTTCATTGGCGCTGCGCTCGAACACAAGAGGCAGCGGGCGCGGCCGGTTTCCGCAAATGCCGCGCCCCCTTCCGTGGAAGTGCCTGAACCGCAGCACGCATCCGGGCAGCAGCGCGCCTCCGTGATGCGCGCATCCGCATCCTCCCGCGCTGCGGACTGATCACGGATCCCGGCTTCCGCTGCTCTTGCGCGCTGCCGGCGCGCCTCCGCTTCAGACCACTTACCTTTTATCTCTTCGTCCGCGTTGGCTCGCCTTTACCGATCTGCTACGCTGGCTCTCGCAAATCGCGCTGAGGAGACCTGCCGTGCCCGTCGTCGCAGGAGTGGATCTAGGCGGAACCGCCATCAACTACACCCTCATGGATCAGAATGAACGCTTTCTCATTGAGGATTTGTGCGAACATCCCGCGCTCTCGACGCAGGGCCCGGAGATTTGCCTTCAGCAGATTGTCGATGGTTTGGAGCTCGCGGTCCGCCGGGCGGGCGTGCAACTCCCCGATGTGGCCGCCGTCGGTTTGGATACTCCTGGACCCGCCAGTTCCGCCGGCCGGCTCAGTGCGCGCGGCTCAACAAACTTCGTACACCCAAGATGGGCCGGCTACGACATTCGGGAAGGACTGGCGCACAAGCTGGGGAAACCGGTCTCGTATCTAAACGACGGGAACGCCGCCGCCCTCTGGGGACACTACGCCATTTTCGGAGCGAATAGCCGCGAGACTTCGGTTTCCGCGATCATCGGCACCGGCCTCGGCGGTGGCGTCATTCTCGGCGGCGACGTCGTTAAGGGCAAAAACGGCTTTGGCGGAGAGCTTGGCCATGTCTTGCTGCCCTATCAAAGCATCCCCGGAACGGACGGCTTGAAACCGCAATGCAACTGCGGGCGCACGGGCGACCTTGAATCGCTTTGTTCGCTCACCGCCATCGAGCGAAACCTTCTGCCCCATCTCCTGGAACGATATCCGGCTCACCATCTGGCAAAAATGGACCGTCATCATGCCGCGAAGCTCGTGCGCGGCCTCGCGGACAAAGGCGATGCCTTGTGCAAGGAAGTATTCCGGATCCAGGCGCAGGCCCTCGGCCTTTTCTTCGACGAAATGGTGAATACGTTCGATCCAGACGCGCTTATCATCGGCGGCGGCGCCCTCGAGGCCGGCCGCGGCTTTCAGGAATGGTTCGTGCGGGAGGTCCGCGCGGCAATGCCGGCGCAGCGCGAAGAGCAAGCCGGCATCCCGATTTACGTCATGCCGAACGGAGACACCGCCGGCTCCCGCGGCGCCGCCATCGAGGCCCTGAAGCTCGCGCGGCAGAGCGGCTTGATGTGAATCGATGCGCGAGAAGCAAGGCTTGCGAGCGATTGCTCCCCGCGCTGGATCAGCCCGCCGTGGACGGATCGATGGTCTTGCTGATTTCCGTGATTCTTGTCGCCGGAAAGCCGCTGATCTCGGCATGCTTGCGGATGATCGCTTCGTCCTTCGCCAGGTAAACGCAGAACGTCTTGTCCGCCGCGACGAACGATTCGAGCCACTGAATATCCGGCCCCAGCTGCCGCAGCGCCTGATTCGACGTGCATGCCGCCTGCTTCAGTTGTTCCCGTTCCAGGGTCCCCACCTTCGGAATATCCCTCTCGATGATGTATTTCTTCATTTGCTCTCTCCTGCATGACAGCTTGGATTCACTACGCTCGCAGGATAGCGGGCCACGCCGGTTGCGCCAAGATGGCAGATATGCCATCCTGCATAGGTATTTAGGCCATCCTTTCTTCGGCCGTCCATCCGAGGCTCCTATGTTCGAAGTCACGATCGTCTTCCTCGACCAGACCTTTTCCTCCACGGCCATTGGTCCCATGGAAGTGTTTCGCCATGCCGGCAGCTTGTGGAATATCCTCACCGGCAAGCGCCAGGCTCCGCGCTTTCGGGTCACTACCGCTTCCGCGGACGGACGCGCCGTGCATTGCGACGGCGGAATCCAGATACGCCCGCAAGCCGCCCTCAACGAGATTCGCAATACCGACCTCATTTTTATCCCCACCACCGGCCTCAGCTTCGATGACGTGCTGGAACGCAATGCCCCGGTAGTTCCCTGGCTGCGCCGCTGGAACAAACGCGGCGTACCGATTGCCAGCGTCTGCTCCGGTGTCGGTCTCGTTGCCGCCACCGGACTGCTCGATGGGAAGCGCGCCACCACCCACTGGGCGCTGGCCGAACCCTTCCGCCAAAAATATCCCCGGGTTCGCTGGATGCCGGAACTTATGGTCACCGAGGACCGCGGCTTCTACTGCGGTGGCGGCGTTCATGCCGCGCTTGATCTGAGTTTGTATCTCGTCGAGAAATACTGCGGCCACGAAATCGCCATCCAGAGCGCCAAAGCGCTGCTCATTGAGACGCCGCGTTCCTGGCAGGCGGGCTTTGCCATCGTGCCCCTCAAAACCGAACATTCCGACGCCAGCATCTCCGCGGCTCAGGAATGGCTGCACGAAAATTTTCACCGCGATCTTCCGCTCGAAGCTCACGCACGGCGCGCCGGAATGAGCCTGCGCAATTTTGTGCGGCGCTTCAAACAGGCGACCGGCGACAGTCCGCTGGCTTATTTGCAGAAACTCCGCGTTGCCGCCGCGAAGCGCCTCCTGGAAAGCGATCATCGCAGCATGCAGGAAATCAGCGATGCCGTTGGCTATCAGGATGCAGCGTTTTTCCGTTCGCTTTTTCAGCGGCATACCGGACTCTCGCCCAGCGCCTACCGCCGCAGCTTCGGCGCGCATGCGCGGCAGAATTCGCCCCGAGCCTAAGCCGTTTTACGAAGCTTGCGGTGCTTGGTCCTGGCCGGATGAGCCGAGGCGCCGGCCCTTTGTGCGGATGCGCCACGCCCGGCCATGCTTTTCTTGAGGGCGTCCATAAGATCGATGACCGGAGCGAGCTTCGGGGGTTTTTCCGGAGCGGGCAAAGGCTTGCCTTTCATTTTCGTTTCCAGCAGCTTCTGAATCTGCCGTTGATATTCGTTGTGAAATTCCTCGGGATGGAAGGGCTTCGTGAGTGATTTGGCGAATTGCTCGGCCAGAGCGGCCTCCTCCTTTTTCAGGTCTCTGGGCAGGTTCTTGCCATATTCCGCCGCGGGGCGGATTTCCTCGGCGTAATAAATCGTGTGCAGGGTCAAGCCATTTTCAAAAGGGCGGAGAATCACCGGACGCTCGCGCTGATGCAAAGTCACCTTGGCCACAGCCGCAAGTTTCAGGCGTTCCATGGTGTCCAGCAGCAGCGCGTAGGCCCGCCGGCCTGGTTCCTCGGGCATCAAGTAGTAGGAGGTCTCAAAATAAATCGGGTCGACTTCCTCGAGCTTCACGAATTGCAGGATGTCCATCGCTCGCGAAGTGCGCGGCGCGAATCTTCTCAGCTCTTCGCGGTCCACGGTGACGTACTGATCGTTCGCTGCTTCATAGCCGAGAATGATTTCGTCGCGCGGAACCGCCACCTCATCCCGCGGGCAATACATTTGCTGCTTCAGCCGTGTGCCGCACGTCCGGTGCAGTTCGTGAAACCGCACATGCTCCGCCCGCGCGGCCGCCATCAGGCGAATCGGCACGCTGACCAGCCCAAACGAGATGTAGCCCTTCCAAACCGATTGCGCCATCTGTGCCTCCTCGCCTCACCCGCCATGGATAGGATTCTTGGCATCGGTTGTGCGGGTGCCAGCGGCGGAGAAAAGCGCTTCTAGCGGGAGCGTTCAGCCTGGTCAAACGCTCCAGATCAGCCAGCCGGAGTGGCACGGGTACGCGCCCATTCACGGATCGCGGCGACGTCTTCCGAACGCGTAACGCTGAGCGGCTGCGTGCCCTGAAGCTCGGCCACAAGAATCTCCGTCGACAGCTCCCGCCGGGCATCGAATGCGGTATAGAGCGCTGAAACGATCGCCTGCTCGATTTCCGCGCCGCTGAAGCCGTCGCTCGTCGCCGCCAGCTTTGCAAGATCGAACTCCGCGGGCTCGCGGCCGCGCTTGCGCAGATGCAACGCGAAAAGCGCCTGGCGCGCCTCGGGTCCCGGCAAATCCACAAAGAAAATCTCATCGAAGCGGCCCTTTCGCAGCATCTCGGGCGGCAGCGCGGAAATATTGTTGCTCGTGGCCGCGAGAAACACGCCCGGTTCGCGGTCCTGCATCCATGTGAGCAGCGTCGCCACAAGCCGCTGCGAAAGGCCCGCGTCCGCCTCTCCGCTGGCGCCCGCGGAGGCGAAAGCCTTTTCGATTTCGTCGATCCATAGCACGAGCGGCGAGAGCCGTTGGGCAAGTTCCAGCGCTTTGTGCAGTTTTTTCTCGCTTTCACCCACGTATTTGTCGTAAAGCGCGCCTGCATCGAGCCGCGCCAGCTCGTATCCCCATTCGCCGGAGATGGACCGCGCAGCCAGGCTCTTGCCGCAGCCTTGGACCCCCGTAATCAGCACGCCTTTTGGGGGAACGAGGCCGAATTTCCGCCCTTCAGCCGTCCACGCGCTCTTGCGCTTGCACACCCAATCCCGCAGGTGATTCAGTCCGGCGATCTCCGTGAACGATTTTTCGCGCCGAATGGTCTCGAGCAAGCCATTTCCGCGTACCGCGAGACGCTTGGCCTCAAGCACCGCGTCCACCAGACCGGCATCGATTTTGCCCCGCGAAAGCGCGCACATGCGGAGCGCCCGAAGCCCTTCCTGTTCGGCCATGCCTTGCAGGTTGCGGGCAATCTGCGCGATTCCGGCGTTGTCGAGTTCAGTCGGCAAGCGCAGCTCCGCAAGCACCTGCTTCACTCCCCCCAGCAGTTCGTCGGCGCTCGGCAGGGCGAACTGGAACGCGACTTCATCGCTCTCCAGTTCCGGCGGAAGCTCGATGACTGCGCCCGTGATGACAATCGACCTGCGGGCGACCCGGAAATGCGCGGCCAGATCGCGCAGCCGCCGGCAGATTTTGTCGTTCTCGCAATACCGCGCGAAGTCCTTTAGCAGGAAAATGCCGTCTCCCGCGATGAGGGCCATGTTCGAGAGCGCCGATTCGGGGTTATCGGTGTTGTAGATCGGCTCACCATGGAAGCGCGCCAGACCGGAGGTGACGCTCCAGCGAAACAGCGGCACGTCCATATCCAGTGCAACATCCGCCAGCAGCGACTCGAAACGGTCCTCCTCTGTGGTTTCGACCGTGATAATCGGGTGGTGCGAATTTACCAGGAGCCGCAGCTCGTCTCTCTTGCCGCTCAAACTGCTACCCATGGGCAACTCGCGATCGCTCAGCCGCTGCTAGGACGCGGCTCGGGCCTCTCCGCCACCCGCTCCCTGCCGCGGTTTGCTCTGATCCCAATGCCCCTAAGGCCCTGTGCGCCGCTGCATTGGCTCGTTGACACACTTCGCTGCGTCCCCTAGACTTGTTTGTTTGCATTCAGACCCTGAGGAGCGATAGATGGCTCAAGGACAGCCTACCAAAGTCAAAAAGCGGAAAAAGTCCGTTTTAAAGCGCGCGGCGCAAGCTCGTCAACGCGCGGAGGTGAACCGCGCGAACCGCACCCGCGTCCGCACCATGATCCGGCGATTCCGCACCGCCCTGGCAGCCGGTGACGCAACCGCCGCCGCCAATCTGCTCACGCCCACCCTGTCGGCCATCGATCGGGCCATCACCAAGGGCGTGCTGCACGAAAATACCGCCAACCGCTACAAGTCGCGGCTTCATCTGGCCTTTAACGAATTGCGCGCGAAGGCCGCAAAGTAGTTTCCCGCGCTCCCCCGCCAATTCGTATTGTCCTTCAGGCTAAAACTGCTCTAAGCGGCCCGCCTTGGTCCTATGCGAGCGTGGATGCCCCTTTCCCCGCGAGCTCTTCACCGGGAATCCCCCGCTTTTCTACGCGCTCTCGGTGACTTCTTCTTTGCTCCCCGCAGGCGCCATCTTGTGCGCCAGAAAACGCGCTGCGGAAACGCCCAACACGCCTCCCGCCGCCGCCAGCCCCAGCGCTGCAAGCCAGGTATCGTGCAGGCTCGATACGTTCAGAAATTCCACGTACCCGCCGGCAACGAAAATCGTCGCGCCGATCACACTCGAAAGCAGCGCCAAAGCCCAGTGGATCTGTTTGCGCAACGTGATCGAATAATTCGCGATGAAGCCGGCGAGCACGCCCAGCAGAATCATCAGCCGGTCGAGCCACGGAAATGCGTACTGAAACGTGAAATGGAGCGCTTCCGCCTTCTGTCCTCCGGAAGCCGCTTCGATTTTGGCCGCGCCGGCCAGGTCGGAAACCACTCCTTGTGCCGCGACGCATTCATTGGCCGGCACCACGATGCTGCCATCCTTCGAGAGAATGGCCCCCGCCGCTTTCTCCATCGAGACGCGCTCGCCCACTCCGGTGAGCCGCGGTGAAATCGATTTACGCCGCCCATCCGTGGCCCTCTGCCCATGCGAATCGTAAAACGCGAAGCGAAACGGGATCGGCGTCGCGCCGTCAGCGGGCCCAAAGGAGCGGTCCTGCTCGGACGCGAGCGAGACCGAAGGCGCCGGGTAGCAGCCATAGGCGTTCGCTTGCGCCGCTGCGCCCAATCCGGGCGATTTGGCGCGCAGGTGTGCGGTCGCCGCGGTTACACGAAGTTCCACCGGTGCGAAGCGCTTTCCGTTGAGTATGATCACCGATTCGGAGCTAACCCGGCAGCCGTCGCACGTGAGCGAAACCGTGTAGCTCTGCGCGGCGGTCACGTTCGGACCACGATCGTTTGCCAGCCCGATTTCCACCGGAATCGATTCGCCGATAGGCGCCGAAAGCTTGCGGAGATAAATCCACAAGCGGTCCGGCTCACCCGGAGTCGGAGGCCCGCCGAAGGGAGAGGGACTGCGATCGGAATCGCGATTCGGATGCGGAAGCGCGGCGGGCGAAGCAAGGTCCGACCCGGCATCCGATAGCAGCTTCCGGATTGTCAGTTGCTGCTGATCGAGCTGGGCCTTGTAATAGTTGTAAGCATCGGATTCAGGCTTCAGTTTCGCAAGTCTAAGCTCTAGCGCCCGCGCGGACTTCTCGAGCTTCGCCGACTGCTCAAGCGAATCAAGGATGCGCGCGTGCGTTTCCTGCCAGTTTTGCAGCGCCGCCCGAATGTCGTCCGCGCGCGGATTCGTTTCCTCTCCGCTTTCGATCGCGGAAATCCAGGTGGCCAGAATCTCCTCGGTGCCGGCATAGAATGGCGTTGCGCCGGGGCCGTTCGGCGCGATGGTCCGCATCCACTCGGCCGCAAAATCGCTGTTTTCAGCCGCGGGCCCTCCGGTGCTGGCCTGCAACGCGGCCCAATCGCGGTCCAGCCGCTGCTTTGCTTTGGCGACTTGCTCCAAGCCAGACCGCAGTTCGCCGGACGCATCCGGCTCCGCCGGCGGCTTCCCTTCCGGAACCGCTTGCCCCGCCGCAAAGAACAGCAGGCCCGCGGCAAAAATCCATCTCACGATCGAAGCGGAATACATGCGCACCTTCCAGGCGGGAATCGCCGTGAGCGTAACAAAGATCAAACGCCAAATACAGAAGTTACTCTGAAGAACGCGGCCAAACAGGAAGCTAAGCGGTGCTCGAGGCCGCTTTGGCGGTCAGTTCGGTGATGAGAAACTCCATCACCGCGCGCTCGTTCTTGGCGCCGGCGCCCTTCAGCCGGTCGTCCGCGCGCTGCAGCGCCCCAAGGCCGGCAAGCAGCCTTGGCTTCGAAATTCTCCGCGCGGCTTGCAGCGCAAGATCCGCTTGCTGCGGATTCATCCCCAGCGCGCGAGCCGCCTGGTACCCATTGCTGACGCCCCGCAGTTCACTCGCCTCGATCAATTTGCGGAACATCCATGCGATTGCCCCGATCATCCGAATCGGCTCTTCGCCTTCCCGCAGAAGCCGGTCCAGAAATTCCAGCGCCTGCCGCGAATTGCGCGAGGCCAGCATCTCCGTCATCTCCCACACCGTGGCTGCCTTCTCGGAGATGACTATCGCCCTCACGTCCTCCCGGCGGATCCGCTTCCGCTCCCCCGCGAACGCCGTCAATTTTTCGATTTCCGTCTTTAGCCGCAGCAAGTCCGCCGCCACCGCTTCGGCCAGGTCTTCCGCCGCGCCGGCCTCGAACTGTACGCCATGTTCCTTGGCCATTGCCCGCGCCAGCGTTGTTGCCGTCCCGATGTTGCTCTCGAGGTTCTCCCCAAGCCCAACCTCGACCACCAGCGCTTTCTCCGCCAGCAGCTTGGCCAGCTTCATGCGCTGGTCCAGTCCGCTCGCCTCCAAAACAAGCATCGTGAATGTAGCGGGATTTTCGAGATAACTATCGAGGAGCGCGGCCGTTGCTTCGCGATTCTTCTCCCCGAGCTTTTCGATCGCCTCCACGTCCTCCAGAAAGACGATCTGCTGCGGAGAAAGCATCGGCAGCGTTTGCGCCTGGCTGAGCGCCGCTTCCGTTTCGCCGCGGCCCGCGGAGTAACGCGAAACCGCCCACTCGCGCGCCGCCTCCGGCACGAATTTCTGAATGAGCTGCGCGCGGCAGGCATCGCGCAGGTAGGGCTCATCTCCCAGCAGCAGGATGGCGGGCACCATCTTGCCCTTCTCCAAACGCGTGAGCAAATCCCCTGCGGCGATGCGCGGCATCAATAGTTCTCCGTCACCGCTGCCACCAGCCGCGAGGCGAAATCCGCCGCCATGCGGCCGTACGCCGGGTCGCGTTCGTCAAAAAAGCTCGGCACATTCGTCGAGAGTTCGTATTCGTTGCGAAACACAAAATTATCGCTGTGATAGAGCACTCGCCCGGACTCGCGGTCCTCCAGCCTGACTTCGCATTTCATGGTAATCAGCATCGTCGTCGCCCGCGTCGTCGTTGTCGTGGCCGTCGTCGTGTTCTGGAAAAGCAGCGGCAGAAGTTCGATACTCAGCACTTTTCCCCGCAGAACGGCGTCTCCCTCGTTCGCGTTCGAAACGATGCGGTACGGCGTCTTCACCAGAAATTCATGCACTGTCGCCTCCGTAAGGCGCTGCTCGATCCGGTAGGTGCTCGTTTCATTTTCCAGAGCAGGCACCGCGATCGTGTGAATGGACTTGGGAAGCGCATTGTAGTGGCCGGCCACGTGATACCCGCAGCCCGTCGCCACCATGGCAATCGCAAGAGTCGCAACCCAAAGGCGAAGCCCGCCCCGGAAGGCTCCGGCTGACACCGGGCCACATGGCGTCTCCCCGGCGTCACGCGAATCTCGAACGGTCAAGCTGAGCATTAGGCGAGCATCTCCGCAAGCTTAACGGCGTTGCCAACCGGCAGCCGAATATTATCCGCGGCGCCCCAAAACCACCAGCCGCCGGGCCTTGCCGCGTCCGGCTCTGGCGCGGCCACGTGTATCAGGCTTTCGCCCGCCGCGCTCACGTTGCTTGGCGCGGCGTCCGCCGCATCCACCGCGAATCCCGCGTCCCGGCACGCCGCCGTCAAAGCAGCCGCGTCTTGCGTCTGCAACTCCGCGAACGCGCTGAAGGCCGCGCCATAAAACACCGGCGCGTGCAACACCTGCACAGCGGGAACCTGCGCCTTCCCGCCAATGCACGCCGTGATTTCCTGCCCAATGCGCTCCCTCGCCGCCGACAGCCTCTGCGAACTCTTCGCCCCAAACCGGTCCAGCAGGTTAAACGCGACCTGTGCGTCGAAGACCGGCTGCCCCACTCCTTGAAAGGAAAGCAATTGCCCCGTCTGGCTCTCCAGCTCCTCGATGCCCGCCCGGCCCGAATCCGATACGGGCCGGAAGTGCACCATCACCAGCCTTTGCAACCCGAGCTTCGCTAGCGCCAGCGTAAGCGCGGACGTAATCGCGCCCGATGCCGAGGGGATCGCAAAAACGCTTTCGCTCTTCGGAAACTCCCGCCCCAGCAGCGCATCCAGCCTCGGAAACCACGCAACCCCACGTTTCCCGCCCGTAATCGCGAGCGAGGCGCCCGAAAGATCGATCACGAACGCTGCGTCGTGAATAGCCGCGGTAAGATTTGCCACCGTGAAATCCGCGGAGCCCGTGAAGAAAACGAATTGCGCCTTCTCGAAGCTGCCCTCTTCGACCGGCTGGATTACCGCGGCTTCTCCGCCGGCTTCCGTGAGTGTTCCCGCCGCAATATCCTCATCGAGCAAGCGCACATCGTGGTCCGCCAGCCGGCTTTCCTCGAGCAGCGACTTCAATTCCGCGCCCAGGAGCGACGATGCTCCCGCAATCACAATTTTCTTCGGGTCCCGCTGTAGCGATGGCATGAATCACGCGCTTCGGGTCGTCGTTCGTCGCCGCACGTAGCGCACAACATGCAGCGTCACACCCGTAACAGCATACGTCGTGGCAAGGAAAAGCAAAACCACTTCCGACCACCGCCAGATTGCCGCCCCCAAAATGGCCAGCGCCACAATCGCCACCGATGGCTGCTTCCTCGTCCAGGGAATGTCCTTGAAGCTGTAAAAACGAATCGTGCTGGTCATCAAACCCGCAAGGCATAACACCAGCAAAATCCACGCAATCGCCCATCCGGCTTCCTGCAGCGGCGATTTGAACGCATGCACCACCGCCGCGATCATGCCCGCCGCCGCCGGAGTCGGCATGCCAACGAAAAATTTTGAGCTGCCCGGCGCCATTCCCTGCACATTGAAGCGCGCCAGCCGCCACGCGCAGCACACCACAAACGCCAGCCCAAACCACCACCCAAAATGCGCAATCTGCTGGATC
>Ga0209062_1004507_pt1 | contig 14468 bp, 13 predicted proteins | sample Coa_R2_2_FD_187158 | JGI IMG/M metagenome (GOLD analysis project Ga0209062, IMG submission 187158) | Surface soil microbial communities from Centralia Pennsylvania, which are recovering from an underground coalmine fire - Coalmine... | ecosystem: Environmental > Terrestrial > Soil > Unclassified... | reverse complement strand
GCCCCGCCGCCCGCCCCGGACGAGCAGCACGGGGCAGCGAAGCTGTGCCAGGCGGTCCCAGAGCGGGACCTCGACGCTCTCGAGCTGGACGCCTGCCACGGCATGGTCGGGCATGCGCTCACGCACGGGCACGCCGCGTATGGAGGCCGTGCGCTGGTGCTCCACGAACGCAGGGGCCAGCCCGACGTGGCGCGCGTGGTAGTCGCCGATCACGAGCCCTGCGACGGCATCAGGCCGGCGCAGGGCGAAGCCCAGCCCGTACGAGGAGCCCCGCGAGAAGCACACCAGCACCGCCGGCCCGAGGGCGGCCGCGCTCACGACCGCGTCGATGTCGTCGACGTGGTCCTCGAACCGGTACCCCGAACGCGGCGCGTCGCTGCGGCCCCGCCCACGGGCGCTCATGGCGAGCGCCCGGCGGGGCGCCAGTGCCTCGACGAGCCAGCGGTACTCCTCGGCCGCCTCGGCGAAACCGGGCACCACGAGCACCGGCGCGAGGTGCTCCCCGCCCTCTGCGCCCTCGCCGGCGTCGAGGAAGTGGACCCGCACGCCACCTGCGGTGGCCCAACCCTCGGTCACGTGCCGCGGCGTGGCCGAGGGGGTGGCACCATCGTCCTGGTGTGCCCGAGCCCGGGCGGTGCGCTCGGTCACGGCGCGTTCCGGAGCGTCTGGCTCCAGGCCACACCCCGGTCGACGGCCGGCTCGCGGGGCAGCCCGAGGACCCGGTCGCCGATGATGTTGCGCTGGATCTGGTCGGTCCCACCGGCGATCGCGGTGCCGGGGCTCCCCACGCACGCCATCACGAGGTCGCGGCCGCCCCGCCTGCCCCAGCCCGGCTCGTCGGGTGTCGGCCGGTAGCCCGCCTTGGTCACGGTGCCGGCAGGGCCGAGCAGCGCCGGGGCCCACTCGGCCAGCCGCCGGCTCGTCACGGACACGGCGAGCTTCCCGAGGGATCCCTCGGGCCCGGAGGTCCCCTGGGAGCGGAGCACCCCTGCCCGCAGCTGGAGGAGGCGCACCACCTCCACGGCGACCCAGTGACGGAGGAGCTCCGCCCTCAGCGCGCGGGCCTCGGGCGATGTCTTGTCGGCGCGTGCCTGCCAGGCGGCGACCACCGCCGCGATCGGCCCCTCGCCGCGGCCCGGGGGCTCGGGCATGTTGTAGCGCTCGTAGACGAGCGTGTGCTGGGAGACCGCCCAGCCTCCGTTGACCGGCCCCAGCCGCTCGCTGTCGGGGACGCGCACGTCGGTGAGGAACACCTCGTTGAACTCGGCCCCGCCCGTCATCTGGCGAAGCGGGCGGACCTCGACCCCCGGCGCGTGCATGTCCAAGACGAACTGGGTCAGCCCGGCGTGCTTGGGCGCGTCGGGATCGGTCCGGGCGAGCAGGATGGCCACGTCTGCGCGGTGGGCGCCCGAGGTCCAGACCTTCTGCCCGTTGACCACCCAGTCGTCGCCGTCGCGCACCGCGCGGGTGGCGAGGGACGCCAAGTCGGAGCCCGAGCCCGGTTCGCTGTAGAGCTGGCAGCCCATGAGTTCGGCCGTGAAGAGGGGCCGCAGGTAGCGCCGCTTCTGGTCCTCGCTGCCGTAGGCGAGGATCGTGGCCGCACCCTGCCCGGCGGCGATCGCGTTGGTGACCCGCCCGCTGGGCGGCGCCCCGGCGGCGGCCAGGCGCTCGTCGACGGACTTCTGGGCCGACACCGGCTGGTCGAGCCCGCCGTAGCCCTTGGGGAACCACACGTAGGCGAGGCCGGCGTCGAACTGGGCGCGCAGGAAGGTCACCGGGTCCGTGGTCGCCGGCGGGTGCTCCTCGAGCAGGCGCTCGACGGCGGCGTCGATCAGCTCTTGGTCCGCGACCTCTCCCATGGTGCTCCTCTCACGACGTGCACGACCTTCACGACGTGCACGACCTTCACGACGTGCACGACTCTCACGACGTGCACGAGCTCAGACGTGCCCGACCTTCACGACGCACACCCGCTCGCGCGCGGCCGCCTGCGGGCCGCACCCGCAGATGCTGCACCCCACCGGAACCCGCGTGCCACCTGCAGCACGGCGCAGCGCTCGGTGCCGCCGCTCAGCCCGCGGGTGCAGCCGCCTCGATGCGCCGGCCCTCGATCGCCTCGACGGCCGCCCAGAAGTCCTCGGGGATCTCGACCGCTCCCTTTCCGGGCTCGATGAACACCGTCACGAGCTCGGCGGCGTGCACCATCCGGCCGTCGTCAGCGTGCCACAGCGCCGCCTCGAAGGTGCAGGCCCGCCGGCTGCGGCCGGCGACGCGGATGCCGCGCTGCAGCCGGTCCCCCGCGAAGCACTCGCTGTCGAGCGAGTACGTCACCCGCCGCATGGCCTGGGTGACCGGCGTCGGCGCCAGCCCCTGGCGCGCCCGCGCGAGGTACGCCGACCACAGCGTCGAGACGAGTGCTTGGGTCTCGTAGTCGACCAGGTGGTGGCCGCTGCCAGGCTCGCCGGGCGCGACGAGGTCCTCGACGATCGTGAACCGGTCCTCGTGCACCTGGCTCAGGCCGGGAGGTCGAGGTACCGGGCCAGGTTGCCCCGCATGACCGCGCGGGCGTCGTCCTCGGAGAGGTTCTTCAGCTGGCCGAGGTAGGCCGAGGGGTCGGGCAGGCCCTCGCCGTGGGGGAAGTCGGAGCCGAACACGATGGGCTTGGGCCCGACGACCTCGATCACACGGTCGAGGTTCTCCTCGGGGAACGGCGCCACGAAGCAGTGCTCGCGGAAGTACTCGCTCGGGCGCATGGTGAGCTTCCCCCAGGTGGCGCGCCGTCCCATCATGAACGCGTGGTCCATCTTGCGGATCAGGTACGGCAGCCACACCGTGCCCTGCTCGGACAACAGCAGCTTCATGTTGGGGAACCGTGCGAACCACCCCTGCAAGATGGCAGCGCCCACCGTCTCCATGGCGGGGCGGTCGCCGTAGTAGAAGACCCACTGGAAGGCGTCCATGTCGCCCAGCATCACCTCGGGCTCGTTCCACTCCTCGCCCTGGGCGGCGTAGCGGGTGAGCGAGGCGAGATGCGTCGCCAAGCGGATGCCGGCCTCGTTGCAGATGGACCAGAACCGGTCGTTCTCGGGGCGGAAGGGCGAGGTGTGCATGGAAGGCCCGGTGCTCGTCTGGATGACCTTGGGCACCTCGATCTTCATGATGTCCTCGAGCTGGGCGAGGGCCATGTCGGGGTCGGCGAAGGAGATGAAGGGCGGGGTGAAGATCCGGTTCTTGTAGTTGAAGCCCCACTCGTGGCCCAGGTAGCGGTTGAGCGCGGTCAGGTTCGCGTACAGGCCCGGGAGATCACCTTCGAACTGCGCCTCGGTGCCGGGCAGGGTGGCGAAGTTGACGCATGCCTCCACGCCCTGGGCGTCCATCACCTGCAGGCGATCGGCCGGGTTGTCGAGGTGCTCCTGCAGGGCCCGGTAGCGCTTGGCGAAGTCCTTCCGTCCTTCGGCGTCGAGGCTCTTCAACGGGTTGAGCCGGTTGAGCAGCGACCCGGGGATGACGAGGCCCGTCTCCTCGTCGACGCCGCGGTCTTTCACCCCGATCTCCTCGAGGATCTCGTTCGAGCCGACCACCTGGAAGTTCTTGAAGGTGAACCGCGGGGGGCGCCCGTTGTAGAGGAGCGTCCGGTTGCCCGACTCGTCGACGACCGAGCGGATGGCCATCTCCTTCTTGTCGGGGTCGATGTACTGCTCGTACGCGCTCGTGCGCGGCGTGGAGTGCTCGTCGGCGTCGTTGACGAGGTACGGGAGCGCCGTCCGCTCCTGGCTCCCGAGAGTGGTGACGGTCGAGCTCATGGGCTCCTCCTCTTCTCCTTCTTCGCTGCCGGTCCTTCGCTGTCGGTTCTTCGCTGCGGCTGCCGGGGCCGGCCGGACCTCGGGGCGCAGTGCCGCCCGACGACGGCCCCAGGCGGCTCCTCGCCCGGCGGCTCCTCGCCCGGCGGCTCCTCGCCCGGCGGCGCAGTGGCCCCGGGTCGTTCTTTGACTTAGTCTGACTTCTCCGAGGGCAGAAATCCAGCCCTGGCCACAGGACGCCAGCTCGCGGGCGACGCGTCCCGGGGGGCACCAGGCTCTTTCAGCGAGGTTCAGCGAGGAGGGGGATGTTCGAGCGCACCGACGACCAGCAGCTCTTCGAGGAGACGACGCGGCGCTTCCTCGAGGCCGAGCTCCCCCTGACCGCGGTGCGCGACCTCGCCCGCACCGGGCCGGGCTTCGACCGCGGGCTGTGGGCCAAGGGTGCCGAGCTCGGCTGGACCTCCCTCCTCGTGCCCGAGGAGGCCGGCGGGGCGTCGGTCAGCGGCAACGGCGTCGTCGACCTGGCCCTGGTCGCCTACCAGTTCGGCCGCCACGCGGCACCCGGCCCGCTCCTCGCCACCAACCTCGTGGCCGCGGCCCTCGGACGCTTCGGGACCCCCGACCAGCAGGCCGGGCCCCTCGCCCAGCTGATGGCCGGGGAAGCCATCGCCACCTGGGCTTTCGCCGAGCCTCCTCCCCACGACGAGCTGGGCGAGGTACACCTGGCGGCAACGCCCGACGGCGACGGGTTCGTCCTGGAGGGCACCAAGTCACCGGTCGAGGCCGGGGCCGACGCCGACCACGTGCTCGTCGCCGCCTCCCACGACGGCGGGGTGAGCCAGTTCCTCGTGCCCAGGGCGGCGGCGGGGCTCACCGCCACCCCCCTGCGGGGGATCGACCTGACGCGCCGCTTCGCGCGGCTCGACTTCCGGGGTGTGCGCGTCCCGGCGACCTCGATGGTCGGCGAGCCGAAGCAGGCGGCCGGCGGCGTGGCGTGGCTCGCCGACCTGGCGGTGGCCGTGCAGCTGGCCGAGATGGCCGGCGCCATGCGCTGGGCGTTCGACACGACCGTGGAATGGGCCTTCAACCGGTACTCCTTCGGCCGGCCGCTCGCCTCCTACCAGGAGATCAAGCACCGCTTCGCCGACATGGCCATGTGGCTCGAGGCAACCGACGCCATCGCCGGCGAGGCGGCCCGGGCGGTGGGCGACGACGCGCCCAACAGGGCCGAGGTGGTGAGCGCGGCCAAGTGCTACGCCGGGCGCTACGGCCCCGAGCTCGTGCAGGACTGCGTGCAGCTGCACGGGGGCATCGGCATCACCTTCGACCACGACCTGCACCTGTTCCTGCGGCGGGTGGCGACCGACGTGCCCCTCTTCGGCACGCCCGGCCAGCATGCCGCCCGCCTCACGGCAATCCTCGAAGCACGGGAGGCGAGCGAGTGAGCGTGACCGCAACCGACATCGAAGACGTGGAGAGCTTCACCCGGCGCGCCCGGCGGTGGCTGGCCGAGAACCTGCCGCCCGCGCCCGCCGGCGGCCGCGAGATGGGCGCCATGGCGGTCGTGCGCTCCGACGAGGAGGAGCTGGCCCGCATCGCCCGGTGCCGCGAGCTGCAGCGAATGCTCTTCGACGGCGGCCTCGCCGGCATCTGCGTGCCGCGCGAGTACGGCGGGCAGGGGCTCACCGTGGCCCACCAGGAGGCGCTCAACCGGGAGATCGCCGGCTACGACTACCCGGCGGAGACCCAGATCCCCACCTTCACGCCGTGCATGGCCGTCATCCTCGAGTTCGGCACCGAGGACCAGAAGCGGCGCCACGTGCCGGCGATCCTGCGGGGCGAGGAGCTGTGGATGCAGTTCCTCTCCGAGCCGAGCGGGGGTTCCGACGTGGCCGGCGCCCTCACCACGGCCGTGCGCGACGGCGACGAGTGGGTGCTCAACGGCTCGAAGATCTGGACCACCGGCGCCTGGTGGGCGGACTGGGCCCTGTGCCTGGCCCGGACCAACTGGGACGTCCCCAAGCACCGCGGCCTGTCGGTGTTCATGGTCAAGATCCACCAGCCCGGCATCGAGGTGCACCGCATCGAGATGCTGAATGGTTCCCGCGAGTTCTGCCAGGAGTTCATCAGCGACGTCCGGATCCCCGACGCCGACCGGGTCGGGGAGGTCGACCAGGGCTGGACGGTCGGCGTGCGGTGGATGTACCACGAGCGCACGGTGGCCGGGGGCTCCCCGTACGTCACCCAGCCGATGGGGCGCCGGCCGGCCCGGGGCGCCGGCGGGGGGTCGAGCCTGCTGCGCCTGGCCAGGCAGACCGGGCGCATCGGGGACCGCCACGCCCGTGAGCTCATCGGTGAGTCGCACGCGCTGTCGCTGGTCGGCGACGCGATGACCCGCCACGTGTCGGCCGGCATCCGCTCGGGGCGGGTGAGCGACCAGGCCGCCGCGCTCATCCGGCTCTTCGGCGGCACGAGGGAGGTGCGCAACGCGTCCATCGCCTTCGAGCTCGCCGGGGGCGGCGCCGTGGCCTGGTCGGAGGACGAGCCCCAGCTCGGGCTGGCCGGCGTCGGCTACCTGATGCGCCAGGCGGCGTGCATCGGAGGGGGCACGACCGAGATGAGCCGCAACGTGGTCAGCGAGCGCGTCCTCGGCATGCCCCGCGAGCGCAGCGGCGACCGCGACATCCCCTTCCGCGACGTGCCCCGCGGTCCCGCCCACGCCTGACGCCCGGGGCCGAGAGGCTGGGCTGGCCTCCCGTCAGGAGGCCAGCGACGCGAGGTGGCGGCGCGTGCGCGCCCGGTCGGCCTCGGTCCCGCACAGGATGGCGATGAAGTCGGTGGCACCCACCGCTTCGAGGCGCCGCAGCTGGGCCGCCACGCCGGCCTCGTCACCGACCACCGACACGTCGCCGGGCCCGCCGGCGCCCTCGGCGTCGAGCACCGCTCGGTACACGGGTATCTGGCCATAGCCCTCCAGCTGGCGGTCCGCCTTGGCCCTGCCGTCGGCCTCGTCGTCGGTCACGCAGCAGGGCAACGCGACGAGCACCCGCGGCGACGGCCGGCCGGCGTCGGCCGCCGCCTTCGTGATCTGCGGCACGATCTGCTTCTCGACGGTGACCGGACCCGTGCACCACGTGATGGTGCCGTCGGCGACCGCGCCGGCCAGGTGCAGCATGCGCGCCTGGAGGGCCGCCAGGTACACCGGCGGCGCCTCGGCACCGGGCACCGTCACCTGGGCCCGTCCCACGAGGGTCTCCCCCGCCACGTCGACGGCGCGGTCGCGCAGGAGGGGCATCAGGATCGAGAGGTACTCCGACATGTGGCGCGCGGGCCGGTCGTAGGAGAGGCCGTAGGCGCCCTCGATCGCAGCCCGATGCGACAGGCCGATGCCGAGCCGCAGGCGCCCACCGACCGCGGCGTTCGCGGTCAGGGCCTGGGTCCCGAGCACGAGGGGGTGCCGCGGGAAGGTCGGCACGACGGCCGTGCCGAGCTCGACGCCCGGCACCTCCCGACCGATGACGGCGAGGGCGGTAAGGGCGTCGAAGCTCCGGCTCTGGGGAAGCCAGGCCGACGCGAAGCCCTCGTCGGCCACCTCGCCGAACCGCCCGACCATGTCGTCGAGCGTGCCGTGCTCCACGCTCGGGAAGAAGATGCCGATCCTCACTCGTCGCGCTCCTCGTGTCGTGCCGCGGGCTGCGGCCCGTGCTCGTGTCCCGGCCTGCGGCCCGTGCTCGTGCCCCGGGTGCGACCGTCCTCGTCGGATCCGGGCGGCGCTGAGCCCGCTCAGGTGCGGCCTTCCTTGCAGGCTGCGATTGTAGGGGCAAGCCGCCGCCGGCCGCCGGGGTCCGGACGGCGGCCACCTCTGTCGAGGGAGGGTGACGGTGACGAACGGCATCGACCTGTCGGGCCGGGTGGCGCTAGTGACAGGAGGGGGCGCGGGCATCGGGCGGGGGGTCGCCCTCGCCCTCGGTGCCCACGGATGCGACGTGGTGGTGGCCGAGATCGACCCCGAGCGGGCCGAGGGCACCGCAGCCGCGCTGCGGGCGCTCGGGCGCCGTGCCGTGGCCATCACGACCGACGTGATGGACACCGAGCAGGTCCGGGCCGCGGTCCGCCGGGCCGACGAGGAGCTCGGCCGGATCGACATCCTCGTCAACAACGCAGGTGGCGTGGCTGCCCGGCGGTTCCTCGAGCAGAGCGAGCGAAGCTGGCGGCGCCACATCGACATCAACTTCGTCAGCATGCTCGCCGCCACGTCGGCCGCCGTGCCGCTCATGATCCGAGAAGGGCAGGGCGGCTCGATCGTCAACGTGTCGAGCATCGAGGGCTCGCGCGCCGCGCCGACCTTCGCCGTCTACGCGGCCTGCAAGGCGGCCATGAACAGCTTCACGCGCACGATGGCAGTCGAGCTGGCCGAGCACAGCATCCGCGTCAACTGCATCGCGCCGGACTGGACCCGCACCCCGGGCAACAGCGGCCTTCGCGCCGGGCCGGTCCCCGCCGAGCTCCCGCCGCGCTCCCCCGAGCGCGAAGCGGCCCTCGCCTCCTACATCCCCCTCGGGCGCGAGGGGCTCGTCGAGGAGTGCGGCGAGGTGGTCGCCTTCCTGAGCTCGCCGCTCGCGAGCTACGTCACCGGCGCCATCGTGCCCGTCGACGGCGGCACGTGGGCCTCGAGCGGCTGGGTCCGCGACCGGGCCGGGGGGTGGAGCCTCTTCGGGCCCGAGCACCCCATGTAGGAACGCTGCGGGCGGCAGCGAGAAGCTCGGCGCACCTGGGGAGCCCGAGCACCCCATGGAGGAGCGCTCCGCTCGGGAGATGGCGTGCTCACCGACGGAGCCGGGAAGTCGGGGATCGAGGTCGGCGACCGTCTCGGACGCCCTTCTCGGGGCATGGCGAGCTCCGTCGGTTCGTGGCTGCCGGGGTGCTCGGACCCTTCGATCGGTTAGCCTTGCGGGCAGAACCGATCGAAGGGGGAGCGCATGCTCGCTGCGGTGGGTCTCGACGTCGATGCCCGGAGCTTCGACCTGTCGTTCCGGCGTCCGCCCCTGAGCGAGCGCTCGGGCCAGCCGGTGCTCGTCGGGATGGGCGACCCGGTGGTCGGCCCCCTGGTCGGGTTGTTCTTCGACGCCCCCTCGACGCCGGAGCAGCTGGCCGGGCCGCCCGACCTCACCCCGGCGCACAGCCACCCGTGCGACAACTTCCGGGTGGTCATGAAGGGCGAGCTGTGGGTGGGACGGGAGCGCTACCACCACGGCGAGTTCCGCCTGCAGCGATCTGGACGCCCCTACGGCAGCGACGGCGACGCCCCGCACCCCGAGGGCAACTGGCGCGTGATCTTCTTCGCGGATCGCCGGGGCCACCGGGTGCGGCCCACGAACCCCGAGCTGCGCGCCCGGGCCGCGAGCCCCGAGGCCATGGCGGCCACCCGTGCCCGCTTCGGCGAGCTGCTGCCGGTGATCCTCCCCGACGACGACGACGGCGTGGACGGCTTGGTCACCACGATCGCGAAGCCCTTCAGCAAGCTCGGCCACATCGACGGCTCCTTCGACGAGGCCGCCGGGTGGGAGCCCGTGGGGGCCTCGGTGCGGCTGGCGGCGAGCCTCATGGGCGCGCACGACGCCGGGCCGGTCGTCCTGCTCCAGCGGACCGAGCCGGGGGCCGTCGCCACGCCGGCGTGCACCTTCGGCTCCGACGTCTTCCGCTGCGTGGTGTCGGGGTCCTGCCGGCGGGGCCGCGAGGACGCCGTTATGGGCGACACCAGGTTCCAGGCAGCGGACGTGCCCTGGGACGAGGTCGTGGCGGGGCCCGAGGGGCTCGACGAGGTGATCATCGTCGGCGACCGGCGCGGCGCCACCCCACGGCCGACCGCGGCGGACGGCGCGGGATGGGCAGCGAGGGTCACCGAGCTCGTCGCGGAGCTCCACGACCGCCTGGGCGGGCTCGTTCCCGCCTGAGGTTCCCCGGGCGGGGCCGCCGGGCCCGCTCGGTCTTCACGGCGCCTTGCCGGGCTCACCGGGTCGTCATCACGGCATCACATGAAATGATGCTATGATGCAAAGGTGCGGACGACTGTCACGCTCGATCCCGACGTCGAGCAGCTCATCCGGCGGCGCATGCGCGAGCGTGGCCTGTCCTTCAAGGAGGCGATCAACGACGCCATCCGCAGCGCCGCGTCCGAGTCGGGGCGGCGGGCGCCCTTCCGGACCGAGCCGGCCTCGCTCGGCGAGCCGAGCGTGAACCTCGATCGGGCCCTGCAGGTGGTCGCCGGCCTCGAGGACGACGAGCTGGTCCGCAAGCTGCGCGCCGGGTCGTGAACCCCCGTGGACATCGTCGATGCCAACGTCTTGCTGTACGCGGTCAACACCGACGCGCGCCATCACGCACGCGCGCGGCAATGGCTCGACGGCGCCCTCTCGGGGGAGGACACCGTCGCCTTCTGCTGGATCGTCCTGCTCGCCTTCCTGCGGCTGGTGACCAAGGTCGGGCTGTTCCCCCGTCCCATGACCTCTGCGCAGGCCCTCGACCGGGTCGAGGCGTGGCTGGGCTCGGCTGCCGCCGTCGTGGTGGAGCCGACCGTCGGCCATCCCCGGATCGTGCGCTCGCTCCTCGACGCCGTCGGCACGGGGGGCAACCTGGTCAACGACGCCCACGTGGCCGCCCTGGCCATCGAGCACCGCTGCGGGATCGTGTCCTTCGACAACGACTTCGGACGGTTCCCAGGGGTCCGCTGGCACGCGCCCCCCGGCTGAGCGGACCCGCGCGACCGGCGGGCGGGCTCCTGCAGCCGAGGCTCCCGGCGACCCCTGCCACGGCCGGCGCCTCGCGCCCTGCGGCCGGGGCCTGCTTGCCGCGTGCGACGCCCGCCTGGAAGGATCGCCTCGAGATCGACCGGAGGACGAGGTGGACAACCTTCCCCGCCCGCCCCGCGACCCGGCTGCCCGCCCACCGGCCAGGCGGCCCGGATCGGTGCGGCGGACCAGCACCCTTCTCATGACCTGGCCCGGCGGATGGGGCACCCAGCTGCGGCTCCAGGGCAGGGCACGTGACCTGCTCACGCCAGCCACCGGTCCCCCCGTCGTGCTGGCAGAGGACGAGGTCCACGCCGGCATCGCCCCGGACCGCTCCGTGGAGGAGGTGGCGGCGAACCCCGACCGGCCAGCCCTCGGCGCCCTGGTCGGCGCCCGTGCCGGTGCCGGGTTCCGCGGCCGCCTGGCCGACGTGCTGCCCGAGGAGCGGGCCGCCGGCACGCCCCTGTACCTCCTCCTCGACGACGTGGCCGGCTCGAGCCTCATCGCCGGGTTCGCCTGGTCGCGCTGGTCTCCCGACTGGCCGAGCGGCCAGGGGGAACGGCCCGAGGCCGCGCGGCGCCGGATGCTCGGCATCTGCGCGGGGTTCCGGCCGGGGTCGTCGGTCCTCGACGAAGACGGCACGATCGTGGCGGACCGGCGCCACAACGTGGTGCCCGTGCCGCCGCTGGCCGATCCCGACGATCCCGCCGGGTGGCACCGCCTCGACGACCACCCGCCGGTCGCCATGCGCCGAGCCCGGCGCATCGACGTCTGGGGCGACGGCACCGTGCTCACGGTGGATGCCATGTTCCGCGACAGCTGCTGGGACCCCGACGGCACCGAAGTGGGCGTGCACGAGTACTCGATCGCCGCCACGCTCGACGCGAGCTCGGGCCTGCTGACCTCGCTGACCGCCACCCCGCGGGTCCTGCCCTTCGCCGAGTGCCCGGCGGCGGCGCCGAACGCAGCCTGGCTGGTGGGGGTCCCCGCACGTGCGCTGCGCGCCGAGGTGCTCGAGCGCCTCCGGGGAGTCGACTGCTGCACGCACCTCAACGACGCCCTCCGGTCGCTGGCCGAGGTCCCGGTGCTGGCGTCGGCTCTCGTGGCGTGACGGGTGGCTCTCCTCGACCTGAGCGCCTGCACCGGGCTCGCCCGTGCGCGCAGGCACTCCGGGGTCCGGTGAGCCGGCGGCAGAGGTGGAACGCCGTGCGCCGGCGGCCCGGGGTCAGCGTGCGGTCATGAGCATGGCTCCCGAGAAGGGACCCACCGCGTTGGCCCACACCGCCACCTCGGCCCCGGGCACCTGGCGCTCACCGCACTCGCCGCGCAGCTGGCGGACGGCCTCGATGCAGAAGTTCGCACCGTGGCGCCGGCCGACGTTGCAGGCGCCGCCGTCGGTGTTCACGGGCAGGCTGCCCCCGAGGCGGGTGTGCCCTGCCTCCACGAAGGGCCCGGCCTCCCCGAGCCCGCAGAAGCCGAGCGCCTCGAGCCACTGGAACACGATGATCGTGAACCCGTCGTAGAGCTGCGCGCAGTCGACGTCGGCCGGGGTGAGGTCCGTCCGGCTCCACAGCTCGCGGGCCGCATGGAACGGTGAGCTCTGGTTCATGTCGTCGAGGTTCTCGAAGGTCATGTACTTGACCGACGAGTACGCCGCCGCATCCACGAACACCGGGGCCGGGCGCGCATCTGCGGCGCGCGCGCCGTCGGTGAAGATGACCGCCGACGCGGAGTCGACCGGGTAGTCGCAGTCGAGGATGCGGACCGGCTTGGCGATGTAACGACTGGCGAGGTAGTCCTCCACCGTGATCGGGTCGCGGAAGAGGGCGTCGTCGTTGAGCGAGGCGTGCTGGCGCTGGGCGACGACGTGTGCCCCGAACTGCTCTTCGGTGGTGCCGAACAGGTCCATGTGGCGGCGTGCCGGAAGGGAGGCGATGGAGAACACCGGCGACACCGAGCCGAAGGGCGCCGTGAACTGCGCGTCGCCACTGACGCGCTGTGGCTCGCGCCCGGCAGCCTGCGCCACCTCTTCGCTCGAGCTGAGCCACTGGCGGATGATCCGCAGGGTGAGGACGGTGTGCGCCATGCCGGCGCGGATGGCGGTGACTGCCTGGATGGCCGGTCCGACGTAGGCGGGGCCGGCCGTGCCGTACCAGTTGAGCTCTTTGATGCCGAGCATGTACCCGAAGTCCATCGGGTCGACGGTGTCGAGCCCCGCGGGTGGCGGTCCGGCGACTCCCCAGAGCAGCGACACGCCGTCGATGTCAGCCGGGGTGAGCCCGGCGTCGTCCATGGCGGCCCTCGCCGCCTGGATGGCCAGCTGCCACGATGTCAGCCCCGTCCGCCGGCCAGTCGTGGAGTACCCGACCCCGACGGCAGCCACCCGCTCGTGCAGCTTCACCATCCCCTCCTTCCCGCGCTCCTCGCGGGCGCGATGGTCACGACCTGCGGAACAGGGGCAGCACGAGCCCCTCCGCGACCTCGGTGAACGCCACCTCTACCGGCAGGCCCACCTTCAAGTCCTCCTCGGGGCAGTCCACGATGTTCGTGGTCAGCTTGAGCCCGGGCTCCTCGGCCAGCTCCACCACGGCCAGGACGTAGGGGATCCGGTCGACGAAGTACGGGTGGAAGGCCTGCATCACGACCGTGTAGCTGTAGACGGTCCCCCTGCCCGACACCTGCTCGGGCCCCAGCTCCGTCGACTGGCAGCGGTCGCAGATCGGCCGCGGGTAGTGCACGTAGTGCCCGCACTGCCGGCAGCGGAGGATGAGCAGCCGGTGCTCCTTGCAGCCGTCCCAGAAGAACTGCGTCAGCGGCCCAGGGTCGGGCAGCGGTGGTGCCGAGGCAGCGTCGAGGGGGCTCACGAACCCTTGATGGTACTCGCAGGGCGCCGGAGCGGCCGGGCCGGACGGGCTGTCGTCCGCAGCAGCCTCGTCGGCGACATGGCCCGGCGCACAGCCCGGCGCCTGCTCACATCACGTGAGGCAGGCTCCGCCCGGCGGTGTAGAAGGCGACGGCCACGAGCAGGACGGTGAACGCGGGCACCAGGCGGTGCGGCCTGGCAGCCGCGATCCGGTTCCCCGCCAGGGTGCCGGCCATCGCGATCGCCGTGAAGACGGCCACGAGCGGCCAGTCGACGTGCAGCGGCGTGCCGACCCGGGCACCCAGAGCCGCCGCGCTGTTCACCGCGATGACGAGCAGCGAGGTCCCAACCGCCTCGGGCATCGAGAAGCCGAGGGCGAGGGCGAGGGCCGGCACCACCACGAACCCGCCCCCCACTCCGAAGAACCCCGTCACGAGGCCCACCACCAGCGCGGCCGCCACCACGGTCGCCCTCCTTCGCCATGGATCCTGGCCAGCCAGCCACCGTGGCGGGGAGCCAGCGGGCGAGGCCGGGGGCGAGGCACCAGGGTCACCAAGCGGCTCGCCGGGGGCGGCGTCGGGAACAGCCAACGGCTCGCCGCGGGCGGCGTCGGGAACAGGCGGCGGCGCGCCGGGGGAGCCCGGCCCCACACTGGCGCTGGCCGGCGCCGCTGCCGGCGATCGAGCCGGGGGCGCGGTGCTGACGTGGCGGCGCGCCATGGCGGCAGCCGCCACCAGCATGAGGCCGGAAAAGGCGAGCAGCAGCACCGATGCATTGACGCCTGCGGACAGCCGGCTCCCGGCGAACGAGGCCGCCACGCCAAGGGCGGCGAAGACGGTCCCGCTCGCGAACCGCACGTTGCCGCGTCGGGCATGGGCCACCATGCCGGCGAGCGCCGTGATCCCGACGATGACGAGCGAGGCTGTGGTGGCGCCGTGGGCATTCTGGCCCAGCACGTACACGAGGGCCGGCACGGTCAGGATCGAGCCCCCGCCGCCGAGGGCGCCGAGGCTGGCC
>Ga0209062_1004506_pt1 | contig 14469 bp, 12 predicted proteins | sample Coa_R2_2_FD_187158 | JGI IMG/M metagenome (GOLD analysis project Ga0209062, IMG submission 187158) | Surface soil microbial communities from Centralia Pennsylvania, which are recovering from an underground coalmine fire - Coalmine... | ecosystem: Environmental > Terrestrial > Soil > Unclassified... | reverse complement strand
AGCCGTTCCTTCTGTTCTTGAGAAAGATGGTTTTTCGCTGGCATATGTAGTTGTCGAAGGCTTAGTTACTTAATATTACATTATACAATCAAGCTGCGCAGCAGCTTATGATAAACAGGATATAATTAGTATCCACTTAACAGTATCCACTACTCAAGATTTATCAGGTATTTTGGGTTCTGTTTTGACATTTTTCCCCATCTCTTAATCATCGGCATGCTTCTTCAAGAGTGAAAGAGACATCTAGAAGCTGCTCATAGTGAGGAAAAATATTGTATCTATGATTACCAAAAATTCATCGCTTGCAAGGATAAAAATTTTGTGTTTACTGAATACAAAGAAATGTGTAGTTAATTTTAGAATTGTATAGAATACTTGATCAATAAACATAAACCAAGGTTAATAAAGGTTCGAATAACTTCTAGCCAAGTGACAAAAGAGAGTCAAAAATACCTCTATTAACCTAATTTTTATTTTGGATAAAAACTGTATTACTTGGATTTTCAAGAGAGAAAACAACTATTCATATTAAGATTAAATCGATTAAATTAGGAAATTATCCAAAATTTAGAATATAAATTTATTTTGATCTACTCTAAATAATAAAAATTGGGATACTAAAAGAAACATTTATGTTCAAAACTACTGATACTCTAAGAACATCCTCTGTAGAACGTTTACTTAAATTGTGGGCAGCACGCTACACAATAGACTTATCTTCTCTACCCTTATCTCAACAACTCTTAAGTATTTCATTTCTTGAAAAAGATTCTCCAGAAGGACGGGTCAAGACTGCAGCAAAATTAAAGGGTAATCTATTAGATCTAAACTGTCAGATGGCTTGGCTACAAACAAAAGCACTTCATAATTACATTCCTAATGTTTTAGATTTTCACGAAGCCAAAAAAATAACTGAGTCTGCACTGCTTGTATATGAGGCTCTATTAAATATCTACCAAGAGGAACCACTTTGTATCCCTTCATTAGCAATAGAAGTATCACAAACAGTAGAAGTATCACAAACAGTAACTCATTTAGAGAAAACTCCCCTTGTTGAGTTTGGGCTCTCAGAAATTGAAAAACTAGCATACAAACTTGAACCAATATTAATGGCATTTCAAGAGCAACACATGGCTTGTAAGGACTGGCGTGCTCTTGGCTTCATGACCACACAGTTAAAATTCACTAACAAGTTAATTATGAATCAGGTTACACCAATTGAAAAAATACTACTTAGTCCCTACTTAAAATTTATTGAAGAGCAAGTAGCCCTTCCTTGGCAAAGAGTATGCGCTGCTGGTGCTAAGTATGATTTCAATTCACCTATCTTAGCTTTAGTAGAACAAATGTTACCTACTACTGAAGAGATTACCCGAAATGTTTACTCCCAACTAGTAGAATTATTTCCTTATCATTGTAGTCGCAGTGGTTTTTTAACTACTCCAACTGTAGCTCAATCAAGTCGCCGTGATTTAAATATGTTTCAAGCCTATCTGTGGTTATGTGTATTAGAACAAAGCCTTGTACCAATAGAAAAAGAACTACTGAATTTATGTCTGATGGTGATGGAAAAAGTAGGAGTTAAATGGTCAATCCTTAAACAATGGACCCAAATATTAATAGATGAAGTGCTCCAACATACAACACCAGAGCAAAAGACTATTTTGCTACCTTATACTCAGGGAATGCAGCAAGCATTCGACAGGTAAAGATTTTAGCATTGCTGAATTTGGTTATGAATTATGTTTGCTAACATTTTTGAGCATATTTCAAATCTCTGTAGAGACGTAGCAATGTTACGTCTCTACACACCCATGAATTATAAATTCATATTTTGATTCCGCAACGCCGTAAAACTTTCTCCCTATCTGCGGTAGCGGCCATATCTGCCACCACCAACTGAAAATTCTGCTCGACAACCATTCCTGACCCAAATACGATCCCTTCCATAGCCCCAATTTCCTACACAGCTAGAGTCAGACAATTGCCGGACAAGCCTTACTCTCCCTCTTGTGTCTACCGGACAAGAATTCCTCCTATTATTACTGCTTTCACAGGTTATTATGCTTCGCGCCGAAGCTGGAGCCGTAACACTCAAAAGACTAATGCTAGCAAACATGAAAGTGGTAGCGATGACTGGAAAGCGCATCAACATATTCAGTATTACACCTTTTCAAAAATACAAACTAACTCTATTAATTGTTCCAAAGTCATAAAAACACTTACGTGTACCTGAGGTCATAAAACTCTTTATCACGCTCTCAACTTCAGCCTGTAGGCAGATATTTTAACTCGTACATTTTTTCTACTATTCGAGCTACACTTACAACTCTAAAAAGCAGATATGAGGCTGAGATTTAGACGCCGACGGTTTGGTCAGATTGCGATCGCCAGCACATTGGGAACTATACTGGAGAGTGTCAGAAGTCAGGCTCTGGCTCAAGGAATGTCTCAGTCTCATCCTCCTGTGTCGGCACAATCACCTGATTGTAGTAGTGTTGTTGATGTGAAACTGCATGTCAATGGTGTAGAACACGCATTAAAAATTGAACCGCGTGTGACTTTACTAGATGTGCTGCGTGAGCGCCTAAATTTGACTGGTTCTAAAAAAGGCTGCGACCATGGTCAATGTGGAGCTTGTACAGTGCTTATTGATGGGCGGCGAGTGAACTCCTGCCTAACATTTGCGATTATGCACACCGATGCTGCAATTACAACCATTGAAGGATTAGCACAAGGAGACACTCTCCATCCCATGCAAGCTGCATTTCTCGCCCACGATGGATTTCAGTGTGGCTACTGCACACCGGGACAGATTTGTTCAGCAGTGGGTTTGGTGAATGAGGGACACGCCAAGTCAGATGCTGAGATCCGCGAACAGATGAGCGGTAATATTTGCCGTTGCGGTGCGTATCCAAATATCGTGGCTGCTGTCCGCGATGTCTTAGAGGGAAAACAAGATGCAGCCATTTAGTTATAAAAAAGTGGGACAAGCGGACAATGCTGTCGCGTTAGTTGCTCCAGATACTCAAGCTTCCTATCTTGCTGGAGGTACAAGCTTAATCGATTTAATGAAGTTGAATGTTCAAACGCCACAACAGTTGATTGACATTAATCCACTACCGTTAAGCAAGATAGAAATGCATGCTAACGGTGTGCGGATTGGTACAATGGCACGCAATAGTGATGTTGCTTATGATGGGCTGATTCGGGAACGTTACCCTGCGCTGTCGGAAGCTTTGTTATCTGGAGCATCACCGCAACTGAGAAACATGGCATCGGTGGGGGGTAATTTGCTACAACGTACTAGGTGTTATTACTTCCGCGATACTGCCTTCCCTTGCAATAAGCGTGTTCCCGGTTCAGGTTGTCCAGCAATTGAAGGATACAATCGTATCCATGCGATTCTTGGTGGTAGCGATCGCTGTATTGCCACCCATCCTTCAGATATGGCTGTGGCAATGGTAGCACTAGATGCAGTGGTGCAAACACAGGGACCTAACGGAGGGCGCAGTATTCCACTAGTTGATTTTCATCTTCTACCTGGCAATACACCAGAACGGGAGACAGTTCTGCAACATGGAGAGTTAATTATTGCTGTTGATTTACCTGCTTCCAACTTTGCCAAGCGATCGCACTATTTAAAAGTACGAGATCGCGCTTCCTATGCCTTTGCGATGGCATCGGTTGCTGCAGCATTAGATATTCAAAATGGGATCATTCGCACCGCACGCCTTGCAATGGGTGGCGTAGGTACAAAGCCTTGGCGTGCGTACGGGGCGGAAAAATTGCTGGAGAACCAACCAGTCAACCAGGCAACATTTCAGGCGGCGGCAAATGCTGCTATCTCTGGAGCTAAACCGCAAAAATACAATGGGTTTAAAATCGAACTGGCTAAACGTACAATTGTTCGGGCGCTGACAACAGTAGGAGAGATGGCATGAATACAGACGAGGCAAACAGAGTTGTCGGCAGACCGCTGAATCGGGTCGATGGATATCTTAAAGTAACAGGCGGCGCACGTTATGCGGCTGAGTTTCCAGTCGCTAAAATGACGTATGGGGTAACGATTCAAAGTGGGATCGCTAAAGGTAAAATTGCTCAAATTGATACAAAGGCAGCTGAGCAAGTACCAGGTGTGCTGGCAGTTATAACCCATCTCAACGCGCCAAAGGCTTCGGGAGAAGAAGGGGGCGGTCGCAAACTGCAACTGCTGCAAGATAACATTGTGCTGTATAGCGGCCAACATATTGGTATCGTAGTTGCTGATACCTTTGAACGTGCCATGCACGCCGCCTCCCTTGTGCAAGTCCACTATGACGAAGAAAAGCCAACTATTAATATGCAGGAGAACCTGGATAAGGCATACTTGCCTGCAGGTAAAATTCCTAGAAACGAACCACCCGATAAATCTCATGGTGATGTTACGCAAGGACTAGCAGCTGCAGCTGTTCGCATCGAGCAAACTTATACCACACCTATCGAAAATCACAATCCAATGGAGCCGCATGCAACCACAGCAGTTTGGCAGGGCGATCAACTGCTGCTGTATGACGCCACTCAAGGAATCTTTCAAGCTCAAAACAAAGTAGCAGGGGCATTGGGAATTCCGCCAGCAAACGTCCGTACTATGTCATACTATGTCGGTGGTGGTTTTGGTTGTAAAGGATCAGCTTGGTCGCACGTAGTTTTAGCGGCAATGGCAGCCCAGAAGGTGAATCGCCCAGTTAAATTAGTATTGGGACGCAGGCAGATGTATGGTCCTGTCGGCTTCCGACCAGCGACAATCCAACAGGTTTCTTTGGGTGCAACCCGCGAGGGAAAATTAACTGCAATCCGACACGCTGGAATATCCCAGACTTCAACCTTTGATGAATTTATTGAGCCTGTTGCTAAGACAGCACGCATGATTTATGCTTGCCCCCATATCGAAACTAGTCACCATCTCGTGCGGCTGGATACAGGTACACCTACCTTTATGCGTGCCCCAGGTGAAGCGTCTGGATCATTTGCCTTAGAATCGGCCATGGACGAACTAGCTTATGCGCTCAACATCGATCCCATCGAACTGCGTCTGCGTAATTATGCCGAGATAGATCCTGACAAAAAACTGCCTTGGTCAAGTAAGTCACTCAGAGAGTGTTACAGGGTAGCTGCGCAAAGATTTGGCTGGCACAAGCGCAATCCCAAACCCCGTTCGATGCGGGACGGCAATTATTTGATTGGCTGGGGGATGGCGACAGCTACTTATCCTACCAACCGTTCTCCTGCATCTGCGATCGCCCAAATTATGGCAGATGGGACAGCCGTTGTCCGTAGTGGTTCACAAGATATTGGCACGGGAACCTATACCGTGATGACTCAAGTTGCAGCTGAGGCACTTGGTTTACCCGTTGACAAAATCCGTTTCGAACTAGGCGATACCCAAATGCCAGAAACCCCCCTTTCCGGTGGCTCTCAAACAGCTGCCAGTGTTGGCTCAGCGGTGCACTTAGCAGGAAATGAAGCTCGCAATAAGCTTTTGCAACTAGCAGTTGCTGATCGTGCATCACCGCTTTATGGCGCAAATGTCGAGGATGTCATTGCTCAGGATGGCAGCTTGTTCTTAAAGGATAAATCTTCTCAAACCGAAACCTATGCCAGAATTTTGGCACGGCATGGATTAAAAATGATCGAAGCACGAGCAGATGCCAAGCCTGGAGAAGAAAAACAAAAGTATTCCATGCATTCTTTCGGTACACAATTTGCAGAAGTCTGCGTTAATCCTGATTCAGGCGAAGTCCGAGTGACACGCTGGGTAGGAAGTTTTGGTGTGGGACGAATACTCAACGCGAAAACAGCCCGCAGTCAGCTGATAGGCGGAATTGTTTACGGTATTGGCATGGCACTGATGGAACATACGGTGACAGACCCAAACTGGGGGCGTGTTGTCAACGCAGATTTAGCTGAGTATCACGTACCAGTGAATGCAGATATTCCCATGATTGATGTGTTGTTTGTTAATGAAAATGACCCATATGTCAACCCTCTTGGTGTTAAGGGCATTGGCGAAATTGGCATTACCGGAGTTGCAGGGGCGATCGCCAATGCTGTTTATCATGCCACAGGTAAACGCATCCGTGATTTGCCTATTACACTAGACAAGCTGCTGTAGAAGATAAATGTGATTGGAACTAAAAGTTGTGAGTTTCACAAACCTCCATCAATGTTAACCTCTTAAAAACCTCAAAGTACACTCTTTTTGAGAGGCAGAGGGAGTAGAGAAGATGGGACAATTTGGAGCAGATGAGCAGGAATTATGGGCAATAAGTTTTTCCCCTCAGCCTCTGTGCTCTCTTGATTGGTTAGTCAATCTACATTTTCTACTGGTTCTTGGTCAAATCGACGCATCAACTCTAATAACGCTGCACGATCTGGCTTCTGTCCATCTTTAAGTAGGGAAGCCAAGCCCTCAAAATACTTTTCACGTTCCCCGCCTGGACAGAACATAATCAGCAACTTTGCAGGTTTTGTTCCATGGTTTGCAAATGTGTGTGGCGTATTGCGAGGAACAAGTATAAATGCTCCTGGTTGACCTTGGACAATCTTTTCTCCAACTTGGATTTCAACTTCCCCCTCCACTACATAAAACAATTCCTCCATCTGGCGGTGCAGGTGTAGTTCTGGTGCAGTTCCTCCTGGTTGTATTAAGTTTTCAAACAATCCCAAATGCCCATGAGTATCAGCACCAACCGCCTTAAATATCACTTCTGAATTACCCATAGTTAAGTGATTACCTTCTCCTGGGGCCAATATAATTTCTTTAACGGGTAAAGTCATGATAACGTCTCCCTTCACAAGAACTAATAACTAAAGTCCTTTGGCATCTCTATCACTATCTTTTCCCAAGCGCACAGAATTGATCATCGTCTAGTTGGCATGTTTTTGAAAGTGGATGCAGTGCGAGATCGCCTTTGTTTTTATACTTACAATATGCTTAGCAAAGCAGATTAAGCTGTGGTTCTCTGATATGCAATTAAGATTTTTACCGCGTCCTGATTACCTAGAAATTCGAGATCTATCTCATGACTAAATATATTCTGGCATTTGACCAAGGCACGACCAGTTCACGCTCTATTATATTTGACCGTAATGGCAATATCCTGACCATTGCTCAGAAAGAGTTTCAACAAATCTTTCCGCAGCCTGGTTGGGTGGAGCATGATGCTGATGAAATTTGGTCTTCCCAAATGGGCGTTGCTAATGAAGCCTTGGCGCGTATTGGTATCCGAGCCAGTGATATTGCTGCTATCGGGATTACCAATCAACGAGAAACCACGATAGTCTGGGATCGCAAAACAGGCAAGCCGATTCATAATGCGATCGTCTGGCAAGATCGCCGCACTGCTATTTACTGCGATGAACTTAAGGCTGCTGGACATGAAACAACATTCCAAAACAAAACGGGATTGGTCCTCGATGCTTACTTTAGCGGCACTAAACTTAAATGGTTGCTTGATCATGTGCCATATGCTCGCGAAAAAGCCGAACGAGGAGAGTTGGTATTTGGAACAGTTGATAGCTGGTTAATTTGGAAATTAACTCAGGGAGAACTCCACATCACAGATGTGACTAATGCTAGCAGGACATTGTTGTTCAATATTCACACTCAGCAATGGGATGATGAATTGCTGTCCATTCTTGATATTCCCCGTTCTCTTCTTCCCCAAGTACAGAGTTCATCACAAGTATATGGATATACATCTGAGGGTCTGCTAGGTAGCCGCATTCTCATTGCTGGAATTGCAGGCGATCAACAGGCTGCAACCTTTGGGCAGGCATCGTTGCAATGTGGTATGGCGAAAAATACTTATGGAACAGGTTGCTTCATACTCCTGAACACAGGTGATAAGCCCATGTCCTCCAACCACAAGCTGCTGACTACGATCGCGTGGTGCATCAATGGACAAACTTATTATGCCTTAGAAGGTAGCGTATTCATTGCCGGCGCAGTTGTACAATGGCTACGTGACGGGCTTGGCATTATCAAGCATAGTGAAGAGGTTGAACCTTTAGCTTGCAGTGTTCCTGATAATGGTGGTGTGTATTTTGTGCCTGCATTTGTTGGGTTAGGCGCACCTTATTGGGACAGCTACGCTCGTGGCACGATTGTTGGTTTAACTCGCGGATCTACCAGTGCCCATATCGCCCGTGCAGCTCTAGAAAGCATTGCCTATCAAACGGCTGATGTTATTGATGCTATGCGTCTGGATTCTCAGCTTGCTCTTTCAGAACTGCGGGTAGATGGTGGTGCATCTCGCAATGATCTGCTGATGCAGTTTCAAGCGGATATTTTGGGTGTGCCCGTTGTTCGCCCAAAAATCACCGAAACTACTGCCTTAGGAGCTGCTTATTTAGCAGGTCTAGCGGTTGGTTACTGGGAAAGTGAACAAGAGATTGTACAGCAGTGGCAGGTTGAGAAACGGTTTGAACCAAAAATTAGCGATGACCATCGTTTAACACTACTAGACTCATGGCGACAGGCGATCGCCCAAACTCGAGGACATAGAGATTGAGAGGGACATGGGTATAGAACATCATCTGCTTAGGCACTGAATTAAATTAGTTTGATAGCAAACACATTAGGCTTCTCATGTGCCACAAATCTTTTCCAGGCCAAATAGTAGCACTCTTACCATAGGGACTCGACTCTAGCAACACTTTGAGTTCTTTCTCAAACTCTTCGTTGGAGTTGTGGACAAGGATATGTACAGGTTCAGCACCCATTTCTAGCATGAAGCCAACTACACTGTACACGAGGTCTGGATCGCCGTAGATAGCGAAGCGCTTACCATGAACCCATGCATGAGAATCAGTCATCGCATCAACTGCACGACCGCGTTCAATTTCCAATTGCTCTGGGATGGGTTTGCCAGTCAACTCACTGAGTTTCATTAGGAACTCATCAGTACCTTTAATTCCCCAAGGACGAGATACTGCAACTGGTTGCTTCCACTCTTTAGCGATATAGTCGCGGGTCTTAGGAGTAGAGTGTGCCTGTAAAGCAATTGTAGCTTTGGCATTGATAGAATCGGCTGCTTCTTCAAGAGGAGTACCACCTGGGTACATGTTAAATTCACCTGTGTTGGGTGAATCTAAATAGTCACTGTTGTCTGCTAAGATGGTGTAGTCTATTCCCATCAAGTTGCAAATCCGTTTCAGTTCCCGGTTGTTACCAACATAGGTGTCAAAGCCAGGAATAAAGTTGATTTTGCCATTGCTGGTTTCTTTCTTCTTACCTGCAGTCAGGTTAGAAAGAATACCCTTCATCATGTTGTCGTAACCTGTGATGTGGGAGCCCACAAAGCTAGGAGTGTGAGCAAAGGGTACGGGAAAATCTTGGGGAATTGAACCTGCATTTTTGGCGTTGGTGATAAAAGCACCCAAGTCATCACCGATAACTTCTGCCATACAGGTGGTGCAGACAGCAATCATCTTAGGCTTGTAAAGCTGATAAGAATTCGCCAAACCATCAATCATGTTTTGGAGTCCACCAAACACCGCTGCATCTTCAGTCATGGAAGAAGATACTCCGGAGAATGGTTCTTTGTAGTGACGGGTTAGGTGGGTACGGAAATAAGCAACGCAACCTTGAGAACCTTGAACAAAGGGTAAAGTACCTTCAAAACCAACAGCAGCGAACATTGCTCCCAATGGTTGGCAGCCCTTGGCAGGGTTAATGGTCAATGCTTCACGAGCAAAGTTCTTTTCACGATACTCCCAAGTTTTTGTCCATTCTGCAACTCGTTTGACTTCTTCTGGATCGTGTCCGTTTTCAAATTGTCTTTTGTTCTGGAATAGTTGCTGATACTCTGGCTGATGAAATAGCTCTACGTGGTCTTGAATTTGATCTGGATTCTGAGGCATTTTCCTATCTCTAAACGAGTTTGTGGTTGGTTTTGAAGAAAAAGTTAGGAGTTAGGAGTTAGGAGTTAAGAAGTGGGGGAGTGGTGAGCTAAGACTTCTCCTCTGTCTCCCTTGTCTTCCTTGTCTCCCACTCCCCTCTTCTCCTAGGCAATTGCAGTGGTTTTAGCTGCAGCTTTCTTGCTCCAGGGAGCGCCAATGAGCCCCCAGGTTGGGCTGTTGAGAGCTAAATCCATGTCGCGGGCAAAGATTGCAAAGCCGTCGTAGCCGTGATATGGACCAGAGTAATCCCAAGAGTGCATTTGACGGAAAGGTAGACCCATCTTTTGGAAGACGTATTTTTCTTTCACACCAGAGGCGATGAGGTCGGGTTTGAGTGCTTTGACAAACTCCTCAAACTCGTAAGCGGTTACGTCATCGTAAACGATGGTGCCATTTTCGATGTAGTGAGTTGTGCGCTTGTAGTCGTCATTGTGCGCAAACTCATAACCAGTTCCTACCATCTTCATCCCTAAATCTTGGAACGCGGGAACAACGTGACGAGGACGCAGACCACCAACCATCATGGCAACAGTTTTGCCTTCCAAGAGTGGACGATACTTGGCAATCACTGCATCCATTGTTGGCTGATACTTGGCGATGACCTTCTCAGCGTTTTCTTGGATCTTCTCGTCAAATTTGGAAGCGATTTCCCGTAAGGAAGCAGCAATCTTGGTAGGACCAAAGAAGTTGTATTCTAACCAGGGTATACCGTAAGCTTCTTCCATGTGACGGCTGATGTAGTTCATCGACCGATAGCAGTGGATCAGGTTCATTTTCACATTGGGTGTCTGCAACATCTCGTTGATGGTGCCATCACCTGACCATTGAGCAACTACGCGCAAGCCGATTTCTTCTAACAGGATGCGGCTAGCCCAAGCATCACCACCGATGTTGTAGTCACCAATAATTGCGACATCGTATGGAGTAGACTCAAACTTCAATGTCCCATCTTTTTTCGCTTTATCAGCTCTGGGGAACACCCAGTCACGGATCATGTCGTTAGCAATGTGGTGACCGAGAGACTGGGAAACACCACGGAAGCCTTCGCAACGTACTGGAACAACAGGCTTGTCAATCTCTTTGGCTGCTTTTTTAGCTACTGCTTCAATGTCATCCCCAATCAGACCAATAGGACATTCGGATTGAATTGAGACACCACGGCTGAGGGGGAAGAGTTCTTCGAGTTCTTGGATCAACTTTAAAAGTTTTTTGTCACCACCGAAAACGATGTCCCGTTCTTGGAAGTCGGAGGTGAAGTGCATAGTACCAAAGGTATCTACACCTGTGGTGCCGATGTAGTAGTTACGACGACCAGACCAGGACCAGTAACCACAACCTACTGGACCGTGGCTAATGTGGATCATATCTTTGATAGGACCCCAAACCACACCTTTAGAACCAGCGTAAGCACAACCACGAGCAGTCATTACACCAGGAAGCGATTTGATGTTAGATTTAACGCCGCAGTCGGATTTGCCTTCTTCATATACATTTATGTGCTTTTCCCGCTTTTTCTTAGCTTTTTCGGGGTAAGCATCTAGAACTTCTTTTACTAGTTCTTTCCTTTGTTCTACAATTGATTTTTTCTCGTCTAGAGATTTATCGTCTTCTGTATAGGTCATAGTGTTCCTTGCTGGTGAATTGCTGAAGAGAGAAGGAAGAAGGATAAGCTGTAAAGAGTATCATTTTACTTCTGCTTACCCTTTGGGAAGTCGCCTTCTAGGCGTTCACTTCCCTTCGGCGATGAGGGTCAGGTGGGCTATATTCTGCCCACCCCAAAGCGTTGCTTACTTAGCAGTAGCTGATACTTCGGAAGCTGGCTTACCAATTATATCTTGGTGCTTAGTATCATCATCGAGGATACCGAACTCTACGAGTAGGGCTTCTAGCTCATCCATTTCGAGAGGTGTAGGAACGGTGAGTTTGTTGTTGTTGATGATCTTCTTAGCTAGTGCGCGGTATTCGTTAGATTGGTTACTGTCAGGTGCGTACTCGTTCACAGTCATCCGGCGCAATTCAGCGTGTTGAACAATGTTGTCACGAGGTACAAAGTGAATCATCTGGGTGTTCAAGCGCTCTGCCAAGGTTTCGATCAACTCGATTTCCCGGTCAACTTTACGGCTGTTACAGATCAGACCACCTAAGCGCACGCCACCAGAGTGAGCGTACTTGAGAATACCACGAGCGATGTTGTTAGCAGCGTACATCGCCATCATTTCACCAGAGGTCACGATGTAAATTTCTTGTGCTTTACCTTCACGAATAGGCATAGCAAAACCACCGCAGACAACGTCACCCAACACGTCGTAGGATACGAAGTCTAGATCTTGGTATGCTCCGTTTTCTTCCAAGAAGTTAATGGCGGTGATAATACCCCGACCAGCACAACCTACACCAGGTTCTGGACCACCAGACTCAACGCACTTTACGCCCCGGAAACCTGTGAGCATCACTTCTTCGATCTCGAGGTCTTCTACTGCACCTCTTTCTGCAGCCAAGTGCAACACAGTGGTTTGAGCTTTACTGTGCAGCATCAAACGAGTAGAGTCAGCTTTACATAAGGAACACAAAAAGTCTTAGGTAATTCATATGTCAGAAGTTTATGCTATCAAACAAATAAAAAACCCTTATTTGGCGAGGGTTTCATCATGCGGTGGCTCTCACCCATACTTGTTAATCCACGGCTATTCCATTTTTGAAAATTAAATTATTAGCGGAAGAAGACAGCACACTAGAAAGCTGATAATCCTAGATCAGCTTATTTTTGTGATTTTAGTTACTAGCTTAGTGTTGATTACTGTGAGTGGGTTAGCTTTGTCAGATTATCGAAAGATTTCTTGTCATTTGCTAGTTAATTGATATTAGTCGCATTAGTATTAAACCTTGTGATAGGATTCGCATAACAAACAACCTGTATTTAGATTTTTTGTCTTTGATGGGGTACTTTCTCTGTTACCTAAAATTCATATCCTCTTGCTACCCAATAATGCCAGTCAGCTATAGCTTCCGCAGTCTCTTCGTCAACATTAATAGGATGAATTTCAGATAGACGTGCAGAAAAAATATCCTCAATGGTTCCCTCTTGGTATCGCACTTCGACAAACATATCGTGGGAGCAGTCATCCCCTGGTGACATTTCTATTACCTCAACATCCCTTCCTTCGGGACGTTTGCGGGTTATCCACTTAGCTTGGAAGGGGAAATTCAGGTTTTCAGCAAGGTAATAGTACCATCCCATTGCACGTTCTTCTTCATCATATGCATCGACTACAACTTCAAAGTCAATGCGTTCTTCTCGGTTTTCGCCTCGTTCTACTTGGGACATAAGTTTGCTTACATTGAAGTTTTTATCTTAGTAAAGTTAGACACAGAAAAAAGCTATAAGACACAATCATAAAAAAACCTAAAGATCATGTTCAGTATAAAGCAGAATTCGCATTGGTAAACTTGGGATTGGGTGCTTACTGTTGATACTTTTTATAAAAGTATGAGGAGTAGGACTGACTGTCAAAGAGATTGATTCATAATAGGTATTGGGCGATCGCCTTGGCACTACGCAACACCACAATTGTGTCATCTATATGTAGTATATGGATAACAAAATCTATCCTTACAAAAAGGGAGAAACTTTTAGTTGAAGTAAGGACGCTGGTGCTCGAATTTACTCTAAACTTGTAAGCCAAAGCCAAATAAACCAAGCAACTTGAGATCTTGGACTAGCGCTCTTCCATCACTCTGAGAGGAGAAAAATCGAAGACAACTTTTAAACACTAGACCGTAAGAGGATTTGGAGCTTTATTTTCTAACATTATGGGAAGAATCATGCCTTTTGCCCGAAAGTCCTGCGTAGTAAGGAATCTATTTTTTTCTAGAGTAGCAAAACTTGCTAGAGGAGAGCGAAAATCTGGTAATGTAAGGATGACAGATAAAATGGGGTGGATCAATGGTCAGAAAAAATTTGAAACCAAAAGCGACATCCTTTGAAGTACTCGAATGCGTACAAAAGTACTGCTGTGAATGTGGAGAGCGAATGTGGAACGAGTACAACAATCTTATACCAATTTTTTGTGAAGCTGCATAGAAATTTACAGCGGGGTAAGGCTTTCGGCTTTCTCATTCTATGCAACTTCATACAGATTTGGTATTAGGCATGTAAGAACTTTGGAAGGAGTAGTACAACTGAAGTTAAAAATTCATCGTTGCCAAAATATCTCGTGTAAGAGGTATCGAGTAGCATATAGACTCCTTGCAAGAAGGTTCATGGATATTACCACCTGGCTGAGTTTGGCTTGGATGTAATAGCTTTGGTGGGAGCATTGCGATACCCTTGAACATAGAAGTGTTCCACAAATTCATGCTCATCTAAAGTCGAAAAATGTGTGTATCAGCGAACGCAGCGTTACGCATTTACTTGCAAGATATGACGAATTGGTGTCGTTGTGGTTAAGAGATATTTCAAGGCTAAAAGCAGTAGTCAAAGAACAAGGACGATTGATATTAGCAATTGATGGGATGCAACCAGAA
>Ga0209062_1004505_pt1 | contig 14470 bp, 15 predicted proteins | sample Coa_R2_2_FD_187158 | JGI IMG/M metagenome (GOLD analysis project Ga0209062, IMG submission 187158) | Surface soil microbial communities from Centralia Pennsylvania, which are recovering from an underground coalmine fire - Coalmine... | ecosystem: Environmental > Terrestrial > Soil > Unclassified... | reverse complement strand
AAGTATCATAATAATATGGTTATTACTACCATAAATTTCTCAGTTTATCCGCCTGATATTAGGAATCCAATAGGAATTCTTATATAGCAATCTTAAATCATTTGTGAGAAATGAGAATCTCGGTTTCTTCAAGAAACCGGGATTATAGACTTTTAATTTTTACAACTTATCTAGGAAGCCTTATAGATGTTTACTTGTCATCGGGGCTTTATCTTTCTTCACCCCAAGTTCTTAACTGTAGATACACCAATATCAAAGCTATAGCTAAAAGTACTGTTGCTGCTGCTGCTGCGTAACCAAAATCAAATTGACCAAAAGCCTCTTGATAAATGTAGTAAACTAGCAAGTTAGTAGAATTTAACGGTCCACCGCCTGTAATGACGTAAACTTGCTCAAAACTCCGCAATGTAAAAATAACAGTGGTAATGATTGCAAAGACTAAAGTGGGTCGCAATCCAGGCAGGGTAATATACCAAAATTGTTGCCAAGCATTGGCTCCATCTAGTTCTGCTGCTTCATAACGACTAGAGGGAATTGCTTGTAACCCTGCTAAAAACACAACCATGTTGAAACCTAGTTGTTTCCAAACACTCATGATAATTAAAACTGGCATTGCCCAAAATGTGTCTCCCAGCCAGGAAACTGATGGAATACCAAATATATTTAGAAGTGCATTTATTGGGCCTTGTGTTTGAAACAACCAACGAAATCCCAAACCAGCCGCGACAACAGAGGTAATTGAGGGCAAGAAATAGGCAGTTCGCAGTATACCTTGCAAGGCAACTGTACGATTTAATAGCACCGCTATTGCTAAAGCAACAATGATACTGGGAATGACAGTAGCAACAGTAAAGTACACGGTGTTGCCAATAACCTGCAAAAAATCAGGGTTCTGTAACAACCGCCAATAATTTTTCCAGCCAACCCAGTGAGTCCCGGTTAATGTGAAACTACCAGCAGTGAAGCTTAGGTAAAATAAATAGGCAATGGGCCAAATTACAAAGATGCCCAGCAAAATTAATGCTGGAGTCAGAAAAATACCAGCAGCAACAGTATCATTATCCAGCCAAGATTTACCATAATATTTTGGCATCTACAATTCACCCTTTGTGCTATCATGACGCTTTGCCCTGATTCTACCTCCAGCCTCATCTCTCCTAACATTCTTCATCACACTTTTTCTGGAACTCAGCCTTTAAAACTGGGAATCATGGCTTCTGGTAATGGCAGTAATTTTGAAGCGATCGCTCAAGCAATTAAAAGTGGTGAATTGTCTGCCCAGATTCAAGTTTTAATTTACAACAATCCAAATGCTTATGCTGCTATCAGAGCAGCTGATTGGGGAATTCCAGCGGTGTTGTTGAATCACCGCGACTACACAAGTCGTGATGATTTTGATAGGCAAATTTTGCAGACTTTGCGACAGTATAATGTTGGATGGGTGATCATGGCAGGTTGGATGCGGCAGATAACGTCTGTCTTGATAGATGCCTTTCCTAATCAGATTATCAATATTCATCCCAGTCTATTACCTAGTTTTAAGGGAGTTCGTGCCGTAGAACAAGCTCTTACTGCTGGAGTAAAAATTACTGGTTGTACAGTGCATCTAGTACGTTTAGAGGTTGACAGTGGTCCCATTTTGATGCAAGCAGCAGTGCCTGTGCTGCCTGATGACACACCAGAAACGCTTCACAACAGAATTCAAATTCAAGAACATCGAATTTTACCGATGGCGATCGCTCTTGCAGCACAAACTCAACCTTAGGCTTGTATTGTTTTATGAGATCAACACATGACTTTCCTTACTTTGAAGGGGGTTCTTTCTCATCACTGTTTGCTCAAGACATTACAGACGCCCGTTATGGGTTCATCCTAAATTACCCTGCAACTGCTTGCTGGGCTGCTTACCCCAACACGAAAAAATACTTTCTTCAAGATGGCAGTAGTGAAGCAACCAAAACCCCCTTCCACAAGATTTGCCAGAAGGAACCTTGGAAAAACCTGTCTATTTTAGGCGATGCTATTCCAGGAATTATCATTACTCGGCCACCAAAATTGTTGATTGACTATTGGCGAGAGCATTTTGGTTTTAGCTATACCAATGTGGAGATGATACACTGTTCGATTTATTTGGATGAGATCAACCAGAGCGATCGCTTTGACAAACTCATCACTCTATTTCCCTTTGATCATCTCAAAAGAGAAAAACATGCCATTCCTTCAGACACTCACTACCATTTGCTTAGCAAAGCAACGCTAGCCTCTTTGGGTGTACAATGTCCGACATACTCAAGCCACAATCTTTTGGAGATTAATCTCGAAAATATTCAGTTACCAGAGCAATTTCCATACTTAATCAAAACGTCCCACGGACTTTCAGGAGAAGGCACTTATATCATCAAAAGTACTAGTGATCTGAACTATTGCCTTGAAGAACTAAGGAAATATCTTGAAATTAAACTGCTGGAGACGATAGTTGTCTCAGAGTTTGTCTTCAATGTGGTGCAGAACTACTGTGTGCAATTTTATATCAACAAAACGGGAGACATAACACTGATTGGCACGACAAGCCAAATCGTTACAGAAACAGGCGATTACTTAGGAGGACTGATTCACTATCGCACAACTGACATGAGCAAGTTCTTTGAGATGATCGCTGCTATTGGTCAGTATGCTCACCACCAAGGGTATTTTGGTGTAGTTGGCTTCGACGTATTGGAAGACACAAATGGACAGCTTTATGTGATTGATGTGAATTTTCGGGTCAATGGTTCGACCCCACTGTGTTTACAGCGCCACACCCTACTAGGACAAGGAAAGGAGGTAGCTAAATATTCCACTGACTACCGCATTGATGGCACATTAGACTCCATTCTAGTGACCCTCAAACCAGAATTAGATCGCAAAGACTTTATCATTTTGTCGGCGCAAGAGTTCATTAAATACGGAAAAATTTATAGCGAAATTTATGGGATCGTAGCAGGAGAAAGTATCAAGCAAATACAGCATATTGAGCAAAACTTACACAAGAAAGGCTTGCAATGTCTTATTTAAGAATCTATCTGCTTGAGCAGCCCCTGCTGAAGGGCAAGGTCATTGACACTCCCCTGACAGATTAAATTTCGCTGTCGCTCATTTAATCGAAAAGTCAGGGGATTCTTGGTTCATCCAGCAGCCGTAAACCTTTGTATCCCTATTCCCATCACGCTCTGGTACACGGGCAAACCTTTAACCAAACATCCCACGGAGTGAATCGGGCAATGTTGAGCTAAAGTTACAAAAGACCTAGAGGGCATCTGTCCCCAAGCTTTCAGGTACTTTGTCGAGAGTGTCTTAGAACTCCGTTCCTCTGTTTTCCCCACGTTACTATGTGCCCCATAGTACGTTGTTAAAAAGTGTTTGTTTTTTCTAGGTTCACGCGCAACTTGTTAAGTATCGACTAGGTTTTTCAAGAGGATTTTCCTTACCCTCTGAGCATTACTACTTTCTAGCCAGTCGTGTGGAGACACCCCAGGTTTGTATAGTCACGTGCTAGCGGTTTTTCAGCCTGTACTCTATCGTTAAATTGTAGGTACAAACGTGAGTACATGTCAAGAGAAAAAATGCTGAAAATTAGAGTATCTGAATACGAATTTGCTCAATTACAACAAGAAGCACAAAAGCAAGGATGTTCAATGTCAGACTTGGTTAGAAAATATATTTCCAAGCTACCAAAACCTAGCATCACTCAGCCTTAAAAGGCTTCTGCTGGCTTTCATGAGCCAGCAGAAGCAAGAAGGTTTCCTTCTTTTGGTGACTGGCGTCCCCCGGTCTAAAGACACGGGGTTTTCAACCTAGACTTTTATAATGAGAGTTTTGTACCCTACCGTATTAAATAGAATGACGGCCTTGTCACCCTCGTAACGCATAACATGTCCTTTGTCAAAGTGTGTATGAACCACACAGCTATTGAGTTCAAAGGGGTAGCTGCTGTTTTCTTCCACAGTCACACCAGCTTTGCAGTTGTCACAAAATCCACAAGGTTTGTCCAATTGTTCACCGAAGTAGTTGAGCAAATACTCACGGCGACAGTCCTGAACTTCAGCGTAGCCTCGCATCATTTCTAGACGCGAACGCTCAAATTGTTGATCACAATCTAATCGTGCTACCTGACTTCATCGTCCACCACAAGAAAGACTAGATTGAAGATTGGGAGGATTGTGCAGTCTTCCACAAATAGCTAGACACTAAATTGGTCAGAATATGAGCAACAATTGGTACTAGCAAGTTACCACTGAGGAGAGCGCTATATCCTAGTATAAGTCCGATAATGGTTGCCCAAACCACATAAGGCCATTGTTGGGCACCACTAAGGTGTAGCACACCAAAGCAAACACTCGACACAATAACAGCTAAGTGACCTAATCCAAAAGCTGGTAGCATGACACCCCGAAATAACAATTCTTCACTCAAGCCTGGTAAAAGTCCTAACCAAATTAAGTCTGGCAATACTAAGGGTGTCAACACCATTTCTAAATAAAAATCCGCACTTCTACGGTAAGCAGGGGAGAGTTGATATGCTAAACCACTCATTCCAGTGATTGTTAATCCCAAACCAACTCCTAATAGCAATTCTTTTTCATGCCAGTGCCAGGACATTACGGAAAAACTGCCCAATCGTAACCACAGTTTGGCGACTAGCCACAACATAATTGCAGTGACTCCCATCGCCACTAACACTTGGGTACGTGTCAGGGAAGGGATTTCTGGCTCTTGCTTCTTCTGCTGTTGTGTCACGGGAGTTTAGTAGGAGTGAGTGAGGGAGAGAGGAAATGGAAAAAGAAGTGGCAACAATCACTAATAACTCAATGAATGTAAAGAAGAAATTTTGGTTGTCAGAGCAGATGGGTTTATGCCCGCTTTATGTGCCACTAATACACCTATTGCTTCTAAATATGAGTTAACCTGTACTGATTTTAGCCCTAAAGGTTGAGGAGGAACTCGTATTTGAGTCTGATTTTCTTGCACAGTAATGATTTGGCATTGCCTATGACTTAAACTGAGCAAGGCACTACTGCCACAAGCTGTTGCTGGGGAAATCACAGCATCGACTTGGTTTGCCCAAATGTCACCAGATTCCGGGAAGTCATCCGATGTTTTTAAAATAAATTGGGGTGCACGGGATAAACCTACAAGCACACTTGGTAAAAAAGTATAGCCTAATTCTTCCGCTGCCGCACGGGGGGATAAATTAGGATCAGCAGGTAAAGGCAACAAAGCAGGAGAATGGGCACAAGGAATTTGAAAAGTTCGCACCACTAAATGGCTAATCACAGCCTCTGCACCTGCAATGGGATCGACTCCTTGACCATAACGATAGTTTTGCTCGACAACTTCATCCAAAGTATCAGGGAACCGGGCAACCACAGCGATCGCCTCTGCCCTTGCCTTGTGAATGAGGACTTCTGCCGCTCGTAATAAACTATCAGGATTACCAATTGTTCCCCAACTCACTCCTGATGCTGTCATCCGTAGTTCTACTTCTAACGGCGCATCAGTAATCACATAATCAGTTAACGATAATCCTAGGGTTGCTCTAGCTGCATCTGCTGCTTGTATGTGCCGCAACCTCAACTCTGGTTCAATCCCTTGGTCAAGAACTAAACCTATTCTATTGGAATGAACTGGACGCAACCCCCAGCATCCTGCAGCGAATTTGTCAAGTCCATAGCCTTCAACATAGAAAGCATTAGGTAAGTTCCAGTATAAACTTGCACCATTGAGAACATTGGGATGAGTAATGAGACGATCGCAAACCTGTGCGATCGCCTTAGCAACTGGCAAAGCATCACCTGCATAGCCCCCAATCGCCGCCCCAATACCAGTAGGAACAATCAAGATAGCGGTATATAAACGCATTGCTGTAAAAGAGTTAGGAATGGGGAGTGGGGCATGGAGCATAGGGCATGGATAAAGAAAGTATCTCTGCTCCTTGTCCTCCTTGTCCTCCTTGTCCTCCTTGTCCTCCTTGTCCTCCTTGTCCTCCTTGTCCTCCTTGTCCCCTTGTCCCCTTGTCCTCCTTCTTCACTCCTGGCTCTCCACGTTGGTTACGACGGCTTCAACTGTGCATTTTTGCTGTTCAACATCAACGGATGTAATTGCCCAGCGTAAAGGTTCGCCTTGTTTTTTCAGTTCTGCTTCAATGACTTGTTGTAGTTCTGTGGGGGTGTCTTGTAGGTTAATTTCCGCAGCAATAAAATGTGTCGTCATAATTTGATTTCTAACTCCTAACTTTACTTACCAAATTGCAACTGATAAACTGTATCTTCTTTTTCTGTCTCAATTTTCAAATCGGAACGAGGATAAGCAACACAAAGCAATACATAGCCTTGTTTTTGCAAATCTGGACTGACACCCATACCTTCACTTTGATTCACAGATCCTTCCGTAATTTGACCAGCACAGGTTGTGCAAACACCTGCATGGCAAGAACTGGGCAAATCCAAACCAGCTGCATCAGCTACTGAGAGGATGGTTTCATTTTCTGGAACTTGCAAAGTATGAATTGTTCCTTGATGGTTGATTTCAACGGTGTAAGTTTTAGGCATATACACTTCAAAACAGTGATGCAACAGACAGACAGGATATTCTATCCTAGAACTAGACGGAAACCCCACTTAGCAGATGCATACAAAACAATTCTCTACAAACTAGAGCTTGACTAACTAAAGCACTATACAGTGATAATTATAGGTTCTTGTCTGACACAAAACTTCATCTAACCAAGGACTTCTTACCTGTCAAGACTCATGAGGTCTAAGTTCCCTGTAATTAGATAAGTGACAATTAACGCTGAAAAAACTGTGGCTGAATACTTGGAGAGGATGATGCTCGAACAATACCGCCAACACGTTGCGCAAAGAGCTGCATTAGGAATTCCCCCTTTACCATTAGATGCAAAACAGACATCTGAATTGTGTGAATTACTGAACAATGCACCAGAGGGAGAAGAAGAGACATTACTGTACTTGTTGCGCGATCGCGTTCCCCCCGGAGTTGATCCAGCCGCCTATGTCAAAGCTGGATTTCTGACTGCTATTGCCAAAGAGGAAATCACTAGCCCCTTAATTTCACCAATACAGGCTGTGGAATTGTTAGGTACCATGGTAGGGGGCTACAATGTGCATTCCTTAATCGAACTCCTACAATTACCCACTGTATCCCTATCATCATCCGCCGAAACACCTTTAGTCATGGGTGGACAGGGAAAAGAACCCATAGCAGCATACGCCGCAGCTGCTTTGAGCAAAACCTTACTGGTATACGATGCATTTCACGACGTCTTAGAATTATCGAAAACCAACCCCTACGCCAAACGAGTGATTGACTCTTGGGCAGAAGCTGAGTGGTTTACTAGTCGTCCCACTTTACCAGAAAGCATTATTGTTACTGTTTTTAAAGTTCCTGGCGAGACAAACACTGACGACTTATCCCCCGCACCTCATGCCACCACGCGCCCTGATATTCCCCTACATGCTTTAGCAATGTTAGAGTCACGGATGCCTGGGGCGCTACAAACTATTACCGAGTTAAAAAACCTGGGGCATCCTGTTGCTTACGTTGGGGATGTGGTAGGCACTGGTTCTTCGCGTAAATCAGCCATTAACTCCGTATTGTGGCACATGGGACATGATATTCCTTATGTACCCAACAAACGTGCTGGTGGATATATTTTGGGCGGTACTATTGCCCCCATCTTCTTCAACACAGCTGAGGATGCAGGTGCTTTGCCCATTCAGTGTGATGTCAGCAAGATGGAAACTGGGATGGTCATTACTATCCACCCCTACAAAGGGCAAATAACCAACGCATCTGGTGAAGTTATTTCCACATTCACCCTAAAACCCGACACGATCCTGGATGAAATCCGTGCAGGCGGGCGCATTCCCCTACTGATCGGACGTACTCTTACAGACAAAACCCGTCAAGCACTTGGTTTAAAACCCAGCACTGTCTTCATCCGTCCCACCCTCCCGCAAGCTGGGGCAACCGAAGGGGAGGCCAAAGGCTATACTCTAGCACAGAAAATCGTGGGGAAAGCTTGTGGGTTAACTGGTGTACGTCCTGGTACATCTTGCGAACCAATTATGAGTACTGTTGGTTCCCAAGACACCACTGGTCCAATGACCCGTGACGAGTTGAAAGAACTAGCATGTCTGGGGTTCTCTGCTGACTTGGTTATGCAGAGTTTCTGTCACACGGCTGCTTATCCCAAACCAGTAGACATCCAAACCCACCACGAATTACCAGACTTTTTTGCCTCTCGTGGCGGTGTTGCTTTACGTCCTGGTGATGGGATCATCCACTCATGGTTAAACCGGATGTTGCTACCTGATCAAGTCGGAACTGGTGGTGACTCTCACACCCGCTTCCCTCTGGGCATTTCGTTCCCTGCAGGTTCCGGATTAGTGGCGTTTGCAGCCGCTTTAGGTGCTATGCCTTTAGATATGCCAGAATCTGTTTTAGTCCGCTTTAAAGGGGAATTACAACCTGGTATCACTTTGCGAGATATTGTCAATGCCATACCCTATGTAGCAATTCAAAGAGGTTTACTAACTGTTGAGAAACAGAACAAGAAAAACGTCTTTGCTGGGCGGATTATGGAGATAGAAGGCTTGCCAGATTTGAAAGTTGAACAAGCTTTTGAACTGACTGATGCTACTGCTGAACGATCCTGTACAGGTTGCACAATTAAATTGAGTGTAGAGACAGTTTCCGAATATCTGCGTTCCAACGTAGCGTTGTTGAAAAACTTGGTAGCGCGGGGTTATCAAGATTCGCGTACCATTATGCGCCGTGTCGCCAAGATGGAAGAGTGGTTAGCAAACCCAGTCTTAATGGAAGCTGATCCAAATGCAGAGTATGCAGAAATTATTGAAATTGATTTGAACGAGATCAAAGAACCAATTGTGGCTGCTCCCAATGATCCTGATAATGTCAAATTATTATCGGAAGTTGCCAACGATCCCGTGCAAGAAGTTTTTGTCGGTTCTTGTATGACCAACATTGGTCATTATCGGGCAACAGCTAAAGTGTTAGAAGGTGCAGGAACCGTTAAGACTCGTCTGTGGGTATCTCCGCCAACTCGCATGGATGAACACCAATTAAAAGAAGAAGGTGTTTACAGCATTTTTGGTGCTGCAGGTGCACGGACAGAAATACCTGGTTGTAGCTTATGTATGGGTAATCAGGCACGAGTTGCAGATGGAACAACGGTGTTTTCTACTTCAACACGCAACTTCAATAATCGCATGGGTAAAGAGGCACGAGTTTACCTTGGTTCAGCCGAATTAGCAGCGGTGTGTGCGTTATTAGGTAGAATTCCCACTGTGCAGGAATACATGGACATTGTGGCGAAGAAAATTCATCCTTTTGCTGAGAATTTGTATCAGTACTTGAACTTTGATCAAATTACTGGTTTTGAGGATGAAGGCCGTGTGATTCCTTTGGAAGAGATGCCTAAAATAGAGGATATTTTAGGAATGCCGACAGGAGTAGGCAGGTAATAAAATACTAAGTCTATCTTCACAAAGCCCGCTTTTGCGGGCTTTAATTAAATTAACAGAAAATTATGGATATTAAAGATTTACGACAACAATATACACGAGCAGGTCTTAGACGCCAAGACCTTAAAGACGACCCTTTTGAGCAGTTTGAAGTTTTATTTCAAGAAGCTTGTGCAGCTAATTTACTGGAACCTAATGCTATGATTTTAGCAACTGCATCTACTCAAGCAGCACCTTCAGTACGTACTGTTCTTTTAAAATACTTTGATAAGGAAGGGTTTGTATTTTTTACTAATTATGAAAGTAAAAAAGCCCGTCAAATTCAAGAAAATCCCCACGTATCACTCCTCTTTCTTTGGTTACCATTAGAACGGCAAGTTCAAATCACTGGCACTGCTGAAAAAATTTCTACCGCCCAGTCACTTAAATATTTTGCAAGTCGTCCTAAGAATAGCCAAATTGGAGCCTGGTGTTCACAGCAAAGCACCATCATTTCCTCACGGCAAATTTTGGAAATGAAGTTTGAAGAGATGAAGCAAAAATTTATGAATCACGAAGTCTCACTACCATCCTTTTGGGGTGGTTATCGTGTCATTCCCCACAGTTTTGAATTTTGGCAGGGGCGTCCCAATAGACTTCATGATCGCTTCTTGTATTCTCGCCAAGATAACGGATCTTGGGATATTCAGAGATTAGCGCCCTAGGGAGTTAGGAAATCTCTCGAGAGACAAGGAGGACAAGGAGGACAAGGAGGACAAGGAGGACAAGGAGGACAAGGAGGACAAGGAGGACAAGGAGGACAAGGAGGACAAGGAGGACAAGGAGGCAATTTTTCTCCTTGTCTCCCCTGTCTCCCCTGTCTCTCTTTTCAACTTCAACCTAGCAACGAGTCCAATTCTGCTCGCAAAGCTTTGATATCTGCAACTCTTGCCACTAGTAAATTATTGTTACCGGCATCAATTAAGCGTGATTTCCAATAGTCAACACTTTCTGAATTGTTCATCCAAAATTCGATAACTGTGCTGAGAACTTCATCCAGATCCCAACCCCATTTTAATGGTACAGGTTCTACAGATTTGATAACAGAATCCAGCGTGCACTTGTGTGTTCCTATGTATTCCACACCTAGAAGTTGTCGTTTTTGCAGATTCTGTTGTTGATGATCAAAAAATTGTAAAACTGGTGACACGCCTACAATGTCAAAAGAGTACCTCATTTTACTTCTCCCAATGATCAATGAGCTGATTATCGTTGAGTTTGTAAAAGATGTTATGGCTTAAATATGAATGTAATTACATCCGAAAAAAGTTATATAACCTTTATATCATAAGTAATATTGGTAGGGCTAATTTAGCACTTACATCTTTTGACTGCTAATACTTATTCATAAAAAAAGAGGAATTCGCTATAAATATGATGCATTCCGCAAACAAGGAGGACAAGGAGGAGGATTTGTATTAAGAATTTCGTGCAATGATATTAGCAGTTAGGAGCATTGAGTGCTAAAGTTTATTTGCTTGAAAGGTGTTAAATATTATTATTCCTAATCTCTTAAAATCCGCTTTGACAGATTTTCAAGGTGAAGTTGCAGCTTTGCTTGCTGCTTGCTTATGGGCTGTGGCTTCTGTGGTGTATGGTTTCGTTGGAAAACGTATCCCACCATTACAACTTAACCTGATTAAAGGGGTCGTTGCGATCGCCCTTCTTTTGCTCACCATCTTCATTCGTGGTGAATTGTTCCCTAGCATCTCACCACTTCCCTTCTTTTTACTTCTGATGAGTGGTGTTGTGGGTATTGGCTTAGGCGATACGGCTTTCCTTGCGGCAATCAATTCTTTGGGTGCACGTCGCGTCTTGCTGATTGGAACCCTTGCCCCACCAATTACGGCAATACTAGCGCTGATCTTTCTCCAAGAACATCTAAATTTCGGTGCTTGGTGTGGTATTCTGCTGACTATTTTGGGAGTCGCCTGGGTCATAACAGAACGTACCCCTAGTACCCCTAATACAGATCACACTTCCACAACGCCTCTATGGCAAGGTATTGGTCTTGGTTTGCTAACGGCAATGACAAATGCAACCGGGGCAGTTCTTTCTCGTGCAGCATTAGCTAATACTAGCGTTAGCCCGTTATGGGCAGCTTTACTACGTTTAGGTGCAGGCGTTGTGATTCTCCTAATCTGGCTATCCTTTTCTAAGCAAAACAGAAACTTTCAGATCAATAACTTGGTCGTATCACGGCAAGTTATTCTAGCGGCTATCTTTGCTTCTTTTTGTGGAACTTATTTAGGAATCTGGTTACAACAGACAGCACTGAAATTTACTGTTACAGGAATTTCTTTTACTTTATTGCAGACTAGCCCATTATTTGTGATCCCACTCAACATTTGGATGGGAGAGACAGTGAGTTTAAGAGCGATCGCTGGTGTGATGGTTGCGATCACTGGCATTGCATTATTATTTCTATTAAAATAGTGGCTTGAAATAGTGGCTAAGTTCTTAGGCGGAGATAGTGGCTAATTTCTTACAATGTTCAGTGAGACAACTTTATCTCCAAAATACACACTCTCTTTGCTCTATAGAAAGTGTTGAGGTAAGTGAAAGTAAATTATCTTGAGGCAAAGAAGACTTACAGTAAAAAGGGTGTAGTGGCTGTCTACAAGTGTAGTCATAAAATATTGTGAATCTATCTGCAATTACAGGTATCTTTCCCCGATGAAAGACATTCCTCGTGTCAGCAAAAACGACTGTACCCGCAGGACCAGTGCAGGATTTCCATTTAGAAGAGGGTATCACCTTTTGAATAATGTTGTCTTGAACATAGCTGTATTTATCTCTTAAAGAACGAGTGATTGTTGGTGTCAAAGACCTGGGAATATATTCAAATGGACCCCCATCATGATTTACATCATGGGGATAGACAATGATTTTAATCACTTTTCGGTCTTCTTTGTCTAAATGCCATAATCTTGATTTTTCTTTAACGTTGTTTGCAAGATCTCTACGAAAATAAGCACCATGGTAGGCTACTGGTAGACCTAAGTAATTTTCAACAATGTTCAGTAAACGTTTTTGCAACCCCCATAGAAAAATTTCCGGGTACTCCATCATTTGCTCGGATGTTGCATGCACAACATATTCGTGTTTATTTCCAGAAATGCTTGGTGGTATCCTTGGGATTAAATGATTGGATGCGTCTATCATTTTTTGAGTTGAAGGGAGCGAGAGTTCTTCCAAAGAAGTTATCGCAACGCCTTCACTTCTAAGAGTCTTAACTAAAGTTAAGTCTTTCGTTGCAAGAACAGGGAGATAATTCAAATGCTTGTCGAGTGCCAACTGATAGTGAAATTCTGCCGGATTGCGTACACATGGCATCTCGTAAAGATTGCATAAGATGCGGTTATAAATCTTTTGGGCAATCACGTTCATATTGATTTATTGTTCCGTGTATAATTGCTCCGATAGATTTTACGGACAATTAGACTTTTTTGTCTTGAGTATTGGTCTGTATTTTAACTAAATTTTACGATGACTTTATAGAAATTGCTAGATAAGGGCATCACTTTACAAATTCTGAAGATTTTTGCAGAATGAAGATAAATCATAATTTTTATTTAAAAAATAAAAATGATATGTTTTTTTAAATTAATAGAGATGCTAATAGCATCTTAAAAGATACTAGATTGATAGACATCAAACTAAGTCATTTAGTGGGAACAAAGTCAACTATGTTAATAGATGTTCAATCTCTTGTTTGCTACCTATACCCCATACCCAACCTTAATGAGTAAAATAATTGTCTATTCTCACTGAGCTACTCAAAAGCAAATGCTGCATACAATTGCTGAAAATGGTCTGTATTATAGAGAACTGCTATAAGAAGAATTAACTTTTTAGATAAATTGATGTTTCACTTGATTTCCCCATTGCTGCTAGCTCAAGCAGTACCACCACCTGCAGTACAACAGGAGATCGTCATTCCCCAAAAGACGCGTCCTTTGCCTGGTCAATTAGATAGCGTGCCTGTCTTCAATAGCAATAACCCAGAGGTAGTAAAAACCGAAGGTATTCTGCTCTCTACATTTCCCCCACAAGGGAAAAGAGTACCTGCGGCTCATCTCAACTTTCTTTTTCAGGGCAGGTTTGATCTGTTTTCTCACCATATTGCCAGAGCAATTGAGACTCCAAATGATCTGCGCTCTCTTTACTTGGGGGTTATTGTCTACAATCCTAGCTCCCGTCCTGTTACTATCAACGTATTACAGGCAGCTAGTTATTTGAGTCAGCCTGATGCACCTTTTGTGGATCTCCCTCCAATGCAGGACAATCTTTTGGGAAATATTTATGCTGGACCTGGCGATCGCGCAATGAATGACGTGCTGCGGGGAAAGCGACAGAATGAATGGCCTGCACAGCTGGTGATTCCGCCCAAACAAAGCCGCATGCTCATGAATGAGCCAATTCCAGTGCGTCCTCTCAACCCACCACTGAACGGACGTTCTACCCTGCTTCATCTCTACAGCAATGGTCCAGTTTATATGGCAAACTTGGCGATGTTTGCTAAACCCAATCAAGATGGCAGTGAACGAGCACCGACGCTAGAAGAATGGCAAACACTACTGGATAACGGAGATTTTGCTGGACCACGCGAGAAACCGCCTAGTCCTCCAAATGACTTGAGGGGACCAGAAATCTATGGCCGGGTAGCAGCTGTTGCCCAAGGATCTCGATGGCGATCGCGTCCTACAGACCCAGGCAGCAATTACCTATCGATTCCGCAAACAGGTCAAGCTTTCTCTTATGGTTTTAGTACACTCTTAGCCGGAAAAATGGGTACTGAGCAAAACGAGAGTGCAAAGCTTGTAGTACGTTACCCAGGTACTGCTTATGAAGCTCATGGTAACTACGGTATTGAATACAACCTT
>Ga0209062_1004498_pt1 | contig 14493 bp, 12 predicted proteins | sample Coa_R2_2_FD_187158 | JGI IMG/M metagenome (GOLD analysis project Ga0209062, IMG submission 187158) | Surface soil microbial communities from Centralia Pennsylvania, which are recovering from an underground coalmine fire - Coalmine... | ecosystem: Environmental > Terrestrial > Soil > Unclassified... | reverse complement strand
GAGAAAGTTCCAAAAAATTGCGGCCGGCCGGCCTGGGTTTGCCGGGCCGTTCCGGCCGCTCCGGGCAGTGGCGGTTACCAGTAATGGCGGACAACAACGCGACGGCCATTTCTGAAATAAGTGCGGGTGGTGTAGCGCCGGCGAGGACGACGGTGTTGGTGCACGATCACGGTTTTTCTCTGGGCCACCGCCTGTTGGCCCGGGATTAGAAGGGAAGCAGCGCCGAGTGCTCCGAGAATTAATAGCTTTCTCATATGGAACGCCTCCATTGATGGCGGAGCACGGCGCACGCCGTCGTAGCGCACCACTCGCCTCCAGCGCTGTCCGATCGCGCACAAAATCGGGCTTTCCTGTTCCTATATCAGAGCCAACTGCTCCTCGGTTGGCTCCGCTCAACAATACCAGGGCTCGGTGAGGTAGGGAATCGTGACGCGGTCCTCGAGGGGCAGGTCGGGGAAATCGCCCGCCGCGGCCAGATCCCAGATCTGCCGCAGGATCTCGCGGCGCGGCAGCTTGCGGCGCTCGGCACGCTGAATGGCCTGCTGCAAGGCGGCGGAAAGCGCGTCGACCCGTGCGTCCGCGTGGCGCCAGGGATAGCACAGTGCGCGCGGGTCGAACGCCCCGATGCATGCTTTCACCTCGGGCAGCTCCAGCATCAGCGAGCCTTCGGGAATCAGCAGGCGGATGGCGAGCTGGATCGGCGCGATATGGCCGAGGAGCTCGAGCTCCGCCAATTCGCGCAGGAAGTCCCGGTAGCCTGCGAGCGTGGTCCACGGCGTGAACGGCAGGAACGTGGGGGAGAGCGGTAGCCCGGCTTCGCGAGCGGCGGCGAGGGCCGTGTGGAAATCGGCGCGGGTGTGGCCTTTGCGGAGCCGCGCGAGGACCGCATCATCAAGCGATTCGACGGCGGTGGTCACGAACAGGCATCCGGTCGCGCGGAGGGCCGGCAGCAGATCGCGGCGTTGGAGGAGGTGTTCGACCTTGATGGTCACGTCGTAAGTCAGCTCCGGCCATTCGCGGTGCAGCGCTTCGGCGATTCGCATACCGTGCGCCGGACCGTTGAAGAAATCGGGATCGCCGAAAGTGATGTGCTGCGCGCCCGCCGCAACCTGGCGGCGGATATCCTCCAGCACCGCTTCGGGCTGCACGATCCGGAACGCCCCGCCGTACACTGGCACCACCGGGCAGTGGCGGCACAAGTGCTTGCAGCCGCGGGAAGCCTCGGTGTATCCGGCGCGCTTTTCGCCATCGGCCGTGACGAGGCGGGCGTAAGCCCCGAGCGGCGGCAGGCCCGAACGGTCCGGCGGCAGGAAACGCTGGCGCTCGAGCGAAACCGTGGCGGCGCCGGAGCGGCCCGCCGCCCATTCGACGAGCCCGTGTTCGAACTCGCCGCCGAGGATGGCATGGATTCCCAGCCGCCGCAGGAGCTCGGCGTTCAGCGGAGCGTAGAGCCCGTAGGCCGCCAGGCGCGCCTGGGGATTGGCGGCCCGCACCCGCTCCACCACGTTGAGGAACAGCCGGGTGGCGGTGTGCATCGGCAGGTAGAAGGCGATTCCCTCGGCCTGCTCGACGGCCTCGCGCGGGAGCGGCCCGCGCGAGAGATCCGCCGCGGTGACGTGGTGCCCCGCCGCGCGCAACCATGCGGCGGGCGAAGCCAGTCCAAACGGCTGGCGGCCGAGCTCGTACGTCGAAAGCAGGACGACCCGCACGACTCTATTATGGCGGGGGCAGACCGCGGTAAGGCTCTGCTAAACTAAGGAAACAACTTCCCCCATGTTCGCGGCAACCAGCATTTCCGAAGAAATTCTCGATCTGAAACGGCAGCGCCGGGCCATTTTGCTCGCGCATCATTACCAGGAACCGGAGATTCAGGAGCTGGCGGACGTGGTCGGGGACAGCCTGGAGCTGGCGCGCAAGGCGCGGGAGTTCGCGGGCGACGTCATCGCGTTCTGCGGCGTGTGGTTCATGGCGGAGACGGCCAAGGTTCTGAACCCGGAGCGGACGGTGGTGGTCCCGGACCGCGCCGCCGGCTGCAGTCTGGTCGACAGTTGCCCGGCCGGTCCGGTGCGCGAATTCCGGCGCAATCACCCGGAGTACACGATCGTCAGCTACATCAATACGTCGATCGAGGTGAAGGCGGAGAGCGACATCCTCTGCACGTCGCGCAATGCGGTGAAGATCGTGAACTCGATCCCGGCCGACCGGCCCATTCTCTTCCTGCCGGACGCCAACCTGGGGAATTACGTCAAGCGGCAGACCGGGCGGGAAAACATGAAGATCTGGCAGGGCGCGTGCATCGTTCACGCGACGTTCCCGGCGCGGCGCCTGGCGGAGGCGAAGCTGGAGCATCCCGCGGCGCTGATCGTCGCGCATCCCGAGTGCCCGGAACCGGTGCTCGCGATGGCGGATTTCGTCGGCTCGACCTCGGCGATCATCGAATGGTGCGCGGCGAGTGCGGCCGAGGAGTTCATCGTCATGACGGAGAGCGGGATCAATTTTTCGCTCGCCCGCGTGGCGCCCGGCAAGCGGTTTTATTACGTGGCGAACGAGAACTGCAACTGCTCGGAGTGCCCGTACATGAAGCTCAACACGCTCGAGAAGCTGCGCGACGCGCTCCTGAACCTCTCACCGCGCGTCGAGCTGCCTGCCGAGACGATGCGCCGGGCGCTGCTGCCGCTCGAGCGCATGCTCGCCGTGCGGTAGCCGCATGCTGATCGATTCCTTCGGGCGGCTCCACGACAACCTGCGCATCAGCGTCACGGACCGCTGCAATATCCGCTGCTTCTACTGCATGCCGGAGGACGGCGTCACCTTCGTGCCGCGCGCGGAGATCCTGGATTTCGAGGAGATCGAGCGCTTCGTGCGCATTGCCGTTTCGCTTGGCGTCTCGAAGCTGCGGGTGACGGGCGGCGAGCCGCTGGTGCGGCGCGACCTTCCGGTGCTGATCCGCCGCCTGGCCGATACTGCTGGCATCCGCGACCTCGCCCTGACCACCAACGGCGTCCTGCTGCCGGAGCAGGCCGCGCCGCTCTACGAAGCCGGCCTGCGCCGCATCAATGTGCATCTCGACACGCTCGACCGCGAGCGTTTCCGGCACATCACGCGCCGCGACGATCTGGCTCGCGTGCTGGACGGCCTGGAGGCCTGCCGGCGGCTCGGCTACCGCGTGAAGCTGAATGCGGTGGCGGTGAAGGACCTCGTCGAGCCCGATATCGTGCCGCTCGCCCGCTATGCGCGGGAGCGCGGCTTCGAAGTGCGGTACATCGAGTTCATGCCGCTCGATGCGCAGAATCTGTGGGGCCGCTCGCGCGTGCTGCTGGCGGACGAGATGATCGCGATGCTCTCGCGCGAGATCGCGCCGCTGGTGCCCGTGCCCGACCCGGACCCGCGCGCCCCGGCCACCGAGTATGACTTCGCCGACGGCATCGGCCGAGTAGGCTTCATCGCTTCCGTCAGCCGCCCGTTTTGCCTGAATTGCAACCGCATCCGCCTCACGGCCGATGGCAAGCTGCGGTACTGCCTGTTCGCGATCGAGGAAGACGATGTGAAGTCGCTGATGCGCTCCGGCGCCAGCGACGAAGAGATCGCCGCGCTCATCCGCCGCAATGTGGCCCGCAAATGGGAGGGCCACGAAATCAACTCCGCCAAGTTTGTGCCTCCGCCGCGGCCGATGTACTCGATCGGGGGGTGAGAGACACTGTCCTCTGGTTTTACAGCCCGAATTGGACACTGATTGACGCTCAGGGCAAAATCATAGCTGGTCAGGAAGGCGCGGTGGTTAGCTTCCTTGTCCCAGGCGGGACGAGCCTTTACTCGATTGAAGCCACCAATAGGTGCGAAGCCTTGAGATGCTATCTTTGGATCCTCGCTGCGATGATGACCGTGCCGTGTGTGGTAAGGTGCCAGGAACGGGTTGCCGCGGGACTGACCGTTGGCGCTCCCCTAACCGAGCCCTTGCACACCGGCTCGGCGGTTCAGCAGACGTTCTCCGGTAGTGCACCAAGCAGTGGATTCAGTATCCAGTACCGTTCAGCGTGGAAGCCCCCCTTCGGCGCGGTTCTGCTCTTCCCGGTTTCGAGCCGCTTCCAGGTTGAGGGAAGCCTCCTATACCGCGGTCTGTCCTACGCATCCACCGGCACGCGGTCCGAGCAAGGCGTCCAAACATCTCGAACGACTGAAGGGACCAGGGGCTACTCGTTAGAGCTTCCGATAATGTTAATTTACAGGATCTCGGGGGTACGCGCGGTCACACCCTATCGGGGCGCCGGCGCTGTCGGTCAGCGATTAGGCGGGCTGAAGCAGACCTCCGATATGACCGTCTTGGGCATCGAGTCAAATTATCAGACCAACAAACCCGCCGAGTTGGTGAGACGTTGGAATGTTGGATTCGCCGCCGAGGCCGGAATAGGCCGCCGGATCGCCGGACCGGTTCAGCTCAGACTTGGCGTCCGCTACACAGTCTATGGACTCAATGAGTTCAATGACCATTCATTCCCTGGTTCGGATCTCCTACGGACGAACCAAAACCAGATCGATGTACTACTCGGGGTTACATTCTAATCCGCTACCTTCCGGAAGACGCTGCGATGAGCCCGTTTGTGGCGCATCTTCCGGCCTCACCGCCGATGGCAAGCTGCGGTATTGCCTGTTCGCGATCGAGGAAGACGATGTGAAGTCGCTGATGCGTTCCGGCGCCAGCGACGAAGAGATCGCCGCGCTCATCCGCCGCAATGTGGCCCGCAAATGGGAGGGCCACGAAATCAACTCCGCCAAATTTGTGCCTCCGCCACGGCCGATGTACTCGATCGGGGGCTAATTCCGCGGCGGCATTTTTTCATACGGTGGTCCGTCAGATGCGTTACAACGGATGGCCGTATGTTTTCGAGCAACCCCTTCGAATCCGCGCAGGAAGCAGGTCTGCGCTATATTCCGGGCGGCGGGCCGTGCATTTACCGTGTGCGATGCGGCAAGTCCTTCCGTTACCTCGGGCCGGACCGGAAACCGCTTCGCGATTCAAAGGCGCTGGCGCGCATTCGCTCTCTAGTCATCCCGCCGGCATGGCGGGATGTCTGGATCTGCCCCTCGCCGAACGGTCACCTGCAGGCATATGGCTGGGATGCAAAGGGACGGAAGCAATACCGGTATCACCCGCTCTACCGGGCTGTACGCGACGAGGCAAAATATTCCCGGATGATTGCGTTCGGCACCGTGCTCGCGGTGATCCGGCGCCGCGTGGAGGAGGACCTCGCCCGTGCCGGCCTGCCGCGCGAGAAGGTGCTGGCGACGGTCGTGCGGCTGCTCGAGACCACGTTCATCCGCGTGGGCAACGATGAATACGCACGGGAGAACGAGTCCTTCGGCCTGACCACCATGCGCAACCGCCACGTCCGCATCGACGGCGCTTGTCTGATGTTCCGTTTCCGCGGCAAGAGCGGCCAGCAGCACAACGTAGAGCTCACCGATCGCCGCCTGGCGCGCATCGTTCGCCAGTGCCAGGACCTCCCCGGCTACGAGCTTTTCCAATACGTGGACGGCAGCGGCGAGGTTTGCCAGATCGATTCCGAAGACGTGAACCGGTACATCCGGGAGATCTCGGGCCAGGAGTTCACCGCGAAGGATTTCCGCACCTGGGCGGGCACGGTGCTTGCGGCGCGCGAGCTGTATGCTGCCGGGCCGTGCGCCCAGCCATCGGCCGCGCGGCGGATCGTCGCCGGCGCGGTGCAACGCGTGGCTCGCCGCCTCGGCAACCGGCCCGCGGCCTGCCGGAAATACTATATCCATCCGGCGATTCTGGAGGCATGGTCGGACGGCTCGCTGTTCCCGGCCCCGCCTCGGCCAGGACCTGCCGCGCGAGCCGGCCGCGCGATGCGCCCAACGCGGCCCGTACGGCCATTTCGGATTCGCGCGCCGCGCCACGGGCCACCAGCAGGTTGGCGAGATTGGCGCAGGCGATCAGCAGGACGGAGAGCACCGCGCCGAGCAACGCCCACGAGGCGAGGCGGGCATCGCCGAGCTGGCGGTCGCGCACCGGGCGGAGCCGCAGGCTGACCTCTTTGCGGAACTGCGGCGGCACGGTCGCCATGGCGCGCGCGAACCAAGGCGCGAGGGCGGCGCGGGCGGCCTCCACGGTGATGCCGGGGCGCAGGCGCGCGAAGGCCCGCAGGGCACGGCCCGAGCGCTCGCGGGATTCATCGAGCGCGAGCGGCAGGATCACATCCGCATGCGCCAGCGTCGGCAGCACGAACTCGCGTGGCAGGACGCCCGCGACCGTCACCGGGACGCCATCGAGCGAAATGGTGCGCCCCGAAACGCGCGGGTCTCCGCCGAAGCGGCTCTGCCACAGGCCGTAGGAGATCATGGCGGCGCGAGGGCCGTTGGGGGCGTCCTCGGCGGCGTTGAAGGCGCGGCCCGCCGCGGGCGCCATCCCGAGCACGTCCAGAAAATTGCGCTCGAAGCGCATGCACGCGAGGCGGAGGGGGCTCGATTCGGTGAGGTCGCAGGCGCTCGCGCCGGCCTGGAAGGAGGTGACGGCAGCGAAGGGGCCCGGATCGCGGCGGAGGTCGAAATAGGGCGCGGCGAGCAGGAATTCGGTGGTATCGAGCGGGGCCATCATCCCGACTGAAACCAGCTTCGCCTCATCGCGGTAGGGCAGCGGCCGGAAGAGCACGCGGTCGACGGCGCTGAAAACTGCCGCCGAGGAGCCGATGCCCAGGGCGGCGGCCAGAATGCCGGCCAGCGCGAACCCGGGCTGGCGGCGCATCCCGCGCAGGGCCAGGCGGAGGTCGGACAGGGCACCGTCGATCCAGCACAGCATGGGAGTTGGACACCGGGGCGGGGCCGCCGGTTCCGGGCAGCGCTAATCCCCGGCCTTTCCCCGCGTCACCCTATTGGACAGAGCCTGCTAGGATGAAACAGCTAATGGCTGCCACGGTGGAATCGGCCACATCGCCCGCGCCGGACCTGGAGCGCATTTTTCGCGAGCACCACGGCCTGGTGTTTCGCGCCGCCTACCGGATCACGGGCAACGCCACGGATGCGGAGGATGTGCTGCAGACAGTGTTCCTGCGGCTGCTGAAGCGCGACGCCGAGGCCGCGCCGGTGGACAACATGGCGAGCTTCCTGCATCGCGCGGCGGTGAACGGCGCGCTGGACCTGATGCGCAGCCGGCAGAACATCCGCAACATCCCGCTGGATGAGCTGGAGCCGGTGCTGGCGGAAAGCCCGCATCGCAGCCCGGAGCGGGCGCGGTCGTCAGGGGAGATCCGGGAGTGGCTGCGCACGGCGCTGGCGCGGCTGAACCCGCGGATCGCCGAGATGTTCACCCTGCGGTTCATCGAAGGGAAGGAGAATCCGGAGATCGCGCGCCTGATGAACACGACTCCGGGAACGGTCGCGGTGACGCTATCCCGCACCCGCGACCGCCTGGAGAGGGAATTTCGCGCCGAACTGGGAGGTGCTGCATGAACCACGCTGAATTCGATCCCCCCAACATGCAAGGGAAGCCGGAAGGAATGCCAGAAGCGACGGACACCCGGCTGGAGCAGGCTCTCATGGAGATCCGCCAGGATACGGTCGAGGACGCGGTGGTGGAAGCCGCCGCGGCGCGCGTCTGGGCTCGCCTCGGTGCTGCGAACGGCGCGCATCCGCACATCCGCGGGTGCGCCGATTTCCAGGCGTTGATTCCGGATTACCGCGCCGGCAGGCTGCCGGAAACGCGCGCGGCGCTGCTGCAGGATCACCTGCACCAGTGCGTGGCGTGCCGGAAAGTGTACGAAGGCCGGGTGGTGGCGATGCCCGCGCCGGGCAATGCCGAAACGCCGCGGCGCGTGGGGCATCCGGTGAAATGGGCGGCGGCGGCCGTCGTGGTGCTCACGGCCGGAGCGGCCGTCTGGTTCACCATGGGGCCATTCAGCGCGGGTTCGGGCCACGCCACGGTGCAGGCGGTCAACGGGAGCTTGTTCGTGCTCGGGCCGGACGGCGCACTGCATCCGTTGACGGCGGGCCAGGAGCTGCCGGAGGGCGCGGAGATCCGCACGGCCAAGGACTCGAGCGCCATGCTGCAGTTGCGCGACGGCTCGCTGGTCGAGCTGCGCGAGCGCTCGGCGGTGCTGACCGAAGCCGACGCGGCGGATCTCACGCTGAAGCTCGACCGCGGCAACGTGATCGTGCAGGCGGCGAAGCGGCGCAAGGGGCACCTCTATGTCGCCACGGCGGATTGCCGCGTGGCGGTGACCGGAACGGTATTCAGCGTGGCGGCGGGCGTCAAAGGCTCGCGGGTTTCGGTGGTGGAGGGCGAGGTGCACGTGGCGCAGGATAACCAGGAGCGCGTGCTGCATCCCGGCGACCAGCTTGCCACCAGCCCCAGCATCCAGCCGGAGCCGGTGCGGGACGAGATCGGCTGGAGCCGCAACCGGGACCGGCTGATCGAGCGGTTGAATAAAGTGCGGCTCGAGATGCAGGAAATCCGGCTCCCCGCACTGCGCTACTCGAGCCGTCTGGCCGGGCGCCTGCCCGCCGATACCGCGTTCTACGCCAGCCTGCCGAACTTCGGCGATTACCTGGCGCAGACCGAGAGCGTGTTCGTGAAGAACCTCGCGGAGAGCCCGGAGCTGCGGGCGTGGTGGGCGGAGCGCGGGGCGCGCATCGGGCCGATGATCGACAAGCTGCGGGAAGGCGGGGCGTACCTGGGGGATGAGATCGCGGTCGTAGGGCTTGCCGGTGAGGGCGGGCGGCGGGCCCCGGTGCTGCTGGCGGAGACGAAGCGCGAGGGCTTTCCGGAATTCCTGAAAAAGAATGTGCCGGGCGCGGCGATCGCGGTCCGGCCGGGCGTGGTGGCGTTTGGGCCGGAAGCGGCATCGGTGGAGGCCGTGGCGGCATCGCTCGATGCCACGTCGACGGCGTTCCAGCAGACGCCGTTCTACACGCGCATCGCGGATGCTTTCCAGCAGGGCGCGGGCATGCTCTTCTGCGCCGATCTTTCGCGCATCGCGGACGCCCGCATACCGCAGGCGGCTCCGGCCGGCGTGCGGTACCTGGTCGCCGGGGAGAAGGAAGTGGACCGCCAGACGGAGGTGCGGGCGACGCTCGGGTTCGCGGGCGAGCGCACGGGGATGGCGGCGTGGCTCGCCGCGCCGTCGCCGATGGGGTCGCTCGATTACGTGTCGCCGGAGGCCACGTTCGTCGCGGCTTTCGTGGTGCAGGATCCGGCGGCGATCGTGGATCAGGTGGCCGGAGTCGCGAAGGTCGCGGGCGCGGCGGGCTCGCCCGCGGCGGCGATTCGGGACCGGCTGGCATCGAGCCTCGGCGGCGAGTTTTCGGTGGCATTTGACGGGCCGCTGTTCCCGCCCGCGTGGAAGCTGGTGGCCGAGGTCTACGATCCGCAGCGCGCGCGCGAGGCCATCCGGCAGGCGATCGATGCGTACAACGAACAGGCCGCGCGGAACGGCGCGAAGCCGTTGCGCACCGGCGAGGAAACCGTGGACGGCCGGGTTTATTACATGGTGGCCGCGGCGGATCCCAATCCGCTGACGGAAGCGCATTACACCTTCGCCGGCGGATACCTGCTGGCGGCGCCGGCGCGCGATCTGCTCGTCAAGGCGTTGCAGACCAAGCTTACGGGCGCGAGCATCACGCACGCGGCGAAGTTCATGGCGATGGAGCCGCGCGACCAGTACGCGAACTATTCCGCGCTGGTGTACGAGAATCTCGGCCGCACGCTGGCGCCGCTCGCGGGCCTGTTGGGCGGATTCATGGGCGCCAGCGGCCGCGGCAACCTCCCGCTGGAACGGCTCGGCGATATGAAACCGCTGCTGCTCGCCGCCTACGCCGGCCGGGATCAGATCACCTTCGCCGCCAACGGCGAGGCGCTGCCCTCGGCCGAAGCGGGCTTTGTGCGCCTGCTTTCCGGGAATCTCGCGGGAGTCGTCGGGGGTGCGCTGCCGGTCGGGCAGTTGCACGGGGCACGGCGGTAAGGCACTCGTCCCGTCCGGGCATACCCAGGCCGTCCACTCTCCCGGAACCCCGCCGCCGCAAACGTCGTATCGTGAAGTAATGGAACCCGTCATCGAACTGGACGGACTGGAGGTGCGGTTCGGCAGCCGCGCCATCCTCAAGAACCTCAAGGTCTCGCTGAACGGGCGCGCCATCGGCCTGCTGGGGCCGAACGGCGCGGGCAAGTCGACGTTGCTCAATACCTTGCTCGGGTTCCACAAGCCCTCCGCCGGCACCGCCCGCATTTTCGGACGTGACGTCCGCACCAGCGCGCGCGCCGTCCGCAGCCTGATCGGCTACATGCCGGAGAACGATTCCTTCATCGCAGGGATGAGCGGCGTCCACTTCGTGCGGCTGATGGCGGAGCTCGCCGGGCTGCCGAAAGAGCACGCGCTCGAACGGGCCCACGAGGCGTTTTTCTATGTCGGGCTCGGCGAGGTCCGCTATCGGGCCGTCGGCACCTATTCGCTCGGCATGAAGCAGATGGCCAAGCTCGCGCAAGCCATCGCCCACGGCCCCAAGCTGCTGTTTCTCGACGAGCCGACCAACGGTCTCGACCCGCCCGCGCGCACGCGCATGATCCAACTCATCCAGGAGATCCGCGATCGCGGCGATCTGCACCTGGTGCTCTCCTCGCACCTCCTGCGCGATGTCGAAGAATGCTGCGACCAGGTGCTCATCCTCAAGGACGGCAACATCGCCGCGGTCTGCAATCTCGAAGAGGAGCGGCGGATGAACCGGCGCTTCCTCGAAATCGAGACCCGCGGAGGCTCGAACGGCGATTTCCTCTCCGCCATCGAAGCGCTCGGCTGCGAAACCGCCGCCGGCGCGCAGGGGCGTATCAAGCTGATCCTCCCGGACGGCCTGGAAGTCCGCCAGCTCTACGAGATCGCCGCGCGCCAGGACGTGCAGATCCGCCGCCTCAGCCACAAGCGCGATTCGCTCGAAGATATCTTCCTCAAAGCCATGGAAGCCAAAGCGACGGAGGCCGCCGATGGCCGTATATAAGAAGACCTACCGGCCGTACGAAGGCAGCCTCACCCCGGGCTGGAGCCGCTTTCTCGTCATCACGCGGTACGCGTTCGAGGAGCTGCGCAGCTCGCGCTTCCTCACGATTTTTTACATCGCCAGCTTCCTCTACCCGCTCATCGCGGCGATCCTCATCTACGTCCGGCACAATGCCAGCGCGCTCGGCCTCGTGGGTGCGCGCAACGCCAACCAGCTCATCTCGATCAACGTGGTCTTCTTCCTGACTCTGCTGGGCTGGCAGAGCATGCTGGCGCTATTCCTCGCGGCATTCATCGGCCCCGGCCAGATCTCCCCGGATCTCGCCAACAACGCGCTGGCCCTCTACTTCGCGCGCCCGTTCTCGCGCACGGAGTACGTGCTGGGCAAGATGTCCGTGCTGGTGATCCTGCTCTCGCTCATGACGTGGGTGCCCGGGCTGCTGCTGTTCCTGCTGCAGGGGTATCTCGAAGGCGGCGGCTGGATGGGCGATAACTGGCGCTTCGCGTACGGCGTTTTCTTCGGCGCCTGGATCTGGATTCTCATCCTCTCCCTGCTCGCTCTGGCGCTTTCCGCGTGGGTGAAATGGAAGCCGGCGGCGGGCGGCCTGATGTTCGGCGTGTTCTTCGTCGCAGCCGCTTTCGGCGGGATCGCCAACGCGGTCGAGCGCACCAACTGGGGCAACCTGCTCAATATCGGGTATCTGGTAGGCTCGGTCTGGGTGGACCTGTTCGAGGGGGGCAACCGCACCACGAACGGCGCAGTCTTTTTCCGCGTGCCGCAGGGCGAGGAGCTGCCGATGTGGTGCACCTATGCGGCGCTGGCCGCGCTGTGCGGCATCTGCCTGTATATGCTGGCGCGGAAGATACGGGGCACGGAGGTGGTGCGATGAACCCCGCCGCGCAAACGGAGACGTCGCTTGTTACCTTCACGAACGTCTCGCGCTTCTACGGCGAGGTGCTCGGGATCAACAACGTCAGCCTCTCGATCCCGCCCGGCATCACCAGCCTCGTCGGGCCGAACGGCTCCGGCAAGACCACCCTGATGAACCTCATGACCGGTCTCATCCGGCCCACGCAGGGCGAAATCCGCGTGCTCGGCATCCCGCCCGATCGTCCCGAGCAGCTCTGCCGCGTCATCGGCTACTGCGCGCAGTTCGATGCCTTCCCGAAAGGCATCACCGGCTACCAGTTCCTCTATTCGTTCCTGCGCATGCACGGCTACACGGATGCCGAATGCGACCGCCGCACGCGGGCGTCGCTCGAGCTCGTCGGTCTCACTGCCGCGGCTGGCCGTCCGGTCGCGGCCTACAGCAAGGGCATGCGGCAGCGCGTCAAGCTCGCGCAGGCGACCGCGCACGATCCGCGCGTCATCGTCCTCGACGAGCCGCTCAACGGCCTCGACCCGCTGGCGCGCTCGGAAGCCATCGCGATTTTCCGTCAATGGGGCGCGGAAGGCCGCCACGTCATCGTTTCCAGCCACATCCTCCATGAGGTCGACCAGATTTCCGACCAGGTCATCCTGCTCAGCCAGGGCTACGTCGTGGCCGAAGGCCAGATCCAGGGCGTGCGCAGCGAGGTCAAGGAGCAGCCAATGCAGATCCAGGTCCGCTGCGACCGGCCCGCGCTGCTCGCTTCGCGCCTCTTCCAGCAGGACCACGTGGTCGAAGCCAAGCTCTCCCCGGACGGCCGCGGCCTGCTGCTGCGCACCCGCGATGCGGATGGCTTCTATCTCCTGCTCAATCGCGTGATTCTCGAATCCGGCCTCGAGGTCGAACAGGTGGCGCCGGCCGATGATGACGTCAACTCCGTCTATCAATACCTGATCGGCGGCGGCGAAGGGAGCACCGTATGAACGCGGAATGGCGGCGGCAGGTCGGCGGCGTGTTCCGCCTGGAGCTGAAGAAAACGTTCCTTTCGCGCCGCGGCTGGTGGATCTACTGCCTCGCCGCCGGGCCGTTTGCCATCGTGCTGTTTCACTGGCTGATCGAATTGCAGCGCGCCCGCGGCGCCCCGGGCTTCCATGGCCGCCACAGCCTCGGCGACGACAGCATCGCGTTTGCCGGCATCTTCCTGCTGTATTACCTGCGGGCGGGCATTTTCTTCGGCTGCATGGGCATCTTCGGCAATCTGTTCCGCGGAGAGATGCTGGAGAAAACGCTGCACTACTACTTCCTCACGCCGCTGCGGCGCGAAGTGGTGGTCGCGGGCAAGTACCTGGCGGGCCTCGCGGTGGCGCTGGTGCTTTGGGAAGCGAGCGTCGCCGGATCGTTCCTGCTGATCGGCCGCCACTTCGGTCCGGCCTGGACCGAATATCTGCGGCACGGCCCCGGCCTGAGCCAGCTCGGCTCGTACATGCTCGTGACCGCGCTGGCCTGCATCGGCTACGGCGCGGTATTTCTAATGTGCGGCATCCTGTTCAAAAACCCGTTCCTTTCGGCCGCGGTCGTATGGGTGTGGGAGGGAATCAATCCCTTCCTGCCGAGCATCCTCAAGAAAATCAGCGTCATTTTTTACCTGAAGAGCCTGTGCCCCGTGGAGGTGCCGGTGCCGCCGCCGTTCAATGTGATGGTCACGGAGACCGACCCCTCGCCCTTCTGGGTCACGGTGCCGGGGCTGCTGGCGGTCGCGTTCATCCTGCTGTTCTACTCCGGCATTTCGGCGCGGAACACGGAGATCAGCTACAGCGAATAGCGCGGCGCTGACTTCCGTTAGATAACCAAATGCGGTGTTGCGCGCCCGCGCGCGAGCGGTTACCTTGCGGAGAGAGTACATGGGCAGCGCGCCTTTGCGTCAGGGCGCGCGGGAGCGACAGCCGCCGCCCGCTTGCCGCAGCCATCCGCGGCGAGCGGGCCGCAGGCTCGCCGCTATCTCCGGCAAACGATCGTCACGAACCGCCCGTCCGGGCTCTCATACCGCTGAACCGGCGTCAGGCCCCCCTGCTCCTCGATCAACCACTCGAACGCCGCCGGCTCGTACAGATAAGTGAAATTCAACCCAATGCGCTCGCCGCGCTGCAGCGGGATCTTGCGGCCGCCGACCGTCGCCGTCAGGTCGCGCTCCGCCCGGAAGTATCGCGTGATCAGGTGGAGCCCGGTGCGGCGCTCGTCGCGCTTGTGGTTGAAGCGGATCTCGCCATCCTCTTCCTGAATGCCGACGCTTGCCAACAGGCTCGAGAGAAAACGGCGCACCAGCGGATTATCGCGGCGGGCCATACTCTGGCGCTCGTCGAAGATTTCGCCGTCCACGATCAACACGTCCTCCGGCTTCATGCATTGCGCCAGATAGCGGATCTCGGCCAGCGGATCGAATGAGCCCATCGTGTTGCCGGCCATGATCAGCAGCCGCGGCGGCTCGGCCGCATCGGCCGCGTAGACCAGGTGCACGGGGCTGGAGATGTCCGCCTTGATGCCGACCGCCTCCACGTCCTGATCGTCCGCGCTGGCGCAGGCGATCTCCAGCAGCGCCTGGCTGGCGTCGACCGGGTAGTACGTGCAAT
>Ga0209062_1004497_pt1 | contig 14498 bp, 11 predicted proteins | sample Coa_R2_2_FD_187158 | JGI IMG/M metagenome (GOLD analysis project Ga0209062, IMG submission 187158) | Surface soil microbial communities from Centralia Pennsylvania, which are recovering from an underground coalmine fire - Coalmine... | ecosystem: Environmental > Terrestrial > Soil > Unclassified... | reverse complement strand
ACGGTGACGTATGAACTGCCGAGCGGGGCGTTGTTGGCGGTAGTCCCGGCGGAATTCGACAATGAAGTGTTGCCGGAAAGATTGTCCAGCACCAGGTTGATCGGCCCAACAATTGGAACCGAGGAATTGTTGAACACGGTGACCAGTTCGCTGATCTTGTTAAGCCGCCGGTTCAGGACGTCTCCCCCGCGGGTGATTTGAATGTCCGTAAGCACATCGGAGAAGGTGGCCGCGCTCGCGTCGCGTTGATTGAGAGCCGGGAGGCCAAAGCGTTGCTCGATCGTGGAAAGGACGCTGGAGGTGTCTCGCTGGCGGTGATCCACATAGCTCTGGCGCGCGAAGGGCGAGATGACAATAGCGGGTACTCGCAGACCCGGGCCCCAGATATCGCGAGTGGGCGGGGTCACATGGTCCCAACGACCGCCATGCTCGTCGTAGGTGATGATGATCGCAGTGCGCGCCCAAAGCGCCGGGTTCGACTGCACCGCAGCTACCAGGTTCGCAACATGTTGTTGCCCCTGCTGCAATGAAGCATATCCGGGATGCTCATTGTCAGGCCCAAGGAACTTGACGAAGGCGACCGAAGGAAGAGTGCTGTTGCTGATGTCCAGGTACAGGTTCGCCTCGTCCTGCACGTGGGCGGTGGCGTAAGGGTTGCGGCCATCCGGTTGGGTGGCATCGAATGGTTTGGATTTCTCAAAGTACGCGAAGGCCTGGTGATGCCACTGGAACAGAGGGTCAACGGTGTTGGGTCCGACGCTGCCGAGGTGGAGTGGATTGCTCTTGGAACTGTCCAGCGCGTTGCTCCAACCGCCGGAGTACCACTTCCAGGAAACACCCGCATTGTCGAGAAGGTCGCCGATGTTCTGCACATATTCAGCGCCGCTGGGTTTAATATTGTTGAGTGAGGGCATGAGTGCGACGGAGGGAAATGCGCTGAACGTGGGGCAAAGGTTTTGCGAAAAGGTTGTATTCACAACATAGTGTTTATCGAAATGGAAGCTGGTCCCGAATGCAACGTCGCTGGGCGTGCCGCTGGCGCTAACCGTAGCGGTTTGGCCAGAGATGCCGTTGATCGTCAGGCCGGAGAGGACGTCTCCAGCCAGCGGAGTGATGCTCCCGTCACGAATGACTTTGCCGGAGCTGGAACCACTGGCGTTCACTGCAAAAAGGCCAGTGGCATCCAGGTAGCCTATGTTGCCGTTGTTGGACGCCGGCATGCTGGGGTAAACCGGAGGCGCCGCGGCGATAAGGAACTGGTGGTTGAGGAATGACCCGCCGAACGCGGAATGGAAGAAGTTGTCGCACATTGTGTATTGCTGAGCCAGCAAACCTTCCGGCAGGACCGAGGCATCGAAACGACTCATCACCAGCCCGGGGTTATCCGACCAGGTGACAAAGCCGCTGTTGTTCCCTGCGTCAGTCCCATTTACCAGGGCGCCGCTGATTTGGAACTGTTCCTGCCAGTACTTGTGAACGATGTCCCCGGTTTTGTCACTGGGCTGCAGGTTCAACGCGGGGTCCGTCAGTGAATACGGGACCAGGGTGTCGAAAGTTACCGGGAAACGCGTATCGATGATGTTCCCATTCACCGTGTCGATCGGCTGCGGGTAAATCGCCTGGAGGGTCGGGGTCGTGCGAGTAGCGATATTGAACAGGTTGCCGGGGCTCGCGCTCGACAAGGAATTTCCCGTGAGACGGTCGATCTGGTTCAATGAAGCGGGGCTGGCATTGGCAAGACCATTGGCGCCCGGGAAACTGCCATACAGAGCATCAAAGCTCCAGTTCTCCTGATAAACCACGATGAAGTGGTCGATGTTGTTCAACGGAGAGGCGGCGTCCACCTGGAAGCTGAAGATTTCACGAGCGGGGTTAGCAGCCGGGTTATATTCCAAGGCGCTATTCTGGGCCGTGGAGTTGATGCCCCAACTGGTGACGGTCAGCGTTTTGCCGTCCGCGCTCACATCCAGCGTGTTGTAGTTAAAGGTGTCGGGACTGTAAAAGTCGGCGTATTGGGGGGTGGTTTCGGCGATAAGCGCGCCATCCTGCTCGCGTTTGACATCATGCAGGCCGGGATAGCCCAATAGACCGATCGGCTCAACGCCCGCGGAGACCTGGGCGTTAGCGATCAGGTTGGCGGCGCCTTGCACGCTGCTCCAGTTGTGATTCAGGAACAAGTCGGGGCCCGTTGCTCCCAGGGGTCCGCACACAATCGAGAAGCAATAAGGCACTTTGACATAATCCGATTGCGAGAACCCGGTCGATCCCGGACCCGTCCGGCCGGAAGGTGCGTAGAGAACTTCGTTGATGCGGTTCTGATGATCATCGGTCGCCAGAAAGACCACGTTTTTGATCTGGTGGTCGGCAATGAATTTCAACAGGGCATTACGTTCAGCACGATACCCGCCAACGAACGCCTTGCCTCCATCCGAACTGACAGGTCCGTAAGCGGCGTTGCCGCTGTAGGGCTGCATGGTGGTAGCGGTCACACCGGGGAGGGTGCCGCCAGCCGGCCCAATCTGGTCGATCGGGTCGGAAAGAGCCACGAACTTCCATGGCGTGCCATTTTGTTCGGCAGCGAGGAGAGTCTGTTCCAACCAGGCGAGTTGCGTCGCGCCCAGGTAGCTCCGGGCCGGGTTGTCGGCACGCGCACCGGTGTCATCGGCGCCGCCGTTAGCCGTTTTGATGCGAATATCGCGGTAGGACCGATCATCCAAATGAACGTATATGGCGTTGCGTCCCCATTGTTGGGCGAAGTAGAGCTGTTTGGTTCCGTCAGTCCGCGGATCCGTTCCTGCACTGATGGTGCCACGGTCTTTAACCGGCTGATAATTCAGGAAAACCTGCTGCAAGGTCAGGAATCCCTGCGCCCGGTTCATGTAATCCGATGCAGAGGTGTTGGCATCGTTCACATTCCCAACGTTTCCGCTGCCGTTGTTCCGCGCGTCCACTCCGCGGCCAGTCGGCATGTCTGTACCGTTTGGCCCCCCAACGGAACCGCCGGCCGGGGCGCCGCCGTTAATGTATTGCCGGTTCCCCAGCTCATGGTTGTCATAGAGCGTATAGTTCGCCTGCCCGGCGTAGAAGCTTTGCAATCCGTTTTGGCCGCCGGTGTTCACCGGCAGGAATTGCTCCCGGTATTTCCTGCTGTAATCGCCGAACAATTGCACGTGAGTGGCGTAGGTTGTGCCGGCATCGGGACTACCGTTCAGGCTGGCCGAAGCGCCGGAAACGGTTACGGCCGGTGAGGTCAGCCAGGAAGCGCCGTTATTGCCGAGGCTGGCGCTGGCGGTCTCATAAATCACATCGCCGCAATTCAGGTAAAAGTCTAGATTCTGGGCTGGAAGCGTGCCGGCCAGCGCGTAAGGGCGCATGAGGCCGTCCATGTCGCCGCTGAAGGCGAAGTGAACAGGCACGCTGGCATTCGCCGAAGGAGCCGTCTTGAAGGTGCCGCCATTGCTTAATTCACCGCCAGTGCCTTGGAATCTATAGTAATAGCGAGTCGCGGGCTGCAGGTTGACCACGGTGACCTTCAAGGTATTGTCGCCAGTCGCGGCGTCCGTCGTGCTGACTGGCATCGAAGCCAGAATGGTATTGAAGGCGGAGTCCGACGCGATTTGCAGCGTCACAGTAACCGACAATCCCGGCGCGGCGTCGTCCGTCGCGCGAGTCCATAAGGTCACATCGGTGCTGCTGACGTCTCCGGCGGCGACGCCGAGGAATGAGACCGTCGCTCGAGCCTCGGGTGAGGTGAAGGAGAGCAAGGCGGCACTGGCTACCGTCATGGCGATCGTGCGCATCTTGTAATAGTTTGGTTTGTTCATTGTTATTGCATGTTGCGCGCCCTTTGCTCTCGTGAACGAGAAGCTGAGCAACTCGCGCACGTTGGGTTCGCGTTGAAATCCTCTCAGTCCGTATGCAATTCAGACCTGCATTAACAAGACTTGTGCAAATGCAATTCGGACCTGGGGAAGTCGCTCTGGAAAATGCACCTACAAATGGGTTGTGCCGAACCCTTTTACTTCAGCTATCAGCTGCCATTGGCACCATTTCGTAACCCGCCGGTGCGAGCGTGGAGCGAAGGCCTTAAAAAACGGACTAAGGGGCCAAAGCTCGGTTTTCGACTGCGCCCTACTGCGGCTTTGGGGGCGGCCCGACCTTCTTGGGTCCGGCTCGAAATTGAAAGCTGGCGCCTGCGATTCCCACGACCAGCCAAAGAGCCAAGGCGGCATACCCCAACGTCCCTGCGGGAGTAACGTGCGCGGGATCCAGCCAAACGCGCGACGGGCTTTGACCGTGTGCAATAAAGGGCCAGACCCCGGCCGCCATGAGGTAAGCGCCGCTGAATGCGGTAGCGATGATGATCATAAATCTCTGGGCGACCAGCGCAATCAGTCCAAAAGCGATCGCAACGACCAGGGCCACGAGTGGCTGGGCCTGGTGCCCAGTGCTGTTGACCCACGCGGCGGTTACAATCGCTCCCGCGGTTGCGCCCAGGAGGAAAACGCCGAGAAAATAAAACCAAACATACAGTGCCATTCCAATGAGTCCGCCGACAACTGCGCACACCAGGGCCATTACATCGTTGGCATGGAGCTGGGTTATGCCAAGCTGCCAGCCGGCATACGCGCCGGCAATGAACCCAAGGAGCCCTAGCGTCACTTTCAAAAGCCGGTAGCCCCAGAAGCATACCAGGACGCCGACAACGCAGACTGCCAGCGCACTAACCTGTCCAGCCACCGCTTGATTGTTCATAGCTTGTTAGATTGGATCACCAGCTCTTGGTCCCCTTAGCTTAATCCCTGTGCGGCTCGCGGCAAACTTGTTCTGAAAGACAATTGTCGTCCGAGGGCTTCTACAGGTTTGTTTCCCTTCACTAGCCGAGCCGCGCACACCGGGTGCATGGACTCGCCAACCAGAGAACGCCTTGCTAAAGATCCTATCGATAAGCCGCGAGGACAGGCGGCGGTCTAATGGACGCGTTCAATGAATTTTTGGCGGGGTGTTGGGCGTTTGTGATTGGTTACTGGATTGTCTCGGCGTTTTTCGTGAAGCGGACCAGCACGAAACAGCCGCTGAGCCATCGGGTCTGGTATCTGGCACTGATGGCCATCGCGATTGGGTTGCTGTGTTACAACTCCCGGCTTGTTCATTTCGATCGCGCCCTGTTTCGGCGCACGATTGCCACGAAGTTGGCGGGCGATTGCGTCGCTTTGCTCGGCGCGGGCATTGCCATCTGGGCGCGGGCAAGTCTCGGACGCAATTGGAGTTCGCGAGTGACGTTGAAGAAGGATCACGAACTTATCGAAACCGGGCCTTACCGTTTGGTTCGTCATCCGATTTATTCGGGGTTGCTGCTAATGATTATCGGCACCGCTATCACCACAGCTACGCAAGCCGGTTTCGTGGCGCTGTCAGTGTGCTTCTGCGGCTTTTGGATCAAGCTGCGCCAGGAAGAAAGGCTGCTAAGCCGAAATCTGGCCGGCTACCCCGAATACATGCGCCGCACAAAAGCACTGGTGCCATTCGTATTGTAAGATGAGCCAACGGCGGACCTCAACAGCCCACAGGTCGAAGGCGAAACTCAAGCGCGGCGGCGCCGAGGTTGCTTGGTAGAGGTCGAGCGAATGACAACCGGCCCGAGGCCGTTGCGCGCAAACGGGACGCGGTTGCGAGGAATAGCTTCTTCGATTAAACGCGCGACCACCGGGTCGGCGAGTGTGGACGCGCCCTCCAGGTGAATCGAACGGGTCTGTTTGCCTGACCCTCGCAACAATTTACCAGGATCCGGCAATTCCTTACCACGATTGAAGTACAGCTCAACCCCCTTGGCGTCCCCGCGGATCGCAAGAACACCCTCGTAACCGTGCCCATTTGGTGAATAGCTGATAACGAAGCAATCTTTGTATTCATACACCACCTCATGCGCGGTAGGTAGTCGTTTTCGCAACCACCGCCGCATTGCGGCGATGGGCCGTTGATGGGCGGGCGCGAACCTGTCGATAAACCCATGCAATTGCGTTTCGGCCGATCTTCGTTCCGCCGCAGACTGGGCGGTCAGCTGTGGAGTTGAGTTGGCAAGGGGAACGCTGGAAGAGAGTTGTTTGCTCATAGGTTAATGGTCTGACGAATGGGATGGGCACTTCGGGACAATACAAAGCGTTTTTTTTCACGCAAAGGCGTGGAAAACGGGAAGGGTATCTCGCTAAGACGCTAAGGCGGAGAGGGCGATGGAGGGACCTTAGCGGGGCTCGGGGTGCCGGTGCACGGCGGGCGAGGCGTTCTATGAGGAAATACGAGCTCAGGATTTCTACTGTTCGAGAGCCGGGCTGATTCCCAATGGTTGTAGCCGGTACCCGGCTTCCTTTGCTAACCCCTGAGCAACGGGTTTTTCGATGCCCCGTCGGTTTACGTCGCTAGTGCTTTGGCAACATTGACGGCGTGGTGAGCCGCTTCCCGCAGATTTTCGGGGTTGGTGTTGATTCCAAGCGCGTGGTTCAGAGGACAGTACTGGCTTGCAGCAGTAATCAGCTCACTGGCCGCAAAGCTGAGCAATCCGAACCGCCACCCACGCGGCAGTGGCGCCGCGATTGCCGTGATGAGCGCCCCGGCTCCGACGATCCAACGAAAGTTTCGGTCCATACCTCCCACATTGGTCCTCATAAATTCTCCTCCTTGGGTGAAATCCTGGTTCGGGTCTTCTGACTCTCTGTTGGCTCTCTGTTCTCGTCATGATTCTCGTCCCGATCGGGTGAATCCGACTGCTTGTTCCTGGCCCGTTTCTTCCCTGTGGCAAGCCGGTCAGGTGTTCGGTGTCTCGGCTTCATAAGTGCACTCCCGATTCAAACTTGTTCCGATTGCACCACATTTCAATGGGGTCTTGTGGCCGGGGCGCCGATAACGTCAATATTAGAAATAACACATAAACCTGGATTATGTGCTCCACCGCATTGACCCGGCTCAAAAGCACGGCAGGTTCCAGCTCCGAATGTGTGGCTTTTCTAGGTTTGAACACTTCTCGCAGGAGAGTTGTCATACCAGAAACAGGGGCCTTTGCCCCTGGTTTTGGATGTTGCACGGCTGGCGGGCGGGCCCGAAGGGGCCTTGCACGCGCAGTGAAAACCACTTGAAAACGCTATGAAGACTGTTGAAGAAACTAAAACGGGCCTTCCGAGCCTCGAAACGGAGTGGCCGACCAGAATCGCAACGGAACGGGAGTCCGATAAGGGTCGAAGGGATTGGTGGCCCCAGCGGCCCTACCCAATCCTGCAATCATCCGCTTCGGAAAATACCTGGCGCGGCTATCGAGAATACGACTCTCCATTGGCGGGCTGAACACAGGCTTCAAGCCGCCTGCCTGAAGGCGGCGGGATTTTCGCAGCCGGCGCGCCACTCCGCCTTGCGTTGCCGCGGATAGTAGTTGCCGGTGTCAATCAGGATGAGATTGGGTGAAGCGCCTCCGAACAGCCCGGCAGGCAATTCGAGAATCTGCGCTCCGGAATGGTGACAACCACGAGGTCGCGACCATGCATCGCCTCGGTGACTTGCACCGGCTTGGCACCAGTGTCCCTGGCCAGGTCGGCCAAACATTTGCGCTATCCAGGTTCGAGGGGTTTTGCGTAGTTCGCGGCGCTGGGGTTGTCGTGTGGTTTAAGCCGACTTCGAGTCATTTGTGTTCGGCATCGCTGTTGGAGATGCTAAGGCCCTCCGGAATGCAGCCGATTATTGATTCCTCACAAACATCTTCCCTGGAAGTTGGCGGATGATGCGTTTCATTTCGAGGCTCAACAGAGCAACGGAGGCGGAGGAGGCGGGCAGGGCGCTCTTACGGATGACTTCGTCGATGCTGAGTTGTTCCTCACTCAGCGTGTCGTAGACTTTCTGTTCGTTTTCTGAGAGCTCCAGCGCGGGCAGTTGGCCGGTTTCGGCAGGGGAAGCTGGTTTGTTACTCGGTGGGAACAGGTATTCGAATTCGCTCAGGATATCCTCCGCGCCTTCGCAGAGCTTGGCGCCTTTTTTTATGAGGTCGTGGCAACCTTTGCTGCGCGGCGAGTCGATCCGGCCGGGGACAGCGAAGACCTGGCGGCCATATTCATTGGCAAAGTTGGCGGTAATCAGGGCGCCGCTCGTCAGATTGGCCTCGACCACGACAGTGCCAAGGGTCATGCCGGCGACTAACCGGTTCCTGATTGGAAACGACTGCTTGGTTCCAGGACTATTGAATGGAAATTGGGTCACCAGCGCTCCGTTCTCAGCAACCCGCTCGTACAACTCCTTGTTCTCGGGCGGCCAAACAATGTTAATCCCGGTGCCAAGCACCGCGATCGTGCGGCCTTTTGCGCTTAAGGCGCCCTGGTGCGCCGCCGAATCGATCCCGCGCGCACCCCCGCTGACCACTGTGACGCCCAGGTACGCCAGTTGATAGGCCAGTCTTCGGGCAACTTCCACCCCGTAATGCGTCGTCATCCGGGACCCGACCATTGCAACGGAGTTCTTGTCTTTGGCCAACAATTGTCCTTTTGCGTATAGAACGACGGGCGGATCGTAAATTTGCCGCAACAATGGAGGGTATTCCTCGTCGCCTGCAATGAGAACCCGGCAGCCGAACTCGTCAATGCGCTTCAGTTCAGCGCTTAAGTCCACATTCTTTTCCCAGGAAGCAATGGAGTCGGCGGTCTCGGCACCGATGCCATTGACCTGGAGCAGTTGCGAGCGCGCTGCGCTCAAAATCGCTGTGGCATTGCCGAAATGATCCAGAAGCTGGCGCACCCGAACCGGTCCGACGTGTTCAATCAGGCTCAACGCAACAAAGGCTTCGCGTTCATTCATGGTCAAAATAGGCGGCGATGTTCCACAGCCAAACCGCTCGAACGAGGCAGAGAATGAATCTCCGCTATGAACCTGTTCATGGAAAAACTCCTCATCTTTCGAGGCCGGGCAGGGCTGTTCGGGCCCCGCGACAGTTCACCTCCTTTATAATCGCAAAGGTTGTTTGCGCAATACTTATCGTGAAGTCAGCCAGGCGCGCGTGGCACAGCGCGTTCCAACTCGCCTAACGTGAAGCAGGTTCCAATCGATCGACCAGGCCTGGGACGAGCACTTCGCTCCTGGATTGGCTAGTTGCTGCGAACCGGAAATTGTTGTCGGTGCCAGCTGCGCCGAAGCGGCCCTGTTTGTCGAGGGCGACGAAGTTGATGCTGAGATTGAGGCCTTTGGGGTCCTGGCGCGCAATGCGCCGGATGGCTTGTTCGCAGGCCGCGCGAGGATGAAGGCCCTGGCGCATGTATTCAACGATGAGGAACGAACCGCAATAGCGCATCACATTCTCGCCAACCCCGGTCGCTCCCGCCGCGCCGACTTCGTTATCGACATAAAGTCCGCTGCCGAGGATGGGTGAATCGCCAACCCGGCCCGGTAATTTGCCGGCCAGCCCGCTGGTAGAACAACCGCCGGCGATGTTCCCATCAGTTCCCAGCACCAGTAGCGCGATGGTATCGTGGTTCTTGTTTTTCCCCTCCGCGCCGGGAACTCGGGATTCGTCTGCTCCGTGGCCTTTCGATTGCAGTGGATCCGCCGGAGCCGCTTCCAACCCCTGCTGCAGCGCGAACAAGCGCGCCCCTTCGCCCACAAGCATGACATGCGGCGTCTTTTCCATGACGCGTCGGGCGGCGGAAATGGGATGCCGGATGCCCTCGAGGGCGGCAACGCTGCCGGCGCGGTGTCCAGGACCCGCCATGATGCAGGCGTCCAGTTGGACCACACCCGCGCTATTGGGCCGGCCGCCCAGCCCGACTGAGTGGTTTTCCGGGTCGGATTCCACGACCCAAATGCCCTGCTCGACGGCGTCCAGGATAGAGCCGCCGCGCAACAACACCGCAAGGGCGGCATCGTTGGCCGGCTTGCCGAATGGCCACGTCGAGATGACCAGCGGCTTTTCGCTCGCCGTATTCTCGTCCGCGGCGCGGCTCTCATTTAAAACTCCGAGCGCCGTCCCGCTCATAACGCCCAAGGCCGCGCAATCCAGAAATTGTCGACGCGTTAACTCCATAAAACGTGTGATTTGTTCAAAGCGCAACCTACGCCTCGCAGATTCGAAAGTGAATTAAATAAAGCGCCTTCGGGTTTCGTCTGTTTTATGGACTCCGATATCGGACCGATGAAGCGCCTTCTGCCTATCTTAGTGTGCGCGGGGCTTGTCCTGGCTTTGCGGGTTTCTGCCGGGGATAAGCCGCTCACCTATTATGTGCAGCTCATTCGGTGCAGCGAGCACGACACCTCGCCGGAGCCCGGCTCGCGCCGAGTCGGCCGCAAACTCGCCGAGAAATTTGAGGGCGTGTTTCGCTGCAAAAGCTACTGGGAAATCAGCGAGCAAAAGGTGGATGTCCTGCCGGAAAAATCGGCGCGCGCGCGTTTGAAAAACGGGAGGGACGTCGAGATCGACCTGAAAGAACCCGGCAAACGACGGGTGACCACTTTTCATAACGGGAAAGTAATCGACCGCACCGTCGAGCCTCTCGGTGAAGAGATGACGCTCATTGGTGGTGACCGGGATCAAACCAGCCACTGGTTCATCGTGGTGCGGCGTGACAAGCCGGGCGCGTGAGCCAGGCAATCAGGATTGAATTAAGGCGAGACTCGCTCGTGTAGAATCGGTGCCTGAGCGGGCCATGGAGCGGGGAGGCACGTTGCCCGTCAATTGCCACAAGTCCGAGCGCAGCAGCCCCCAATCCGCGGTCAATCGGCGCTGCAGCGTAAACCCGAGTGATTGCAGGCACGGATCGGGATCGGTAAGGCGGCGCGCCTGCAACCGGGTCGCAACCCCGAAGAAACAGTACATCGACCGGTGAATCAGCCTGGCCCGCAATCGGCGAAGACCCCTCGCCGGAATTTGGAAATCTGCCAATAACCATTTCGCCCCGTGCCCGCAGGCGTTTCCGAGCCGCTCCAGGAGTGACGTCAATGGCTTAGGCTGAAAGCAGTCGAGGAAAAAATGAGTCGCCAGCGCATCAAAACTTCGGGCCGGCGGTTCCCAAATCAGCGCGTCCGCGTGGATGAACTCGATGTTTTCTTCAGAAACCCCGTTCCGGCTCAGGCGACAACGCGCGAGTTCGATCATACGCCGGCTGCTGTCGACGCACGTAATGTGAGCCGAGCCGAGAACCTTTCGGCATTCAAGCAGGAACCGGCCGTTGCCTTCTCCGAGGATTAAAACACGTTCGGCACCCCGGATCTCGCCGAGGAAGGCTGTGCGGCATGATTGGAGCTTTTCCCCGGCCAACACTATTTCCATCCACCGATAATGAGGCGCCAGCCGATCAAAACTCATGGAACCGTATTGCTTTGGGGATTGAGCGGCGATGCCACCAGAGGCCGGCCAAAACTCCCCCGGCGACATACGCCACGACATCCATCGGGTCACCAACCGTCCAGGGCATGATATGCGGTCCGACCACCTCAAAAAGAATGGACCAGACCACTAGGTACAAACCGATTTCACCCCAGGTCGGAACGAGATCATGGCGCCGCAAATTCAGCCACCGTTGAATGAACAACAAAGGGGGCAACGCGCAAGGGATCAGCAAAACGTCGTTGAAATGATCGTGCAGAAAGGCGCTGTGGATGTGCGGTTTCAGGGCCCACCGGTTCAGCGCGTACAAAAAGCAGGTGATCAGAAACAGCGGGTCCAACAAATAGCCGAAGGCGTTCAAAGCAAAGCCACGATGATAAGCCCAAAGCCGACCGCCACCGCAATTTTTAATGCCAAAATCATAACGCTTCGTGAAAGGCCAAAAACCAGTATAGCATACAAACTTTGGAGGTTTGCTTCGATGGCAAAATTGATAATTTCCACGCATGACACAGTTGGAGCAGGCCATCGAGGAAAGCGTCGCGGTAACGCGGGGATTGGCGGCGCTGGAAAAGCCGCTCGAATTGGCCGCACGCATGGTGCTGGATTGCCTTCAAAGCGGCCATAAGCTGCTGGTATGCGGCAACGGCGGCAGTGCTTCCGACGCCACTCATTTTGCAACGGAATTCCTCTGCCGTTTTCGAGAAGATCGCCGGCCGTTTCCAGCCATCACTTTAACAGCCAACGGCGAGTTTATGACCGCCGTTTGCAATGATTATCATACGGACGAGATCTTTGCGCGCCAGGTGTGGGGTCTGGGGCAGAAAGGGGACGTTTTGATCGCCTTCACGACCAGCGGCAAGTCCCGCAACGTCTTGCGCGCGATAGAAGAAGCCGGCAAGCGCGGATTGAAGAGCATCTGTTTTTCGGGCCGCGACGGCGGTTTCACGAAAGGCATCGCCACCCTCGATTTGACGGTGCCCGGCACTTCGACGGCGCGCATCCAGGAAGCGCACAAACTACTGTTCCACGTGCTATGCGAAATCGTTGAAATGGAGCTGCCGAAATAGCCTCATGGGATTTGTTTAGTCCTGACATCCTTTTGACCCTTGAGCATTATCAGCGCATGAAGCAGTGGATCTCCAGTTACATTTTGGCGCAGAAGGCCGCGTTGGATTCGATACCGATGGAAGCCGTTGGGCAGGTGATTGAACTGCTCCGGCAAGCTCTCAAAGAAGATCGACAAATCCTTGTTTTCGGCAATGGAGGCAGCGCGGCCAATGCGTCACACTTTATGACGGATCTCGGCAAAGGCGCTTCCGACAAGGCCGGCAAGCGTTTCCGCGTGATCTGCCTCAGCAGCGACACGAGTTGGTTGACCGCCCTGGGCAATGATTACTCCTATGAAGACACGTTTGTTGGCCAACTTCAGAATTATGGCCGTGCCGGGGATCTCGTGCTGGCCATCAGTGTGAGTGGAAATTCGCCCAATTGCGTGAAGGCGCTCGAATGGGCAAAGAAGAACGGGCTAAAAACGGTGGCGCTGGTTGGAGCAAAACGCGGACGCATGGCGGAACTTGCCGACTTCCCAATCGTCATTAACGACACCCATTACGGGCGGGTGGAAGATGCGCAAATGGGCATTTGCCACCTGCTTTGTTACGCGTTCATGGAACACCCCGAGCTGGCAAAGTAGGAACTCGAATCCGATCTAGCCCTTGCCCGCCAGGGCCGTAGAGCCCAGCAAAAGCGCGCCGCAAGGCACCGCGTCCTCCCCCAGCGCGGCCAAGGCAACCTGGGGCCCGGGGTGAAACGCTTCCATAAGGAAATGTGGCAAGCTCGCCTCCAACCCCTGGCGCAGCGGTTCTCCAATGCCGGACAGACCGCCACCAACCACGATCACTTGCGGATGGAATAGGTGCACAACGTGCGAAAGGCCGAAAGCCAGATCCTCGACAATTTCTTCCAGGATTTTTTTCGCGGCCGCATCTCCCTGCTTCAGCGCCGCTGGTAAAAAGCGCGCTTCGCCTCCCTTGCCGAATTCAGGCATTTTGCCCAACACGCCGTTCGGATTGGTTTGGGACAGTTCCCGGATACGTTTATCAACCGCCCAGCCCGAACATCGGCCTTCAACAATCGTTCCGCACCGATCCAATCGGACGTGCCCAATCTCGGCTTCACCCGGACTTGCTCCGTGATAAATCCGCCCATCAACAACCACGCCTCCCCCGACTCCGCTGCCCAGCGTGATGTAAAAAACCGGGTTGAGAGCACGCCCGGCGCCGAGCCGCGCCTCGCCAAGAGCGGCCACATTGGCGTCGTTATCCACTTTCACAGGAAGCCCGCTGATTTGACCGAGCCATCCGCCCAGGTCGAATTCGGACCATCCTTCAATTTGGTGCGAGCGGCAGATTCGATTTTGTTGCCAATCCACAGGTCCGCCAAAGCCCACGCCGATAGCGGTTGCCCCGGAACTGGATATCAGGCCCGGCAACGTGTGCTGTATTTGTTCTCGAATGCCTGCGGCGCCGCGCGCGGGATTCACGTTCAGCCGCCGACGCTCCAGGATTTTTCCCGTCTCGTCCCCGGCGACCAGTTGAAGCTTGGTGCCTCCGATTTCGATTCCAACGATCATGGGCCTTTCTCAGTGCGGAAATAATCGGGCTCATTCCCGGGCTTCCATTTGATGTTGCAGCCGATGCTTGGCTTCTGGGCGTGCGGCGCGGGCCTGCCGCCTAAAACGGCATCCAACGCGGCGCGAAGATCTTTCCCGGTCACGGGGAGGCCATTGCCCGGACGGCTGTCGTCGAATTGGCCGCGATAAACCAGGGCTTTCTCAGCATCAAACACGAACAAATCCGGAGTGCATGCTGCGCGGTACGCTTTGGCGACCGCCTGGGTTTCATCGTACAGGTAGGGGAACAAATACCCGGCAGCTTTCGCTTCAATCGCCATTTTCTCGGGGCTGTCAGCCGGATAATGCGTCGCATCATTTGAACTGATCCCGAAAATCGCCACGCCGCGCGGCAGGTAATCCCTGGCGAGCGCCGCCAGGCCGGCGCTGATGTGTTTCACGTACGGACAATGGTTGCACATGAAAATCACCACCGTCGCAGGCGCCTCTGGAAAATCGCCCAGCGAGACCTTCTTG
>Ga0209062_1004494_pt1 | contig 14517 bp, 10 predicted proteins | sample Coa_R2_2_FD_187158 | JGI IMG/M metagenome (GOLD analysis project Ga0209062, IMG submission 187158) | Surface soil microbial communities from Centralia Pennsylvania, which are recovering from an underground coalmine fire - Coalmine... | ecosystem: Environmental > Terrestrial > Soil > Unclassified... | reverse complement strand
CAGGTGGACGCCGGATGGCCGCCACCTGTCCTTCCTGTCGGCGCGAAGCGGCGCAGTTCAGCTGTGGTGGATCGATGCCGACGGCGGAGCGCCGCAGCTCGTTCTGGCTCATCGAGCGAACCCATTCGGCAACTATTTCCCGAACTCCTCGAGTGGAGCACTGATCCCGATCGGGATCTGGAGCTACGAGTGGTCTCCGGACGGCCGATCGGTTGCCTTCACTTCCGCGCCTCCGGAGGACCCTGCGGCCGTTCGTAAGGCAGAGCGGGAGGGCTTCCGGTACGACATTCAGCGGATGCGAGTGACGGACTTGGTTGCGGGACGGTGGCTGAGAGGAAGGCGATCGGCCGAACTGTGGCGCTACGACTTGCGGGCGCATGACGAGCGGCTGCTCTGGCGCTCACCGCCCGGAACCATTACCACGATCGATGCGATCGCGTGGTCGCCCGACGGCCACGAGATTGCTGTTTCGTCTCCGGCGGAAACAGGTCGGGGAAACTATGTTGCCGTTGCGGTCGACGTGAGGAGCGGACGCTATAGGCGCCTCTTTGATTCCGGTGGTTTGATCTCCACGATGGCTTGGGCGCCAGACGGCCAAGCAATCGCCATCACGTCGCTTCCGAGCGCAGGCGCGAGCAGCGCCAGAGTGACCGTATTGCGAACGTCCGGCTCACCGGTCAAGGAGTGGCCCGCGGAACTCTCGCCGAGTCCAATCACTCCGTTCCTGGCGTGGATCGGCGATCGGCTCTACTTCGATTCGTCGGCGATGGGGCCGCAGCGCGAGAATGCCGGACTGTACGAGCGCCCGGTATCTGGCCGTTCTACGCTGCGCATCACTCCATTGGACAAGAAGGTGGCGGACTGCAGCGCTCCGGTCGGCACGCGCACCGCATGCGTCTGGCAGTCACCGACCGATAGGCCACGCGTCGCCATCCTCGACCTGCGGACTCGCGCCGTGCACCTCCTCGGCGACATCAATCCCGAGCTTGATTCGGTGCAGCTCGGCCCGGTGGAAGAGCTCCATTGGACGAACAAGTTCGGCGACCCGACGAACGGCTATCTCGTCCTGCCGCCGCGTGCGCTCGGGAAGCGGGAGCACCTGCCGCTCGTCGTCATGGGCCACGGCTTCGATGGCAGCTTCGTCGCCGCGGCCAATTGGTGGCTGACAAGCTACCCCGCTCAGGCGTTCGCTCGGGATGGCGTTGCCGTCCTGCTCGTGAATCAGCCGAAATGGCCCGAATGGCGCGGCAGCGACTTCCGGCAGGGCGCCCGCGCCTTCGGCTATGGGCCGCTCGCGAGTCTCGAGGCGATCATCGACCGTCTGAGCCGGCAGGGCTTGATCGACGCGAGCCGTGTCGGCTTCACGGGTCATAGCTGGTCCGGCTTCTGGGTGCAATTCACCGCGAGCCATTCCAATCTGTTGCGCGCGGCTGCGCTGCTCAACGGGGGCACGGTCACGGAACCGGGCTCCTATTGGGAGATGGGAGACGCGCTCATTCTGACGCAGCAGGATCGATTCATGGGTGGAGGACCCTATCCGCCAACTCTGCGGAATTACATCGGATATTCTGCGAGCCTGACGGCCGATCGTGTGCAGGTTCCCGTGCTGATCCAGGACGATTCCGACGAGGCGCCGAACGAAATGGAATATTACGTGGCCCTGCGAGTGCATCATGTGCCGGTCGATTTTCACATCTATCCGCATGATGGGCACAACTTCTTCGTCCCTTCACACCGGCTGATCTCGATGCAGGAGAACCTGGATTGGTTCGAATTCTGGCTCCTCGGTAAGGTGCGCAACGACCCCACCGCGGCGGAGCAGTACGCCATCTGGATGCAGATGCAGGAGGCGCTGCGTCATCGCGACGGTGAGAACTGAGGTTGGGTTGACCGTACGAGGCCTGCGAACGATGCGCTTTACGCGGCCGCGTAGAGAACGGGGTCGGTCCATCGCCGCAGCCATGTCTCGATGTACATTTGCACGATGAGATCGGCGAGCGACGCGGTGGTCTTGTACAATCTGTCAGACAGTACCTGCTCGAGCTTGCGGCGATCCAAGACGCGCTCGCGTACGAGGATCCCGTCGAGCAGCAACTCTCTCAGGAACGCGCGGTTCTGCTCGACGAGCCGGCGAAACCACAGCTCCGGCGTCGCCTTGCCCCTGCCGCGGTGCAATACGGACGTTGAGAGATCCCCTGCGAACGCCGCTCGGGCGAGAGCCCGATTCTGGCCGCCGTGGATGTGGAAACAACTCGGAATCGCGAGCGCAAGCTCGACGAGCGGCTGACTCGTGAGAGGTGAGATGATCGGCGGGTCGTCGGGCGAGGTGAACGGCGATTCATAGGAGGTCGAGCACACGATCTGCAGCGCGAATACCAGCTGACGTGTACCCGCCGGCAGGTCCGCTATGTCGAGCGACCAGGGATGCGTGAACCGGTCTGCGGCCGCCTCAGCCGCCGTGATGGCCTCTGCTGAGGCGAGCCGCGACTGGACGGGGAGGTGCAAGACTTCGCGGGCATATCGCTCTGCGCTCCAAGCCTTCAAATCGCGTTCGGCCGACCAGTGGCGGAACGCCAGCCGCAGAGCGCGCCACACGGAGACGCGCCGCAGCAGCGCGTAATCGCGCGCCACGCCGATCAGCGACGGACGCAGGCCGCGCGTCTGAAGGAACTCGATGAGTACCTCGTCCCGGACGCTGCTGCCGAAGAGGTTGTCGCCTAGCTCGCCGTCGAAGATGGCAGAGGCGCCGCAGCGGGCGGCCAGCGCCACCAGAGCCGGCTCCGTGTCATAGCCGGTGACATGCAATACCGGGCTGACCGTGCGATTACAGCGCAGGACGGCGCGCAGATCGATGCTCGCGTCGCGCTCGCGCTCGATGAGCCGGACGCCGAGGCGTTGGGTCATGCTCCGCGCATGATGGCGCTCGTCGCCCGGGAGCGAAGAATGAAAATTGACACAGGTGATCCGAGGCGACGCCGGCGCCCGAGCAAGAGAGGCGAGCACGATCGAGGAGTCGAGGCCGCCGGACAGGGACACGAGAACCGCATCGTGGGCCGAAGCCCACGATCCCACACAGGCCAGCGTCTCGCGCCGCAGGGCGCGCGCAGCATCGTCGAAGCGATGGACAGCTCCGGCCCATCGGGCAGAGCCCGGCGTCCAATACGGTTCGACCCGCCGATCTGCTCCGAGAAGCGAGAGGCAGGCGCCGGCCTGCAGGGTGCGCACCTCATTGAGGCCGGTCTCGTCGTTGAGATGGTCCATCAAGGCGGCTTGCGCCGCGATGCGAGGCCAATTGATCGAGAAGCGGAGGAGGTTGAGCGCAATGAGGTCATCGGCGACCGAGAAGAGCAGGGTCACGCCCTCGTAGCCCGCGTAGTGGCACGGCAGCGCGCTCATCGGGCCTCGGAAGGCATACGCTCGGCCGGGATCGCGGTCCCGGAGCATCAGGACATACGATCCCCAATGGGTCTGCACGAGACTGCGCCCGCGCGTCCGTTCGATCTCGTCGAGGTTTTCGGGCTCGAGCGCGGTGACTCTTTCTGGAGCGGCAAGCGGCCAGCGCCGGAACAGTGTCCCGAGCACGACGCCGTGCTCACCGAGTGTCACGATGGAGTGATCTGCTCGTTCGCTCTGGCCGTGGCAGAGCACGAAGAGCCCCGGGCAGTCGAGCGCGCGATGCCACGAAGGGCACTGCCGCATGAGCCGCTGCCGGACGCGCACGGCAACGGAGGCATCACGATCGCTGCTCGGATCCCAGGCGAGCCCGAGGTAACGGAGCATGGGCGAGCCCTCCCTCACACCGCGAGAATGGGGGTGTAGCGCTGGACGTTTTCGAGCGTGTCGTTCAGAACGACATCGCCGTCCTGAACCCAGGCGTGGGCGGCGAATGGCCGCGAGCGCACGCCGATGACGAGCGTGGGCACGGCGCCGCATCTCAGCAGGAACTCGGCGAGCACGAGGGAGTCTCTCAGACAGGCTCCTTCCGCCGAGTAGCACCAGACGCGCAGCCGGTCGAAGTTCCGCACCAGCGTCCAGGTGCCCTCTTTGACCTCGGCAGCGGAGCGATGGCGCGGACCGGCTTTCGCCGCCTCGATCCGCCGCAGGAGGCTCAGGAGATGGCGCCGCCGGAGCGCTTGCGTGGTCCGGCTCAGCGCGAGAATGAAGCGCAACAGCAAGGAAAGCCGCAGCCGCGGTAGGGAGTCCCGGTAAGACAGGGATGGCCGGGCGCTGCGGTTCGCAAGTGTGACGGGCTCCGCGGCCTTACCCGCAGCGGCGGAGGTCGTGAGAATCCCGCGGCGCACCAGCTCGGCCAGTAGACGTTCGGAAGGAGCGTCAGCCGAAGCGCTTCGCTCGTCCTGCATACACGCTGGCGGCCATCCAGCAATGAAACAGGAAATCGTAGCGAGCCGAGCATTCTCAAGCGCGAGGTACTCACCTAGTCGCGCGTTCAGGAAGATCGCCCCTTCCTCGACGAGGCAGAAGAAGGCGTCGCGGTGCAGATAGTGGAGGTCCACGACGAAAACGAGGCGGTGGCGCGCCGGAAAGGACGCGCCACCGCGGTGCGCTACTCGTGGAGGCCGTGCGCGTCGAGATCCAATGGCGCACCGATGTCCTGTGTCTCGACCAGCGCGTCGCCTAGCTCGATGATGTCCGAGGTTTCCATTGCCGTGCTCCTCTTCGTCAGTGAACCGCCATCGAGATTGATGGCGAGAAGCAGCGTCCGCAGGGTAGCGACGGCCGTCAATGCATGGGAAGCGCATGCCTGGCTAGCTCTGCGGACCGCCGCCGCCGGCGCTCAGGGGGGCCGTGTTTGGATCACAGGAGCACGGCTCGGGTCGACACGGATTTCCCCAAGGATTCCCGGAATTTACTTAACCCCGCCAGCAGCAGGCTCCGGTCCGCGCGGCAGACTTGAGAGTTTTCGCGCACCGCACTCCTCGCGTCGTCGGACGGGCCTCCCTGCCAGGCATTGCATTCCCGACCTTGTGGAGCCCTCCGTGCGGCGCCGGGCATTGCATTCCGGGGGCACTCCGAGCCTGCGGAGAGCCGTCGCGCGCCTTCCGACGGTCAGTGCGCGGAGTGCCGCGGTGACGTGCGTTGGCCCGGAGGCCCTGTGCCCCGAGCCCCGTCTGCTCTGGGCCCGACGGCCCAACGACCCGGTGGGCCGGCGCTTGCCAGCTTGGCGGTCGGATCACAGTTTCATCGCCTCCGCAAGCCTCTAACCGAGCAAGGCTTTTGTCGCATATATCCTGTGGACGCACAGCCTCGACACCCGGATGATTCGCTGCACTATGCGCGATCCGGTGGCTGTGGCATTTGGGCGGGCATTGCGCGAACAGCGCCGTGCCCGGGGCATGACGCAGGAAGTCGTGGCGCACGAAGCCGACGTGTGCCGGACGTTCGTGAGTCAGATCGAGCGAGGCATCTGCCGCGCGACGATCACCACTCTGTTCAAGCTCTCGGGCGCGCTCGGTGTCGAGCCTGCCGCGCTCATTGACCGGACGGAAGACCGGTTGAAGAATCCTCGGTCAGACAAGGGTAATGGCACATCTCGGCATCGAGCGGAGGTCGCTCCCACGACGCAATGAGCACCCAGTGCCGGCGCCTCGCGGCGCAGCCCTTGGCCGAGTGGTCTCCGCGCCCGGCGTTCGCATTGCGGCAGGGCGCGGGCCACCGGCTTACGGTGCGCGCGGCTCCTCTCCGTTTCCCGCCTCCGGCTCCTCTCCGTTTCCTGCCGCGGGCCCCTCTCCGTCCCGCTCTTCCGCGAGGCTCACGACTTCTTGCAGCGTGTCGCGATTGAACAGCGTAGGCCGGATCCGCAGGTAGTTCCGGATCGCACGATGCAGCGACGTCGGGCTGCATGAAAGCCGTTTCGCGAGCGTCGGCAGGCTTGCCGATCCGGCGCAGGTCGCGAGCCACGCCACGAGCGCTCGTGCCTCGACGGCATCGCGGCTGCGGACTTCTCTCACGATCCGATCGACTTCGATGTGCAGGCGGCGGCTGACCCAGGCGATGATGGCATCGACATGGGCCGCGCGAGGAGCAGCGAGCGAACGCTGCTGTATCTCACGGACGAAGAGCGGGCCTCCGGCAATGCGGTGATCGTAGGGGGAGCCGCGGGGGAGCAGCCGGAGAAAGCCCGGCGCCGGATTCGAGGCGAGGAATCTCATGAACGACATGCGGGAACCAAATCCCCGCGCGGCCAGGGCGTCCGCCAGAGTCCTCGTGTACAGAAACGGCGGCGCCGGCTCGCCGGCGCAAACTCGCGCGCTGCTGAACGGATAGGCGAGCGGCGTTCCACACAGGCCGGCGTGCACGGGGCTCCAGAAGATGTGCCGGACGAAATCGAGGAAGAACGCTTCGGCATCGATGAGGAGAGCGCGGTAGCGCTCCGCATACGGCGAGCCCGTCGCGCCGCGCGCGCGCAGGATATGGCCGCGAGTGCGCAAGAAATGGGAATAGGAGCCCCGCACGCTGTGCAAAATGGATTCGAGCGGCACCTGCGAGACCTGCATGAGCAGAAGCGCCGAATCCGGCAGCCAGCAGTAGGCGTGCACCCGCGCGCACCAGCGCCTGCACGCGCGGTCGAGCAGGGCCTCGAACCGCCGCCGATACGCCTCGATCCGACGCAGGTCGGCGGAATCATGGCGACGTCGCGGCGCGGGCACCAGAACCTCGAGTCCAGGCCTGAATCGGTCGACGACGAAATACGTCGCATTGGGGACGTGGAGCCGTCCCTGACGTGCCATGCCGAGCCTCCCAGCGGCGTGCCCCCGGAGCCCCCCTGGAACCGGGTTAACGCTAACGCCGGCTCTGAGCGCAAAGCAATGGCTCGCGGTCACAAAGAAGTAAATGCCTGGCATACCCATCGGCGCTGCAAGATTTTGTGAAGTGGCCCGGCGGTCCGGCCGGGTTGGTCGCACCGGGCCGGGGTCGGGCTCGGCCATGTTGCAGCGCGATATGCGCTTGTGAGCGAAGAGCGGCGGCTGCCATCGGCTCTGGGCGATCAGAGTTGCGCGGGACGTCGGATGCGAACGTCGCGCCGCGCGAGCTCTGCATCGAGGAGGGCCGATACGGCGCGATGGAGCGTCGCGCCGCGAAGGTGATCGGCGCGGTGCGAAGGTGGGCCAGGCGCGGCGCGAAGGAGCCCTCGCGCCGCGCCCTTGACCGGCGGTCAGAGCAGCGTTACGAGCAGCAGCGCGACGATGTTGATGATCTTGATCAGCGGGTTGATCGCCGGTCCCGCGGTGTCCTTGTAGGGATCGCCGACGGTGTCGCCGGTCACGGCGGCCTTGTGCGCTTCGGAGCCCTTGCCGCCGAAGTTGCCTTCCTCGATGTACTTCTTGGCATTGTCCCACGCGCCTCCGCCGGTGCACATCGAGATCGCGACGAAGAGACCCGTGACGATCGTGCCGATCAGCAGGCCCCCGAGCGCGCGCGTGCCGGCGCCAGGCCCCATGATCGCGTTCAGGATGTAGAGCAGGATCACGGGCACGACGATCGGCAGGAGCGAGGGGATGATCATTTGTTTGATCGCGGCGCGCGTCAGCAGGTCGACGGCGCGCGAATAGTCGGGCTTCGCAGTACCCTCCATGATGCCCTTGATCGTGCGGAACTGCCGGCGCACTTCCTCGACGACGGAGCCCGCCGCGCGGCCGACCGCCTCCATCGCCATCGCACCGAACAGATAGGGCACGAGGCCGCCGATGAATAGGCCGATGATGACGGCGGGATCGGACAGCGAAAAGGTCGTGAGCTTCCCGGCTGCTTCGAGGTTGTGCGTGTAGTCCGCGAAGAGTACGAGCGCAGCCAGCCCCGCGGAGCCGATCGCGTAGCCCTTGGTGACGGCCTTCGTCGTGTTGCCGACCGCATCGAGCGGGTCAGTGATGTCGCGTACCGTGCGCGGCAGCCCCGCCATCTCCGCGATGCCGCCGGCGTTGTCGGTGATGGGACCGTAGGCGTCGAGTGCGACGATCATGCCGGTCATCGAGAGCATGGCGGTCGCGGCGACGGCGATGCCGTACAGGCCCGCGAGGACATAGGTCGCCCAGATGGCGACGCAGATCGCAATCACGGGGAGCGACGTCGACTTCATCGAGACGCCGAGGCCGGCGATGATGTTGGTCGCGTGCCCTGTTTGAGAGGCCGCGGAGACTTTGCGGACGGGACTGTACGCGGTCGCGGTGTAGTACTCGGTGATGATGATCAGCGCCGCAGTGAGGCCGAGGCCGACGAGCGCGCTGCCGAAGAGCGGGATGGTGTGGCCCGGCATCAGGATGCGCGTAATGAAGTAGAACGCGATCGCGGCGAGCACGCCGGAGACGACGATGCCCTTGTAGAGCGCCGCCATGATCTTGCCGCTGCCGCCCGCTCTCACGAAGAAGGTGCCGATGATCGAAGCGACGATGGAGGCCGCACCGAGGGCGAGCGGATACACAACCGCGGAAGGCCCAGCGTCCTTCATCACGAGACCGCCCAGCAGCATCGTCGCAACGACGGTCACCGCGTAGGTCTCGAAGAGATCGGCGGCCATGCCCGCGCAGTCGCCGACGTTATCACCGACGTTGTCGGCGATGACCGCAGGGTTCCGGGGATCGTCCTCCGGGATGCCCGCTTCGACCTTGCCGACGAGATCCGCTCCCACGTCGGCGCCCTTCGTGAAGATGCCGCCGCCGAGGCGAGCGAAGATGGAAATGAGCGAGCCGCCGAAGGCAAGGCCGACGAGGGCGTGCAGCGCGCGGTCCTGGCCGAGATGCGGCAGGATGGCGGTGTAATACGCCGACACCCCGAGCAGGCCGAGCCCGACGACGAGCATGCCGGTGATGGAGCCGCCGCGGAACGCGACGGCGAGCGCGGCGTTGAGCCCCTTGGTCGCAGCCTCTGCCGTGCGGACGTTCGCGCGCACGGAGATGTTCATGCCGATGTAGCCCGCGGCGCCCGAGAGCGTCGCGCCGATGGCGAATCCGACGGCGGTCCACCACTCGATGCCGAAGCCGAGAAGGACGAACAGCACGATGCCGACGACGAGGATCGTGGAGTACTGGCGGTTGAGGTAGGCCTTCGCGCCCATCTGCACGGCGGCGGCGATCTCCTGCATCCGCGCATTGCCGGCCGGCAGACGCAGGATCGAGATCGTCGAGGCGACGCCGTACAGCACGGCGAGAATACCGGCCGCAATCGCGAGCCACAGCCAGCTACTGGCATCCACGTTCATCGGGAGCTCCTCGCAAGGTGGGTGGGCTTGTAGTTTTGAGGCGGCGGCGGGCTGCAGCCCCACGCCTCGGAAAGGCGCGGACTATACCATACGTTATTATTCTTCGAGCGCTGCCGGAGCGCGCGGGCGGCGGCGCTCGAGGAGCGCTACACCTCGAACGTCGTCGCGAGCTTCCTGCGCACCGCCGCGCCTTTCAATGTGACGTAAGCAGGCAGTCCGGCCTTATAGGGCGGATAGTCCTCGCCCGCGACGAGGGGTTCGAGGTAGCGGCGGCACGCTTCGGTGATGCCGAAGCCGTCCTCGGTGATGTACTCGCGCGGCAGCTTCTTCTCCCGGTTCGCGACTTCGCTCAGCGGGACGTGACCGACGGTCCACCGATAGGGCCGGGACGACTTGCGCACGATGACCGGCATCACTGCGTTGACGCCGGCGAGCGCGAGCTCCACGGCGGCCTTGCCCACCGCGTAGGCCTGCTCCACATCGACCTTGGAGGCGATGTGGCGCGCCGCGCGCTGCAAGTAGTCCGCGACGGCCCAGTGATGTTTGTAGCCGTGCGCTTCGCGGATCATGTTCGCCACGACGGGCGCGACGCCGCCGAGCTGAGTATGGCCAAAAGCGTCCTTCGTCCCTGCGTCCGCGAGGAAGCGGCCGTCGGGATAGGCCGCGCCCTCGGAGACGACGATCACGCAGTAGCCGTACTCGGTCACGCACTGCTTGACCCGGTCGAGGAAGCGCGGCTGGTCGAAGGGAATTTCGGGGAAGAGAATGATGTGCGGCGGGTCCCCGCGCTTGCGGCCCGCGAGGCCTGCCGCCGCCGCGATCCAGCCCGCGTGCCGGCCCATCACTTCGAGCACGAACACTTTGGTCGAGGTGCGCGCCATCGATGCCACGTCGAGCCCAGCCTCGCGCGTCGAGACGGCGACGTACTTCGCCACCGAGCCGAACCCGGGACAGCAGTCGGTGTGCGGCAGGTCATTGTCGACCGTCTTCGGCACGCCGAGGCAGGTGATGGGATAGCCAAGCTCCGTACTGAGCTGGCTCACCTTGAGCGCCGTGTCCATCGAGTCGTTGCCGCCGTTGTAGAAGAAGTACCCGATGTCGTGCGCGCGGAAGACTTCGATGAGCCGTTCATACTCGGCGCGGTTCTGATCGAGCCCTTTCAACTTGAAGCGCGCGGAGCCGAAGGCGCCGGCCGGCGTGTAGCGCAGCCCGCGGATCGTCTCGCGGCTCTCGCGGCTCACGTCGATCAGGTCTTCGGTGAGCGCGCCAAGGATGCCGTGGCGTCCGGCGTAGACCTTGCCGATCTCACGGCTGTGCCGCATCGCGGTCTCGATCACGCCGCAGGCGGAAGCGTTGATGACGGCCGAAACGCCGCCCGACTGCGCATAGAACGCGTTGCGCCTCGGCGTGGGACCGGCGCGCTTCGGCGCGGCGGCGGACGTTGCTTTCGGCTTCGCTTTGTTTCGGGCGCGGCTCGGCATGGCTCGGGGTCTTTCTGTCTCGCAAGCGGGTGGGAAGCGCGAGCGGCACAGAATAGCGAAAATCCCGTCCCGTGAGCTACGGATGCCCCGCTTGATTGACCTCGATTGCGGCGGCCGGTAACGTGACGAGCCCTCGTCCAGGGAGCACCGTCGATCGGTTGACTGCATGCGGATCATCCTGTTAGGCGCCCCGGGCTCCGGCAAGGGCACCCAGTCCCAGAGGCTCATCGAGCGCTATCCGATTCCGCAGGTCTCGACCGGCGATCTACTCCGCGCCGCCGTCGCGAAGGGCACGTCCCTCGGCCTCAAGGCGAAGGCGGCGATGGACGCCGGCCAGCTCGTGTCGGACGAGATCGTGCTCGCGATGATCCGTGAGCGGCTGGCGGAGCCGGACACGGCGCGCGGCTTCATCTTGGACGGCTTCCCGCGCAACCTCGCGCAGGCGCGCGCGCTCGATGACCTGCTCGCCGAGATCGGCCAGCCGCTCGATGCCGTGATCCTGATGGAGGTCGACCCGGGGGAGCTCACTCGCCGCATCGCGGGCCGGCGCACGTGCCGGCGCTGCGGCCGCGTATTCAATGTGCTGACCTCCCCGCCTGCGCCGGGAGAGACATGCCCGGCAGACGGCGGCCCGCACGATCTCTATCAGCGCCCCGACGACAGCGAGGCGACCGTCGCCGAGCGGCTGCGCGTGTATGACGAGAAGACGCGGCCGCTCATCGAGTTCTACGGCGGGCGGGGGATCCTCCGGAGGGTCTCCGCCGCGGGCGATGTCGATACAGTGACCGCGCGGGTGGAGGGCGCGCTTCGCAGCGTCATCTGCGGGCCTGAGCGGCCGGGGTAACCTCGAGCGGATTCGGTGCGGCCTGCGCGGCGGCCTCATGCCGCTTCGGGCCAGCCTGCGCGGCCAGCCTCATGCGGGTCCGAGCCGCGAGGAGCGGCCGGGCTCACCCGGATCCGGGACGTGAGGCGCACCCGGCCTCACGCACTCCGCCCGGCGAGATTCGCGACGACGCGCACCAGCTCCTCCGGCTCCACCGGCTTCGCAAGGTGCATCTGGAAGCCCGCGTCGTGCGCGCGCACGGCGTCCTCGGGCCGCGCGAAGGCGGTGAGCGCCGCGGCGGGCAGCCGGTCCGGCCCGAGCGTGCGGCGGATCGAACGGATGAGCTCATAGCCGTCGCGGCCCGGCATCGCGAGATCCGACACCAAGACATCCGCCTGGACGCTGTCGAGCATCGTCAGCGCGGCGTCCACCGACGTGGCCGTCAATACGAGCGCGCGATAGGTGCCGAGCACTCGCCGCGTCAGCTCGAGCGTGTCCGCCTCGTCATCGACGACGAGCACCCGCACGCCTTGCAGGTCGAGGGAGCTCGGCTCGCGCGCACGAGCGGCGCCGTTTCCGTGCTGCTCGCGCGGCGCCACACGCGGCAGGACGACGTGGAAAGTGGAGCCATGTCCCTCGCCCTCGCTCGCGGCCCACACGCGCCCGCCGTGCAGCTCCACGATCTGCTTGGCAATGGCGAGCCCCAACCCGAGCCCCGGATATTCCCGGCGGCTCGCGGGATCGTTCTGCCGGAACGGATCGAATACGAACGGGAGCCTCTCGGGCGCGAGCCCGATGCCGGTGTCGGTGATGCGGATCTCCCAGTTCCCGTCCGCGTGCGCGAGCGTCGCCGTCACGGAGCCCCCTCGCGGGGTGAATTTGATGGCGTTGCTCAGCATGTTCCAGACGACCTGCTCGAGGCGGTGCGGGTCGCCGAAGACCAGGCAGGACCCGTCGGGCAGCGTCTTGCGGAGCGCGACGCCCTTCGCGTCGGCGGTGCTCTGCAGTTTCTCGATCGCCGCTTCGACGATCTCTCCGATGTCGGTCTCCTCCGCGTCGAGCCGGATCTTGCCGCTCACCATTCCCGAGAGATCGAGCAGATCGTCCACGAGCTGGGCGAGGGCGCGGACGTTGCGCGCGATCGTCTCGCCGCCGCGGCGCACTTCCTCCGCGCCGAGCCGGCCGGTCTCGAGGAGGCGCGACCAGCCGAGGATGGCGTTGAGCGGCGCGCGCAGCTCATGACCGAGCGTGGAGAGGAACTCATCCTTCATCCGGCTCGCGCGCTCGGCGTTCTCGCGCAGCGCGCGCTCCGCGTCGAGGCGCCGCTCCAGGTCGCGTTGGATCTCGATTGGGTTGCCGGACATCGCGTACCTCGTGAGGTCGAAGCGTACCGGTCACAGCGCCGCGAGCAGACGCTCGCCGACGACCGCGCGCCTCCAGCCAGTCAAGAGAGGTCCATCCCGCCGTCCCTCCGCCAAATTCTCCAGATCGCGCCGGGTCGCGAGCACCTCGGGAGCGAGCGCCAGTTCCGCCGCGGCCGCGCGGTGAATGGCGCTCAGCTTCTCGAGCAGGGCCGCTTTCGCGCGATCCGGCCGGGCGCGCAGGTTGACGGGCGGCAGCTCATCCGGCAAGTCCGCCGCGCGGACGTGCTCGAGAATTTCTTCGCCGCAGTGCTTGACGACGCCGGGCGGCACGCCTGGCGTCGCGGCAAGCTCCATGAGCGAGCGCGGCGCGCCGAGCACGATCTGCTTGAGCGCCGCATCGTCGAGAATCCACCCGCGTGGCCGGTTGCGGCGGATCGCGCGCCGCTCACGCCACGCGGCCAGCTCGCGCGCGAGCCGCTGGCGCGCGGCATCGAGACCGCGCAGCCCCTTCACGCGCTGCCACGCCTCCTCCGGCTCGACCTGGTAGGTGCCAGAGTCGGTGAGCGTCGCTAGCTCCTCGGCGAGCCATGCCATGCGGCCGAGTCGCGTGAGCTCGGCGGTGAGGTCGTCGGCGAGCGGCAACAGATAACGCACGTCATCGAGCGCATATGAGATCTGCTCGGGCGCGAGCGGTCGAGCCGACCAGTCCGTGCGCGTGTGAGCCTTGCTGAGCTCGATGCCGAGGCGCCGCCGGACGAGCTCCGCGTAGCCGATCTGCGCGGGCAGTCCCGCGAGCGCCGCGGCGATTTGAGTGTCGAACACCGGCTGCACGAGCCCCACCGCGGGCATGAGGACTTCGAGGTCTTGGCGGGAGGCGTGCATGACCTTCACGGGAGTCTCGGCGCCGGCGATCGGCGCGAGCGCGCCGAGGTCGCCGAGCGCAAGCGGATCGAGGCAGACCGCGCGGCCGGCGTCGGCGATCTGCAGCAGGCAGAGTTCGGCGCGGTAGGTGCGCTCGCGCAGGAACTCCGTGTCGAGCGCGATCGCTCGCGCCCCTGCGAGGCCCGCGACGAGCGCGGCGAAATCGGCTTGATCCGTGATGAGCGTCTGCAAACTCGGAAGACCGCGGGTTGTACGATCACTATTATGCGGGGGGCAGCGCCGACCCGAAAGAGTTGATACGCGCGCGCCGAGAGATTTCTCATGCACATTCACATCCTCGGAGTCTGCGGCACGTTCATGGGCGGCATCGCGGCCATCGCGAAGGCGGCGGGCCATCGCGTCACCGGCTCCGACAGAAACGTCTATCCGCCGATGAGCACACAGCTCGCCGCGCTCGGCATCGAGGTCGTCGAAGGCTTCGAGGCCGGGCAGCTCGATCCCGCGCCGGACATCGTGGTGGTGGGGAACGTGATGAGGCGCGGCCAGCCGGTCGTCGAGGCGCTGCTCGATCGCGGCATTCCCTATGCCTCGGGTCCGGAATGGCTCGCGCGCGAAGTGCTCGCGGGCCGCTGGGTGCTCGCGGTCGCCGGCACGCACGGAAAGACGACGACGGCCTCCCTGCTTGCCTGGATTCTCGAGCACGCGGGGCTCGAGCCCGGATTCCTGATCGGCGGCGTGCCGCAGAACTTCGGC
>Ga0209062_1004492_pt1 | contig 14519 bp, 8 predicted proteins | sample Coa_R2_2_FD_187158 | JGI IMG/M metagenome (GOLD analysis project Ga0209062, IMG submission 187158) | Surface soil microbial communities from Centralia Pennsylvania, which are recovering from an underground coalmine fire - Coalmine... | ecosystem: Environmental > Terrestrial > Soil > Unclassified ... | reverse complement strand
TTCGCGCAGTCTCCCCGCCGCAAGGAATACACAGCCCGGTGCCGGGCGAAATACGCGCCCGATGGCAACTGCTATGCCCCAAGCGACGCGAAACACGCCTGGTTCCTGGACGTCAATTCCGCCACCACCGCGGACCCCTCGGCTCCGAACCCGCAGCGCTAGCTGGTCTTCTTAGTTTGTCGGATTGCGCGGGAACTTGAAATAAGGCAGCCGCACGCCCTGGACGATCACCTGGTCCGCCCGAATATTTGCCGGAGCTTCAAAACCATTGGCCCCGCCATTCGCCACAAAATCATCCTGGTCCACTCCGTCGCCGCTTACGCCGAGCCCGCCGACCAGCACTCCGTTGCGGAAGAGCCCCGTGCTTCCTGGGAAAAATACAATCCCGCTTTTATTGGCGTTGGGCGCGCCGCCTTGCGCCCCTTGTGTGCAGGGGTTTGCTACGTCCTGAAGGTAAAGGTTGAAAAACGGCCCCGCCGAGGTGCCGTCGATCCCGGGGGGATAGAGCGGCATCGCGCCGAAGCCGATGGTTCGGTTGGTCACCGCGGTTCCCATCGGAACGCCCGGCAAATCGGCGGCGGAGCGAGCCGCGCTATTGAAATAGACCATATTCCGCGCCTTGGTCACCGCGACATCCACGCTGAAAACCGTGCCATCCGCCATCCGGCGCAGGCCAATGATCGTGCCATCGAGATCGGCCACTGCAAGGGACATGCGCGTGCGCGAGCCGGGCGGCAGCCGAATCGAAGCGCGTGTCTGATCGGCGGTGGACTCGGCATTGTCGAGGATTTGCTTCACTTCGGCAGCCGTCAGTCCCCCGAGCGGACCGGCGGTGGGCGCGATCAAATCGCCTTCGGGCGGCTGCCCTTGGCTGCTCGTGGGGGCGACCAGAAAGGAGCCGGCGCCAGATGCTGGCCCGGCCGAAACGCCCGCGGGGAGCGTTGTCTGCGTAACGAACGGAAGCGAAACACCGCCGATGGTCACCACTCCCGGAGCTGCCGGCGTGGGGCCGAAATGGTCTGCTGGTCCTGAGCGCGGCGAAGTCGCTGCCGTGAACGCGATATATTCAGAAAGGTTGAGATTACTCGACGCCGTGACAACGCCAACTCCCCCAAGCACGACATTCTTGTAAAAAATCGGCACTCCGCCGGGATTCACCGCGCTGGGATCACTGTCCATCGTGTCGGCTTTGCCCGTCAGAATGCCGAGCCCAGGTCCTCCGCCAAGGGCAACCGAGGGCGGCAGCTTGGCCTCGAAACCTGGGTCGTTCACCAGCGTGCAACCGCGATTTGTATTCTCGATTCCGTACAAGTCTGCATTCGGCGCGTTCTCGACTCCCGGTGGAAAATGGATCCCACTGATGAACCGCACGGTCCTCGAGGAAAGCGGAGCCTGATCGTTGCTGAAAAAAGCTGCCGTGCGCGCGAGCGCCACCGCCACATCATTCGCGTCCTGCATTTGACCAAAATTGCCGAGCGCCATGGCCGGGGCATTCTGTGTCCGAAACACACCAAGGACAAAACCCGCGCGGTCCACGACGGCAACGACCATATCCACGGCAGCCGCATTCACAGCGGTCTGGATGATGCTCTGCACCTCCCCGGCTTGCAGCGGCTGAACCGTGGGAGGCGGTGGAGGAGTGATGCGCGAAACAGCGCCGCCTCCGCAGCCAACAAGAATCATGAGGAGCACGGCGGCAAGCGCCAGAGCCAGCGCAGACCCGATGGCCAAGGTCTTCTGCCGCTGCTGGTGAACATCGCACGATGCCACCGGCTTGCGCAAAATGTGCGTCGGGTGCATGGATGGAAGCCGAAGGCGTATCACAACATAGGCGGTCGTCGGCGCTCAACGGCTTCCGCCGGGTCTGGCGCGAAACGGTGAATGCACCCGCGCTGGCTCCGCGCTTCCATGGAAGTCCACCGTTATCGAATGTCCGCAACGCGCCCGGAAAAATGTTGCCCCTCTCTGCGCGATGTTGTTAGCTAAGGGCGATCTGCATCCATTTTGCTTTTGCGCCCGGTTTCCTTGCTCCATCGAGGGTGGATTCGCCAAAAACTCCTTGCGCCGCCGCGGGCCGCTCGCTGCGCGCTATGCGCCTGCGTGTTCAGCGCGGCCGCGGTGGCCTGCCCGATACCCGGCTCGAGCTTGGTCCGGGAGACGCTTGCGCAAGATGCGAATGTCCAGGCGTCGTTGCAGCAGCAGTCGGCTCCGCCCATGCGCATCCCGCGCCAGCAGGCATTCACCACCGCGGCGCTCGACGGCACGGTCTCGGAAGTGCAAACCAGCGGCGACCGACGCCCGGTGACCGGCGCCGAACTGCTGCTGAGGAATCTGCAAACTGGCCAGCAAACCCGGGTGACGGCGAACGCCGAAGGCGTGTTTCGCGTGCTGCTTCTCTCGCCCGGACACTACGAAATCCATGTGCTCGCCCAAGGCTACACGGAGGCCCGGCTCCCGGACGTGCTGCTGAACGCAAACGAAGTAACCACGCTCGAACTCAGCTTAACGCGCGAACGCGCCGCCGAATGGCGTGAGCGCTTGCCGCGCTTGCCCGAACTCGGCCCGCCGCAGCCGCCGGTTGCGATCACCACTGAGAGGGAAGGCTTCTACCGCGAGTTTCGTCACCGGCTCGATTCCGATCCCAACTACATCGCCGAACTCGCTCCCGAGCGGCTCCCGCCTCTGCCGGACATTTACAACGTAACGCCGAATCGCTGGGCGCTCGCGCAACCCGATTACCGCCGCTACGCCCAGAAGGGCGAATACATCTACACCAAACCACGCTGGTACGATCCCTTCAACCGGAATCGCTGGAAGGGCGACCAGCCCATTTGGCCGGCCGTGTTCGGCCAGCAGGTCTTTCTCAACTTCACCGGAACCTCCGAAACCCTTTTCGATGAGCGGCGCGTGCCTTCGCCGAGTAACGTCAGCACAGCGCGTCCCGGAAGCGCCGCATTTTTCGGCAATGGCGAGCAGGAATTTGCGGACCAAACTTTGCGTTTCACGCTGGACCTTTTTCATGGCGACGCCTCCTTCAAACCTGTGGACTGGCGTCTTCGCATCACACCCGAGCTAAGTCTCAACGACCTGAACGTGCGCGAACTTGGAATCGTCAAACCCAGTGTCCTAGCCGGAACCAACCGTTTCGATTCGCATCTCGGCTTGCAGGAAGCGTTCGCCGAAGTAAAGTTGCATGACCTGAGCCCCAACTATGATTTCATTTCCGTTCGCGCCGGTATCCAGCAGTTCAATGCCGATTTCCGCGGATTCCTCTTCGTGGATGAGCAGCCGGCCGCCCGCGTTTTCGGCAACCTCCATTCCGGCCGCATCGAATACAATCTCGCCTACTTTCATTTCCTCGAGAAGGACACCAACAGCGGACTGAATACATTCGAGCGGCGGCATCAGCAAGTCGTCCTGGCCAACGTCTATCTGCAGGACTTTTTCTTCCCCGGCTACACCGCGGAATTCGTCGGCGCGTGGAACAAGGACGACCCGTCGCTGCACTACGACGAAAACGGTTTTCTCGTCCGTCCAGCGCCAATCGGCGCCGTAATCAGCCAGAATCCCGGCGCCGGGCCGATTCTTCATGGCGTGCGCGTCGGCTATTTCGGCTGGCTCGGCAGCGGCCACATCCGGCGCCTCAACCTGACTCACGCATTCTACGAAGCCGCGGGCGAGGATACCTTCAATCCCATCGCCGGCAGGCCCGTGACCATCAATGCGCAGATGGCGGCCGCGGAAATCTCCTATGACCGCGACTGGATGCGCTATCGCGTCTCCGCCTTCTACACCTCCGGCGATGCCAACCCGCGCGACGGTCGCGCCCGTGGCTTCGATTCCATTGTCGATTTGCCGAATTTTGCCGGCGGGCTCTTCAGCTTCTGGAATCGCGAGGCCATTCGCCTCTCCGGCACGGGAATCTTGCTTACCTCCCCGGGAAGCCTCCTGCCAAGTCTCCGCTCCAACAAGGAAGAGGGGCAAGCCAACTTTGTGAATCCAGGAATCTTTGTGGCCAATGCCGGCGCCGATTTTGACCTCACGCCCAAACTCAGGGCGTTTGCCAATTTCAACTATCTTCGCTTCGAACGCACCGAAGCACTCGAGCAATTGCTCTTTCAAGCTCCCATCCGCCACTCCATTGGCCAGGACCTCGGACTTGGCATCGAATATCGTCCGCCTCTAACGGAGAATATCGTGCTCACTGGCGGCGCTTCTGCTCTCCAGCCAGGGAACGGGTTTCGCGATATTTACACCGGGCGCACTCTTTTCAGCATATTCGGTTCCGCGAGGTTCACGTTTTGAGAACGGGGGCAAGCAGCGAGACCATTCTCCGCGGTCGCACCATGCGCCGCTCGCATCTCTTTCCGATTCTCTGCCTCGCGGCCGCTATCGCGCTGATCGCAGCCTCCGAACTCGGACGCGTGACCGCTGCGCCGCGCCAGGATACCGCCCCGCTCGCTGCATTGCTCGGGCAATCGCAACAGGACGCGGACCGCAAGTCCGCCGGATGTATCTCCTGCCACACCTCCACCGACGAGCCCACCATGCATCCAACAAAAACGGTCCGGCTCGGTTGCACGGACTGCCACGGCGGCAACGCCGCCGTTGCCGTCGCTCCGGGCGCGGCCATCAATTCACCCGAATACGACGCCGTAAAGGAAAAAGCGCACGTGCAGCCGCGCGATCCCCAACTGCGCCGGCGCGCCGCACGCCAACGCCTCTACACAAAGTGGCTGAAGGAATCCGCGGAGTACGTCAAATTCGTAAACCCGGGTGACCTCCGCGTTGCGCCGGAAACCTGTGGCGCATGCCACGCCGGCGAAGTCCGCGCCGTTTCCACCAGCATGATGACGCACTCGGGCCTGCTCTGGCAGGCGGCGCTCTACAACAATGGCGCCTCGCCTTACAAGAATCCTCATTTCGGCGAAAGCTACAGCCGCGACGGCAAGCCGCAGGCGATTCGCACCCTGCCGCCGCCGAGCGCGGAAGAGACGCGCACAAAGGGTATCCTGGCCGAACTCCTGCCCCTCAATCGCTGGGAAATTTCCCAGCCGGGCAACGTTCTGCGCGTCTTTGAACGCGGTGGCGCAAAGAAGCCGGAGATTGGCAATCCCAGCCGCGCCGAGAATCCCGGCAAGCCTGACGACAAACTCAGCGACCGCGGCTTCGGCACCGAACTGCGAACCGACCCCGTGTTCCTCGGCCTGCAAAAGACCCGCCTTCTCGACCCCGCTCTCTCGCTGCCCGGCACCAACGATCATCCTGGCGACTACCGCGCCAGCGGTTGCTCGGGTTGTCATGTGATTTACGCGAATGACCGCGACCCGGCGCACTCCGGCGACTACGCCCAGTTCGGTCACACCGGCTTCAGTGCATCAATCGATCCGACGACACCCAAAAACGAACCGGGCCATCCCATCAAGCACGTCTTCACACGGTCCATCCCATCGAGCCAATGCATGGTATGCCATGTCCACCCCGGCACGAACATGCTCACCACCTATTTCGGTCTCACCTGGTGGGACAACGAAATCGATGGCGACAAAATGTATCCGAAGCAACAGCACAACCCCACAGAGGAGCAGCGCTACCAGTCCTTCCTGCGCAATCCGGAAGGTGCCGCTGCTCGCGGACTCTGGGGTCAGGAGAAATTCCTCGAGCAGACCGGAAGCCGCGAATTCAACGCGCAGCTCAAAACCACTCAGTTCGCCGACTTCCATGGCCACGGCTGGATTTTTCGCAAGGTCTTCAGCCACGACCGCAAAGGCAATTGGCTCGATAAGGACGGCAAGCCCATCCCGTTCGACGACCCAGACCGCTTCGCGAAAGCCGTTCATCTCGACGATATTCATCTCGAAAAAGGCATGCAGTGCGCCGACTGCCACTTCGCGCAGGATGCCCACGGCAACGGAAAAATCTACGCCGAGCCCCGCGCGGCCGTCGAAATCGATTGCGTGGATTGCCACGGCACCATTCGCCACAGGGCCACCCTCGTGACGTCAGGACCTGCGGCTCCCGATCCGGCGAGCCCCGGCGAACCGCGCGGCCGCCGTTTGGATACTCTCCGCACTCCCTGGGGACTCCGCCGTTTCGAATTTCGCGATGGCAAAGTCTTCCAGCGCTCGATGACCGATCCCGCAAAGGAATGGGAAATCGTTCAGACCCTGGACACGGTCACGCCCGGCAATCCGCACTTCAGCTGGAAGTCCATGCGGGCCAAGCTCATCACCAAAGCCGGTACCCTCGCCGCAAGCGCCGCCGAAGACGATGCCATCCTCGCGCACGCCAACTCCTCCATGACCTGCTACTCCTGTCACACCTCCTGGACTCCAACCTGCTTCGGCTGCCACCTCCAAATGACCGCAAACGCTCGCAAGCCGATGCTCCACAACGAGGGCCTCACCACGCGCAACTACACCAGCTACAATTTTCAAGTCCTGCGCGACGACATTTTCATGCTTGGCGTGGACGGCACGGTAACCGGCCACCGCATCGCGCCCGCGCGCTCCTCTTGCGCCATCCTCGTCAGCTCGCAAAATGCAAACCGCGAATGGCTCTACTACACGCAGCAGACCATCTCCGCTCCTGGATTTTCCGGCCAGGCCTTCAGCACTTTCGTCCCCCATACCGTGCGTGCCCGCGAAACCAAGCGATGCACCGATTGCCACGTCTCCGCGCAAAACGATAACAACGCGTGGATGGCGCAATTGCTCCTTCAGGGCACCAATTTCATGAATTTCATGGGTCGCTACATCTACGTCGCCACCGGCGATAAAGGCCTCGAAGCCGTGGCCGTCGCAGAACACGACGAACCCGAAGCCATCTACGGCAGCGATTTACAGCGCCTGGCGTACCCCTCTGACTACTCGCGCTTCGTCGCGTCCGGCCGCTCTCTGAAAACCGCTTACACGCACGCCGGCCGCGTCCTCGATATTCAGGCGCGCGGCGAGTACGCCTACGCCGCGGCCGGCCCTGGCGGCCTTCGCGTGTACGACGTCGCTAACATTGACAATAAGGGCTTTTCCGAGCGCATCGTCACCGCGCCTGTCTCCCCGCTCGGCCAGCGTCTCTACGTGCCAACCAGGGATGCCGTCGCGGTTGCTTCCCCGGCCACTCTCGGCATAGATCCCCTCCGTGTACAGCTTCCGGAAAACGAAGAGCAACCGATCCATCTGCTCTACGGCTTCCTCTATGTCGCCGATCGCCAGGAAGGTCTCGTCATCATCGGCGACCCGGATCTGAAATCGAAAAGCCCGGGCGTTGGCACGCTTCTCGATGGCAATCCCGCCAATAATTTTCTGAAGCGCGCGCTCGCCTTCAATCCTGAAGGCGCTCTCACAGGAGCGCGCCGCGTCGTCATCGCCGGAACGTACGCTTACGTGCTGACCGAGAAGGCTCTGGTCGTCGTCGATCTCGACAATCCCCTCCAGCCGCGCATCACCGCCACTATCGGAGCGCCGGCGCTCAACGATCCCCGCGGCCTCGCCGTGCAATTTCGCTATGCCTTTGTCGTCGATCGCGATGGCCTCAAAGTCCTCGACGTAACCAATCTCTCCCGGCCAAAGCCCGTTCCAAACGCGCTTGTGCCGCTCGAGGACGCCCGTAACGTCTATATCGCGCGCACTTATGCCTATGTTTCCGCTGGCAGACAGGGAATCGCCATCATTGACGCCGAACGGCCGGAAGCGCCTAGGCTCGACCAGTTCTTCACCGCGAGCGGTCAGCTCAATGATGTCAACGACGTCAAAATCGGCATGGTCGCCGGCAGCGTCTTTGCTTTCGTCGCCGATGGCCGCAACGGACTTCGCGTCCTGCAAATCATCTCTCCGGAAGACGATCCCGCGCATTTCTCCGGCTTCAGTCCCCGCCCCATGCCGAAGCTGATTGCCACGGCGCGCACTCGTGGCCCGGCCCTCGCCATCTCCAAGGGCATCGATCGCGACCGCGCCGTCGATGAGTCCGGCGACCAGCTCGCTGTCTTTGGCCGTCGCGGCGCGCGCCCGCTCAATCGCGCGGAAATGCAGGCTCTGTACATTCATCCCGGCACGGGTGAGTTCTATTCCGTCGAGGATGATGCCGTCGAAGGGCCTCAAGCGTCCGCGCAATCACCTCCCGCCTCTTACATCACGGCCTGGCTCCGGCACGCCCGTCGCTGGATGAAAAATATTCCCTAGCGCGCAGCTTTCGAGCGTGCGCGGATGGTGTCGCACCCCTCGGGAACCCCGGCGTTCTCCGCATAGCGCAGGCAGTCCGCTGCGTGTGCGCAAAGTCCGCGGCCGGCTCGCCTCGCTGCTGTCCCTCTGGAAACTCGCGCCGCTTCTCCGCTTTGGCAATCTCCCCGTTTCTGAAAAAATGCTTATTGTGACTCCCGAGAAAAAACGTCTTCGCGTTGGCATTCTCTTCGGCGGCCGCTCCGGCGAGCATGAAGTCTCGCTCGCTTCCGCCGCTTCCGTGATTCGCGGCCTCGATCCGGATAAGTACGAGCCGGTTCCGATTGGCATCACCAAGGAAGGCCACTGGCTCGTTGGCGCTAGCGCGCAAAAGTTGCTTCCTGAAATTCTGCGCACTGGCCAGCGCGTTACCATGACCGCCGATCCAACCGACGCCGCGCTCGTTCCGCTGGACCGCAGCGGCGGCGGGCATCGCCTGGACGTGGTCTTTCCCGTGATGCACGGCACCTTCGGCGAAGACGGCACCATTCAAGGCTTGCTCGATCTCGCCGGACTCCCTTTCGTCGGCGCCGGCGTGCTCGGCTCCGCGATCGCCATGGACAAAGACGTCGCCAAGCGCCTCCTGCAAGCCGCGAAGATTCCCGTTGTGCCTTGGCTTACCGTGCATCGCCATGACTGGGAGCGCGACCCGAACACGATCCAGCAGGCCATCGAAAAAAAATTCAAATTTCCGGTTTTCGTCAAGCCGGCAACGCTCGGTTCTTCTGTCGGAATGACCAAAGTGCATTCACGCCCGGAACTGGCTCCCGCGATTGCGCTCGCGGCCGAGTACGCGATGAAGATTCTGGTCGAGCGCGCCGTCGCCGCCCGCGAAATTGAAATTTCCGTGCTCGGCAATCACGATCCGAAAGCTTCCGTGCCGGGCGAAGTCGTCCCGCACCGCGAATTTTATGACTACGCCGCGAAGTACCTCGAGGAAGGCACACAGCTGCTAATCCCGGCGAACCTGAAGCCCGCGCAGGTGAAAACCATTCAGAAACACGCTGTCGCGGCGTTTCGCGCGCTCGAGCTCAGCGGCATGGCTCGCGTCGATTTCTTCGTCGAGAAAAAGGGCGGCAAAATTTTCCTCAACGAGGTGAACACCATTCCCGGCTTCACCTCCATCAGCATGTATCCGAAAATGTGGGAAGCCAGCGGCATTCCCTTCCGCGAACTCATCGACACACTGATTGAACTTGCGCTCGAAACCCACGCCGAAAAGGCCCGCACAAAATACGCCATCGAACTTCCCGAAGGCGCAGCCGGCGCCCTCCAAGCCTGAACTGCCGGCGCCTTCTTTTCATGCCTCGCCCCAGGCATTTACTCCGCGGGTTTCTTTCCGTAAAATTTTGGTAACTGGTGCGGTGGTTTCTCGCGCGCCGCTTCAGCCACTCGCTCGCAGGCAGGAGACTGCGAATGACTCTACTCGATCCACCCCCCGCAAAACCCGAAAAATCCCGCGCGATCGCCTTTACCGTCGTGGCCCTGGCGTTTGCCGCCGCGATCGTGCTGTATTTTGTTTTCCGCTATTACCCGGAGAAGCGAGCCGCTGATCAGTTTCTTAGCGCGCTGGTGGCGGGTGACACCGAACGCGCGTATCAGCTCTGGAAGCCCAACCCGAGCTACCACATGAGCGACTTCCTCGCCGACTGGGGACCCAACGGCTACTACGGCCCCGTGAAGAGCTACAAAATCATCAAGGAAAAATCTCCCCTCGGCGTCAGCGCCGTGATTGTGACGGCGGAGATTAGCCCGTACTCGCCCATGCCGGATGTCTCCGACGCGGAGAAAAGCCGCAAAACGCGCGTGGTGGAACTGTGGGTGGATCCCAAGGACAAGAGCTTCAGCTTCCAGCCGTAACGCGGTTTTTCCGCCACGCCGAATCGCGGCCTCTTCCGAACAGGCTCGCCACAACTGTCCCCACCTGCACCTTCGCGATTCAGCGACCGCTTGATCCGAAAGGCCCGCGTTTTTAGGAAGTGCGCGCCGGCTATAGCCGCGCGTCCGCGAGCGCGCGCATCAGCTCCCGCGGCGTGACGGCGGCGGTGCCAAGCTTGCTGACCGCGACACTCGCGGCGACGTTGGCGAGCCGCGCTGCTTCGGGCAGCGTAGCGCCCGCGGCGACAGCCAGCGCCAGCACGCTCAGAACCGTATCGCTCGCCCCGGTCACGTCAAAAACCTGCCGGCCGGTGGCGCCGCGCTCGATTCCAGGCTGGCCGATGCGAGCATAAGTCACTTCCACTCCAATCGCCGGAATGTGCAGATGCTTCGGCGAGGCTTCCTCGAAAACGCTCATGCCCTGCGCTCCCCGCGTGATCACCATTGCCGCGCAGCCAAAGTGCGCGAGCAAGGTGCGGCCCGCTTCCACAATCGACTTTTCCTCCGTAAGCGCGTGCGTGACGAAGCTGCCGGCTTCCTTGAGATTGCAAACCACGGCGCGCGCTCCGCGATGCGCGTAGAGCTTCGACGTTTTCGGGCTGACGAAGACAGGGACGTTTTCCTTGTGGGCAAGCGTGAGGACGCGGTCGGCGAGCGATTCCGTGATCAAGCCCTTGTTATAGTCGGAGAGAATCAGCGCATCGAGTTGTTTGAGCGAAGCGGAAATGGCCCGCAGGAGCCTCGCTTCGGTTTCCGGGCGCAGCGGTTCGCTGCGCTCGCGGTCCACGCGGACGATGTGCTGATGGCGCGCGATGATGCGGGTTTTCACGGTGGTGACGCGTCTAGGGCCCGCGAAAACCCCCTCATCCGCGATGGCGGCCGCCGCGAGGCACTTACGCAGCGAACGGCCCGCGTCGTCATTTCCAATCGCGCCGAAGGCTTCGACGCGCGCGCCGAGAGCGGCGAGATTCGCGGCTACATTGCCAGCTCCGCCAAGGCATTCGCTCTCCTCCACAAAGTCCACGACTGGAACCGGAGTTTCGGGCGAGAGGCGCGTGGCGTTGCCCCAGACGTAGCGATCGAGCATGAGGTCGCCGAGCACGCCGATCCGTTTGCCGCGAAGGCGCGGCACGAGTCGCTCGAGGCTGGGCGCGGGCTTTGGAGTCATGCGCGGGCGTTTACTCCGGGGCGACCGTGGCTTCCTCAGGCAGCATCACCGGGATTTCGTCCCGGATGGGATACACGCGGCGGCAGGTCTGGCACTTGAGCCCAGTTTGATCGGACGTGTAGCGAACCGGAGTCTTGCACAACGGGCAGACGAGGATTTCGAGAAGTTCCTGCGGAATGGGCATGGTGTTTCTCCGATGGGAGCGTAACAGGCAAGGCCCAAAAATGGAAAACGGAAAATGTAATTCAGGCGCCGCCTTTGGGAATGTGCTTTGCCCCCAGGCATCCGGACGAGTCCCGTGGTGTACCATACCGACCAAGGAATCTCTAGCCTCAGGGGGAGTGTTTGCACCCGTCGCGAAGGCGCATCGAAGAACTGCTGTGGGTCCTTGGTCTGAACAGAATCACCGGGCCGGTGTGGGAATGGCTGCGCGGCGCCCGCGCCGTCCAGCAATCGCGGCGCATGCGCGACTTTTACTCCTCGCTCCTGCCAAAAAATGCGCTCGTCTTCGATATCGGAGCCAACGTCGGCACAATGACCCGGGTTTTCTCTTCTCTTGGAGCCCGCGTCATCGCCGTCGAGCCCAATCCCGATTGTGTCCGCCACATCGAACTTACTACGTCACGACGCGCCGTCGAGGTATTGCAGGCCGCCGTCAGCAAACAAAGTGGACTCGCCGTGATAAAGATCTCCGACCGCAAAGACAAAATGAGCTCGCTTTCGGACGAGTGGCGCGAGGCGGTTACGAAAGACAATCCAAACTATGCCGGCATGTGGAAGCGGGAACTTACAGTTCCCGCGGTAACGCTGGACGCTTTGATTCAGCGGTATGGGACACCGGATTACATCAAAATTGATGTCGAAGGCCACGAAGAACAAGTCCTCGCGGGTCTCTCGATTCTCCCGCCGCTGCTCTCCTTTGAGTTCAATAGGCTCATGCTTGGACCGGTCCTACGGATCCTTAAGAGCACTCCGTTCAACGGAAGCTCTTTTAACTATACTTTGATCGACCCGATAAAATTTGAGTCTAAAAGCTGGGTCGCGCAAGACCAGCTTATAGCGATGCTGCTAGGTCTGCACGAACGCGCTGGCCTAGGTGACATTTTTGTCCGTCGCCATAGTGCCGTTACATGAAATAAAGGCGATACCTTCGGCGGATATAACGTCCTGTATATTTCTATTTGAGCAGCGTCCACCGCTGGATACTATACCACCATGGCGGGAGCATCTTAGACCTGTTGCGGCGCGGAGAAAAGCAGTTCCAGGCGGCGCGAAGGAAGTAAGGCAGACTGGCAACGGTTACCGCAGGCGGAGGGCCCCGAATCAGCTCGATGCCTCCAGGCTGAACGGGCGGGGCCGCCACCGTGGCCGGCAGGACCGCACAATTCCCCAAAGCATGAGCCGTGGCGGATTCCGCAACGGGTGCTGCGGGCTGGTTGGTCGGGCATGGCGAGGGGTATATAGTGGGAAAGCGTCGCATTCCCACCGAACGGGCGCTCAAGCTCGGCGCCGGCCTGGCGCGGCGCGGTTCCAAGAGGCGGTGCGGAATGCCAACGAAGGCAATTCGGGCAGAGGCAGATCCGGACTGATGGCCGCAGACGTCAGTAAACATCTGGAGCGCGCGAAAAAGTTCCTGGAAAAGAACCGCGTCGAGGACGCCATACAGGCGTATCTGGCCGCGCTGGATGCCGCTCCTCAGCACCAGGAAGCCACTCAGGCGCTGGGCGATCTCTATACGCGAACCGACCGGCCGGACCTGGCAGCGATTTACTACGGGAATCTGTTTGATCTGCTGGTGGAACCCCGCGAAGAAACAAAGGCGCTGGCCATCTATAACCGCTTTTTGCGCAATGGACCGGCGCCGCAGCCTCCCGAGCGCATGGCCCGCTACGCCTTCCTGCAACAAAGGCAAAACCGCGCGGACGAGGCGATCGAGCAGTATTCAAAGGCGGCGGAGCTATTCGCGGAGGCGGGACGGGAAGAGGACGCTCTTTTCTGCTGGGAGCGCGTGGCGCAACTCGATCCAGAAAATCTGGCGCGGCAATTGAAAATGGCGGAGACCGCGGAGCGCATCGGGAAGAATGCTCTGGCGGCACGGGCGTACTTGCGCGGGGCGCAGCTGGCGACGACAAGCGGGGCGGAGGCGGATGCGTTGCGGCTCCTCGGAAAGGCGCACGCGCTGGCTCCGCACGAGCGCGGCGTGGCGCTGCTCTATGCGGAGGCGAAGCTCAGGAAAGGCGATGCCGCGGAGGCGGCGGCGCTGCTCGAGCCCTTCGCTGCGGCGGAAAACGATGCGGCCTTCCAGGACACCTTCGCGGACGCGCTGATGCAGGCGGGGCAATTGGATCGCGCCCGGCAGATTCTCGAGAAACTCCTGCGCGAGAAAAACGAAGGAGTGGCGCGGCTCTTCGAGCTGGCGGACTTGTACGCCGGGGCGGATTTGGACGCGAAAGCCGTCGAGATACTGCAAACGTTGAAGCGCCGGATGTTCGCGGACAAAAAGCAGAATCAATTCGCGGCCCAGATGGACGCGCTCGGGGCGAAGCATCCGGAATCGGAAACGCTGCTCGAGTTCTGGGCGGCGCTCTACAACGAATTGAACCGGGAATCGCAATACTTCGAGATCTTGATCAAACTCTTCGACGTGTATTTCAACGAGGGAAATTTCGCGAAGGCCTGCGACGCCCTCGAGCGCCTGGTGGATATCGATGCCTACGATCACCGGAACCAGTTGAGGCTCGAGCGCCTTCGCGGCCACGTCGATGAAACCTTCGTGCGGCGAGTGGGCGGCCGGCTGGCGAAATCGGCGACCATGCCGGCGGCGGCCGGAAAAAACCAGGCCGCGCCGGCGAACGCACCCGCGTCGCCGCCGGCAAGCGAGGAAGCGAAGACGCAGCAGGCGCTCGAGGACCTCATCGTCCAAACGGAAATCTTCTTGCAGTATTCGCTGCAGAACAAGGCCATCGAGCGGCTGCAGAAAATCGCGGCGATGTTTCCGGGAGAGGAAGACAAGAACGCGCGGCTCGCCAATCTGTATCAGATGGCGAACTGGTGGCCCAAGGGAGCGCCGAAGCCCAAGGTGACTCCGGCACCTCCGCCGCCCGCATCCGTCCCCGCCGGGCAGGCCGAGGCCCCGGCGCACGTCGTCGAGGCCCAGCCTCTGCACACCGGAAAATCGGGCGTCTACAGCGCGGAAACGCTGCGCGATCTTTCGAAGATTTCCGAGATTAACCAGAAAATTTTTCGCCAGCAGACGCCGC
>Ga0209062_1004491_pt1 | contig 14520 bp, 10 predicted proteins | sample Coa_R2_2_FD_187158 | JGI IMG/M metagenome (GOLD analysis project Ga0209062, IMG submission 187158) | Surface soil microbial communities from Centralia Pennsylvania, which are recovering from an underground coalmine fire - Coalmine... | ecosystem: Environmental > Terrestrial > Soil > Unclassified... | reverse complement strand
AGATAAATATTCACACAACATGACTACATCTTGGCTCTCGAATTCCCCTAACTCGCGCCGACACAACAACTTCCCCTCATTACTGCGGGGGAAGATCCGTCCGACTTTCACCCCTTCGGCCTGATAATTTTCTTCAATTGTGTTAACCGCGACTTCCTGCTTGGCATTTTTCCAAAATTTCTTCGCCAAGCAGGCGGAGAGGTAGGGTCTTCTCAGGCCCCCCCTCTTGGTTGGCGGGCATCCCCTAAGCCGCGCTTCTTGCGGCGAGCTCTCTGTTGCTGTTTTTTCGTCGACGTTGATCTCCCCATTTCGCTGAGGGGACACGCCCACAGATTGTGCTATGGAGCCGGTGATTGTTTGGTACACTTTCTGGGTAGGCTGCCAGTTTGTCCGTGCGCCGAGGGGACAATGGTGAACCTCTCTTCTCTACAAAATCATCCATCCGTGCCATCAAAGCCAGCACCGAGCTCTGCCCCAGCGCAGCCGCTCACACCGGGTCAAATTGTCACTGGCGCGATTTTTAGCGAGCCGATGCGCGTGGAAACTGTCCGCAGCAACGACGCTGAAATCTGGGAAGTCGGTCTTTCCGGTCTTCAGACCGAACGGTTTCGGCGCGTCACGCTGACCCTTGACGAGATCAAGCAGCTCCATGTTGTACAGCCCACATTCTCCTACCAGGGCGACGGTCAATTGCTGCGTGTTGGGATCCAGGCGTATTCGCTCGGTATCGCGTACGAGTTTGACCCCTATTTCGGCCTGTCCATCTCCCGGGTCGATCCACTTCCGCACCAACTTGAAGCCGTCTACGACTATCTCCTGAAGCTTGGCCGAGTTCGCTTCTTGCTCGCCGATGACGCCGGTGCAGGCAAGACGATCATGGCCGGATTACTTATCCGCGAGCTAAAGCTGCGCGGGTTGGCCGAGCGGGTGCTTGTGGTCTGCCCCGCAAATCTCGCATTCCAGTGGCAACGTGAGCTGAAAGAAAAGTTCGACGAAAAGTTCACGGTATTGAAGGGCGATCAGATTCGGGACCAGTTTGGTATCAACCAGTGGCTCGAAACGCCTCAGGTGATTACCTCGCTTGATCTTGCCAAGCGCGAGAATATTCTGCCCGGCTTGAAGCAAGTTCGGTGGGATTTGGTGATCATTGATGAGGCGCATCGCATGTCCTGGACACCGCCCTCGAAGAAGACGGCCCGCTACGCGCTGGGCGAGCTGCTGCGGGACTCCTCCGACCACCTGCTTTTACTGACCGCTACCCCCCACAAAGGCGATCCGGCCAATTTCACCCTCTTCTTGCAACTGCTGGACCAAGACGCCTATGCCGATGTGAAGTCCATCCGCGAAGCGATGCAACGCCGTCGCGCTCCCTTCTATCTGCGGCGCACCAAGGAGGCGATGGTCTATTTTCCGCAGCGCCGGGCAGACGGAACGTGGGAAGCCCGGAAGATTTTCAAGCGGCGAATCCCGAAGACCGTGGACTTTCACATCGATGGTCCCGAGGACGAGCTTTACCGGGAAGTGACGGCCTTCGTAAAGAGCCAGTCGCATCGGGCCGCAGCCAGCAGCGATGACGCCCGGTCGCGCGCGATTCGCTTCCTGATGGCCATGTACCAGCGCCGCCTGGCCTCCAGCACCTATGCGCTCCGGCGATCCTTGGAGAACCGCATTAAGCGCCTCACGGATAGGTTGAAGGAGGCGCAAAAGATCGCTCTTACCGCGCCGCCCGACCTGCCGGACATGGACGAACTCGAGGAAATGGAAGATTCCGAGCGCGAGCGGTTGGAAGACGTGATTGCTGCGGTCAGCCTGGCTCAAAACCCCGAGCAAGTTAAAAACGAGATTGCGGAACTCGGCGAGTTGGTCGAGCACGCCCAGCGAGTCGAAAATGCGGGCATCGAAGCCAAGCTGTCGCGCTTGCGGGAAGTGATGCAACAGCAAGGATTCTTTGACCACCCGCAAAAGCGGCTTCTGATCTTCACCGAATTCAGGGACACGCTCGATTACCTGGTTGGCAAGCTGCGCGACTGGGGTTTCGCCGTTGGCACGATTCACGGCAGCATGCACATCGGCAACCGCGATGAGCCGGGCACGCGGCTCTGGGCGGAGCAGCAATTCCGCGAAGGCGCCACTCAAGTGATGGTCGCAACCGAGGCCGCGGGCGAGGGCATCAACCTTCAGTGCTGCCATATTCTTTTCAACTACGACATCCCTTGGAATCCGAACCGACTGGAGCAGCGCATGGGCCGCATCCACCGTTACGGCCAGACCGAGGATTGCCTGATCTTCAATTTCGTCGCCACGAACACGGTTGAGGGCAAGGTTCTCCAAAAGCTCCTGGAGAAGTTGCAGGAGATTCGCGACGCGCTGGAAGATGACGCTGTGTTCAACGTGGTGGGCGAAATCCTCCCGGCCAATGAGATTGAGCGCATCCTGCGCGACTATTATGCAGGAAAGATCGGCAACGAAGACCTGGAAGAACGGCTGCTCCAAAACGTCAAGGAAGATCGCTTTCGTGCCATCTGCCAGAACGCGCTGGAAGGCTTGGCCACCAAGAACCTGAATCTGGAGATGCTGATCGAGCGCAAGGCGCGGGCCCAGGAACGGCGCGTTGTGCCGGAAACCATCGCCCGTTTCATCCGTGATTCCGCTCCGCTCGTTCCCCTCCGGCTCACGACATTCGCCACGCTCCCGCACACCTTCGAGCCAACCGCAACACCGCAACTCCTGCGGCAATACGAAAAAGAATCGAGTTGGAAGTTCCCGCCTCTGGCGAACCGATATCCCCGATTCTCAACCGACCGCGAGACAGCGGAGAAAAACAGCCTAGAATGGGTTACGCCCGGCCATCCGCTCTTTGAGGCGCTGCGCCGCCACGCCTGGGCACGCTCGCAGGAAGCTCTCTCGAGTGGCGCCTGCTACTATTCGCTCGAAGCCGAAAGTCCTAGCCGCATTGACTTCTATCGCGCGCGCATTGTGGACGGGTTAGGCCACGTGGTTCACGAGCGGCTGTTCGCTGTGCAGATTGATAGCAATGGACAGGCGCGCCCGTCCAGTCCCAGCATTCTCGGCAATCTGCAGCCCGCCGAGGGTGTCTCGCCGCCGACCGATCTTGCTTCAACACCCGAACCCACCGCGTGGCTCCAGGAAAATGCCCTGTTGCCATTTCTGGAAGAGGTCCGCAAGGAACGGACCTCGGAAGTCGAGCGGATCGCCGCTCATATCGAAATGTCGCTTACCGAGTTGATCGCCAAGGAGGATGACCTGATTGGCCGCCTGGCGGAGCAAGTAGATCGCGGCGTGGAAGGCGCGGCCGGCAATCTGAAGCAGGCTGAGGACCGCCATTCGCAACTCTTACACCGCCGCGAGCTTCGCCGGCAGGAATTGGAGCGCCAGCGCGCGCTCACCTTGCAATCGGTCGAGCGCATCACGAGCGTCATTGTCCTGCCCCATCCTGAACGCGACGAGCCCGGTATCGCCAACCTGCGCTCTGACCCCGAAACCGAGGCCATCGCCATGCGGGTTGTCATGGATCACGAGCGGCAGAAGGGACGCCAGGTGCAAGATGTGCACGAGCAGAACCTCGGCTACGACATCACCAGCCTCGATACGCATTCTGGCGAACTGCGGCTTATCGAGATCAAGGGCATTGCGGGCAGCACCGGCACCGTCTGCCTGACACCCAATGAAAAACGTGTCGCGGAGGATCGCGCCGATTGCTACTGGCTCTACGTGGTGACGAACTGCAAGAGCGATTCGCCGCTTCTCCATGAGCCGATCTTCCAACCCGCCCGGATGCCCTGGCATGAAGTGAAGAAGGTTGACCATTATTATCTGACGCTGAGCGACATCAGCCGTGCGTCAAAAGAAGCGAAATGAGTTGACGGTCGTGTTGTACTTTGCCTACGGATCGAACATGGATTGGGAACAGATGCGCGAGCGCTGCCCATCGGCCAGATTTGTTTGCGTAGCGAAGCTTCCCGACCATCGTTTGGCTTTCACTCGACGGTCTGTGAAGCACGATTGTGGAGTCGCGGATGCGGTTCCAGACCCCAATCACGAGATCTGGGGCGTCGTATATGAAATCAACGAGACGGACCTTGGGCGTCTGGACAAGTCGGAGGGTTTCTCGCCGGGACGCGCCAAAAACTCCTATGTGCGAGAGGAGCGCCATGTCCTGGCCGAGGGCGATCCTGACAAACCAATGGCGACGTATGTTTACTTTGCGCGGCGAGAGGCGCATCCGCCGCTCCCAAATGCAGAATACAAGAGGCTAATTGTGGAGGGGGCCAAGTTCTGGCACCTTCCCGCGGATTATGTCGCAGAGCTGGAGAGGATCGAAATCGCGCCGTGATTCCCAAGGAATGTAAACGGCTGGCGGAAGTGGATTTCCCGATCGCCGTGGTGAGCAGGCATGCGGCGCGGGAGAAGTCCATCCGGCATGGGCATCCGAGCACGCTGCATCTTTGGTGGGCGCGGCGGCCCCTCGCCGCCTGCCGGGCCATGCTGATGGCGCTTTTGCTGCCCGATCCGTGTGACCCGAATTGCCCGCCGGAGTTCAAGCAGCGCGCCCGCACTATCCTACCGCGCGTGCAGGGCAAGCCGGGAGCGAAGGACATTGACCTTCGCAACGAGCTTCTCCGCTTCATCGGGGACTTCGCCAACTGGGATAACTCGGCGAAGACGACGTATCTCGAAGCGGCCCGGGGGCTGGTTCGGGCAGCGTACCCGGAGGAGCCGCCGCTGGTGGTGGATCCCTTTGCCGGGGGCGGTTCGATTCCGCTCGAAGCTCTGCGGCTTGGTTGCGACACCTTTGCCAGCGATTTGAACCCCGTCGCCTGCCTGATTCTCAAAGTGATGCTCCAGGATATCCCTCGCCACGGCCCCGGCCTGGCCGATGAGCTGCGGCGCGTGGGCGCAGAAATCAAGGCAGCGGCGGAGAAGGAACTGGCGGAGTTCTATCCTGCGGATCCCGATGGCTCGAAACCGATTGCTTATTTGTGGGCTCGAACCGTCACCTGTGATAGTTGCGGCGCGGAAATTCCGCTGATGCGGTCGTTTTGGTTGTGCAAGAAGGCGAACCGGCGACGGGCGCTCCGGGCTAAGATCGTTCGGCCCAGGGGCGAGCCGCCGCATGTTGAGTTTGAAATCTTCAGCCCGCGGAACGAAACCGAAGTGCCAAACGGAACCGTCACCCGCGCCAAGGCCGCGTGCCTGGCCTGCCACACGGTGCTTTCGCCGGATCGCGTCAGGGCGCAATTATCCGAGCAGCGCGGCGGCGCGGATGTTACGTTCGCCGGCACCGGCGTCCCGCCTGTGCGAGTCGGCGGAGCCCGGTTGCTCGCTGTGGTCACATTGGCGCCCCACGGGCAGGATGCCCGTGCCACCGGCCGGCAGTACCGCCTGCCGAGCGAGCGAGATTACGAGGCCGTTTGGAAAGCTCAAATGCGGCTGCAAAAGATTCTCGATGAGTGGAAGCGCGGCGGTAGAAAGGGGCTTTGCCCGGTGCCGGATGAGCTGTTGCCGCCAATTGGCACGCTGGGCTTCCGCGTCCAGCGCTACGGCATGATGCAGTGGGGTGACCTGTTCACGGCGCGTCAGAAGCTGGCACTAGTGACCCTGGCGCGGCTAGCCCGCGAGCGGGCGGGCCAGGCTTCCAGCCTCTCAGAAGTCGTGCGCGCGGCGATGGCTCTGGTCATCGGGCGCTCGGCGGACTATGCGAGCTCGGGCGTCGTCTGGGCCCAGGAAGGCGAGTTTGTAGCCCACACATTCGGGCGCCAGGCACTCCCTATCGTGTGGGACTTCGCCGAAGCTGCTCCGTGGAGTGACTCGTCCGGTAATCTCAACGGTGCGATAGATTGGACCGCCAGAGTAATCGAGGCCTGGCCCGGTTCGCGGCCCGGCCAAGTCCAGCAGGCCGACGCCACCGAACACCCGCTGCCCAACGAGACGGCGCAAGTCTGGTTCACCGATCCGCCCTACTACGACGCCGTCCCCTACGCCGACCTCTCAGACTTCTTCTTCGTCTGGCTTAAGCGGGCGCTGCCGGAGCATCCGCTGCTGCGCGATCCGTTCGACCCGGCCAACCCGCTCACCCCCAAGACGCGCGAGGCAGTGCAGAACGAGCGCTCGGAAACCGAGGACGGGCAGCCCAAGGACAAGGCGTTCTACGAGAAGGCGATGGCGAAATCTTTCGCTGAGGGGCGGCGCGTGCTGCGCGAGGACGGCGTCGGCTCCGTCGTTTTTGCCCACAAGACCACCGAAGGCTGGGAAGCGCTGCTTTCCGGCATGATCCGGGGCGGCTGGACGATCACCGGTTCCTGGCCCGTCGCGACAGAGCGTCCCGGGCGACTTCGTTCGCAGGAATCCGCCGCGCTCGCCACCAGCGTCCATCTTGTGTGCCGTCCGCGCCCGGAAGATGCGCCCATTGGCGATTGGGGCGACGTGCTGCGCGAGTTGCCGCAGCGCGTGGGCGACTGGATTGAGCGGCTGCAAGCCGAAGGCATCAAGGGCGCGGATTTGGTGTTCGCCTGCATCGGCCCGGCCATGGAGATTTACAGCCGCTATCGCCGCGTGGAAGACGCCGAAGGACGTGAGGTTCCCCTCGGCGGCGATCCCACGGCGGCCGAGCCGTACCAGCGTGGCTTTCTGGCCTACGTCTGGGAGACCGTGGGGCGCCTTGCGCTCGAAGAAGTTCTGGGGACGGCGGAAGCCCGCGCCCGCAACGGCGCTGCCGGGGCGTTGGAAGAAGACTCCCGCCTGACCGCGCTCTTCCTTTGGACATTGCAATCCACCGAGAACGCTCTGGGCGGCGCGAATGGCCAGGACGAGAAGGGCGAAAGCGCCGAAGAAGACTCCGAGGATGAAGAAGAAGAGGACGCAAAGTCAAAGAGGAAAAAACCGGGCTACACGCTGATCTACGACGTGGCGCGGCGCTTCGCCCAGCCGCTCGGCATTCATCTGGAGAAATGGGAAGGCCGAATCATCGAAACGGAAAAAGGCATTGTGCGTCTGCTGCCGGTGGCCGAGCGGGCGGCGCAGCTTTTTGGCGAAGCCGACGCTGCGGCCATCTCGCGGCGGATTGTGGAGGACGTGAAGGCCAGCCGAAATTTAGCCTTCGCATTCATGCAGGACTCCGGCGCGGCGCCTGAAATCAAGTCGCGCGGCAAGCGGGGATCAAAACAAAAAGCTGAAGCGGCGGCTGATCCCGCGCCACAGGCTGCTACAACTCTCGACCGGCTGCATGCGGCGATGCTGCTGCAGGCCGGTGGGCAGGCAAACGGCCTCCGTGCGCTGCTCAAGGAGGAAATCCAGCGCGGCCCGGATTTTCTGCGCCTGGCCAACGCCCTCTCGCGCCTTTACCCAAAGGACAGCGACGAGAAGCGCCTGCTGGATGCTATGCTGCTGGCGGTGCCAAGATAGGATTGACCGATGCTGACACAAGCCGAAGCCGATCGGCTCATGCACATGACCAAGCACTTTGTGCGCGGCCCTGCTACAATCAGCATTCCGCCCGGGGCGGACGATACCTACGAACTGGCCGGTCCGGGGGAGCGGGAGACGTTTTTTCTCGACGTCTGGCGGGGGACGCTTCGGCTCACCAAGCTCAAGTTTCAGAACCGGGCGAGAAGCGTGATCGTGCTGGTTCGGCTCGACGTGGAAGGAGCACCACACACCAACCCGGACGGGCAGCGGCTTTCGGGCACACATCTGCATCTGTTCAAGGAAGGGTATGACGACAAATGGGCTTGTCCGGTCGATCCCCAAACGTTTACGCTGCTGAGCAACCCGGCGAAGACCTTCCAGGAATTTTGTGCTTTCTGTCATGTTGAGTCACCTCCGCCTGTCCAGGGGGTGATCATATGAATCGCGCTGAATGCCAAAAACTCATTGACGCGTACGTGGAATGGCTGCGCCAGGGGATTTCCGCCGAGGAGATCGGCGAAGCGTGCGAACTGACGACGCCGTTCCTTGATCGTCACAACGATCACCTGCAGGTGTATGCCACCCGTCGTAACGGAAACATCATCCTCTCGGACGATGGATACATCCTTTCCGACTTGAGGACTAGCGGGCTTGAAATCGATACGCCCAAGCGGAAAATGGTTCTAGATAGCACTCTCAAGGGTTTGGGCGTTCGCATGGAAAACGGGCAATTGGTGGTTGAGGCATCGGCTGCGAATCTGGGGCAACGACTGCACTCGTTGGTGCAGGCCATGCTGGCCGTCAACGATATGTTTGTCATGGCTCAGCCTCGCGTCGCCAGTTTTTTCTTTGAAGACGTCCGCAATTTTCTGGACAGCCACCAAATCCGCTACACGGCAAGGGTGAAGCTTGCCGGGAAAAGCGGCTATGACCACGGAGTGGATTTTCTAATTCCCAAATCCCCAAAACGGCCCGAGCGAATCCTGCAAGCGATCGCCACGCCGAAGAAGGATAATATCTTTGCCTATCTCTGGACGCTGAGCGACACACGGGCTGCGCGCGCCGAAGAAGCGGAGGCCGAGGCTTACGCCTTCTTGAATGATCAGGAACAGACGGTCGGAGGCGACGTCATCGAGGCTCTGGAAGCCTACACGGTTAAAGCCGTTCCGTGGAGCCGGAGGGATGAATACGTCCAAGAACTCGCCGCGTGAGACCCGCTAGCGATGGAGCCTTGGTACAACGTCGCGACGCCCCGCACGGAAGTCCGCGAAGGGTATTCCTTCAACCCCGACGAGTTCGCTGTCGCGCTGGGGCAACTCGCTGCCGGGCTCTTTGGGTTGTCCAATTTCGTCTCGTGCCAGTGTCCCAAGAGACCAATGGGAAGTGCCAGCTGGGCGCTTGCGCGTTAGTAGAGCGAAGAAATTGGTCGGAATCAAAAGGGCTGCCAAGGTATCTCACGGGGACCCGCGGATCGAGCGGATCGGACGATCGCGCGGCTGGCATTGCGGCGACCTGGAATTACAATAGACGGGAAGTCACTTGGAAGGAGGCTGACGAATAATGCCCGGAAGAACCGAGCTTGAATCTCAAATCGACGAGATCGTGGCGCGGATCGTTCAGCGATTTGACCCGGAGCGCATTATTCTGTTCGGTTCCGCCGCTCGAGGCGAGGCCGGGCCTGACAGTGACGTTGATCTCCTGGTCGTGATGCGAGTTGATGGACGCCAGCGGGAGAAAGCCATCGAAATCGGCGTTGCAGTGAACGATGTACCCGTGCCGAAGGATATCATCGTCACAACGCCGGAAAACTTCGAATGGCGCAAGAATATTCCGGGCACCATTGAACGCCCGGCGGCACGTGAGGGGAGACTGCTCTATGTCCGCCGATGAACGGGTTCTGTCGGTTGTCCGAGGCTGGGTGCAAAAGGCGGAAAGCGATCTCGATACGGCCGATCTGATTCTCGCTGCGGGGAAAGAGGGAACGGCCGATACGGCTGCCTTTCATGCTCAGCAATGCGTTGAAAAGTATTTGAAGGCTCTTTTAACTTACAAGCAGCTAGACTTTCCCAAAACACACGATGTTGGGCAGTTGCTCCTGCTTCTTCCACGAGGCGCCGGGATTGAGCTTGGCGTTGAGGAACAACGCCGCCTGACATTGTACGCAACGGTAACCCGATATCCGGGAGAGTATGAGCCAGTGACCCTCGAGGAGGCTCACCGTGCGGTAGCCATGGCTCGAAGCGCGCGTGAACAAATCCGCAAGGCGCTGCCGGCTGCGGTATTCGAGAAGTTGGGAAGCTGATGTCGATGGAACCGTGGTACAAAGTCGCGACGCCCCGCGCAGAAGTGCGCGAAGGACGTTCCTTCAACCCCGATGAGTTTGCTGTCGCTCTGGAGCAGGTGGCGGCGGGGCGCGGGCCGGATGACTATCGCAAACCGGAGCAATTCTTCGCCCGAACGCAGTTTACACGTGCCTTAAAAGAGCACATGGGTATGGTCCTGCGGCGGCTGGCGGGGCGGACGGAAAACTGCCCGCCGGTGATGACGCTGGTGACGCAGTTCGGCGGTGGCAAAACCCACACCTTGACCGCGCTGTTTCACCTGGCAAAGCACGGCAGCCAGGTGAAAGACGATCCAGCGATTCAACAGCTTCTCGCCAGCGCCGGACTCAACGAGGTGCCTGCAACCAAGGTCGCCGTGTTTGTGGGGAACGCCTACGACCCCGGTGAAGGCCGGGAGACGCCGTGGATGGACATCGCGCGCCAGTTGGCCGGCGACGCCGGCGTAGCGGCGCTTGGCCCCCTAACCAAGGAGACTCCGCCGGGAACCGAAGCGCTGGGCAAGCTGTTTGAGCTTGCGGGCGGCTCGGTACTGATCCTCTGCGATGAAGTTTTGAACTACATCAACCGCTACCGCGGGACGGACGCCGAAAAATTCTTCTCATTCATTGACAACCTGGTGCGTACCATGACGGGCACGGAGCGTTGCGCCGCCGTCATCAGCCTGCCGCGCAGCCAAGTCGAAATGTCCGATTACGACCTGCAATGGCAGGAGAAGATCAACAAGGTCGTGCGGCGCGTCGCCAAAGACATGATTTCGAATGATGAGGCCGAGATCAGTGAAGTGGTCCGCAAGCGCCTCTTCGAAGATTTAGGTTCGGAGAAGATCAGGAAAAACGTCGCGAAGGCCTACGCCGACTGGTGCTTCGAACGAAGGAATCAACTGCCGCCCGAATGGACCGCAGTGGATACGGCCACGACCGATGCCAAAGCGCGGGAGTTTTTGCGATCACGATTCGAGGCCTGCTATCCATTCCATCCGGCGACGATTTCGGTTTTTCATCGCAAGTGGCAGGGATTGCCGCAATTCCAGCAGACGCGGGGCGCACTGGCCATGTTTGCACAGTGGATTTCCTACGTTTACGTGGAATCCTTCAAGCGTGCTCGCACTGAAGCGCTGATTACGCTGGGTTCTGCGCCTCTGGATTCTCCCAGTTTTCGGGCGGCTGTGCTGGGGCAGTTGGGCGAGACTCGCCTGCTTCACGCGATTGAAACCGATATCGCCGAGCCGCATAGTCATGCGCGGGCTTTGGATGCCGATACCAGCGGTGCCCTGAGAGACATTCACCGGCGCGTGGCGACGGCCATCCTCTTTGAGTCCTCTGGTGGGCAAACCGACAAGAGCGCCCATCTACCGGAACTGCGATTTGCGCTGGGCGAGCCGGGGATTGAAACCACGTCTATCGACAATGCAGCTGCGCAGATCGAGGCGCGCGGATTTTACATCCGGCGGAAAGGCTCGGACGGCTTCCAGTTTGGGTACAAGCCGACGCTCAAGAAGGTCGTCAATGACCGCCGCGCTTCGCTCGATGAAGATGAGATTCGCCAGGAGACAAAGCGGATCATTCAGCGGGAATTTGAAAAAGGCAAGAGCCTGCCGGTGATCCCGTTTCCCGAAGATGCCAGCGCCATCCCCGATAGCACACGCCTGTCGCTGATTGTGCTCGATCCTGACTACGAATGGAGCGAAAACGGCGAACTGCGGAACAGAATCCTCGACTGGACCCGCAATCGAGGCAAATCACCGCGCCTGTATCCGGGCGCATTGATCTGGTGTGTGCGGCGCCCAGGGCGCGACCTGCGGTTGAGAATTGAGACACTGCTGGCGTGGCGGAAAGTCCACCGCGAGTTTCTGGATGGCACGCTGGCCGGTGAGTTCGACCGCAGCGACAGCGAGGAGATCAACACCAAGCTGCAAGACGCGGAAGAAGCGGCCAAGGACGAGGTTTGGGCCTCCTATCGTTACATCGTTTTGTACGACAACAAGGCGGAAAGTGGGCTGAACGTCATTGATCTCGGCGCCGGCCACGCCAGTTCCGGTGAGACGCTGACCGGTCGTGTGCTGACGACTTTGAAGTCGCGGGCGTTGCTCAATGATTCGCCGGGCGCCGGCTATCTTGAGCGCAAATGGCCGGAGCCTTTCAAGAAAACAGGGGCTTGGCCTCTGTCGGCCCTCAGGCAGGCTTTCTTGAACGGAACCCTCGACCGCCTCCTCGATCCGGACACGTACCTGCGCAATCGTCTGCCTGAATTTATCCTGCGGGGTGACTTTGGGTTTGCCTCCGGGCAAAGACCCGATGGCGGGTACTCTAGGGTATGGCTCCGCGAGATCCTGCCCGCCGACGAAATCTCGTTCGATTCTGACGTATACCTGCTGCTGCCGAAAACGGCTGAGGCGCAGATGGCCGCCAGGGCGTCGCTGGTTACGGTGGAACCACAGACAAAGCCCGGGGTCACTGTGGCGGAGCCAGACAACGCCAGTGCGCCGCTCTTTGAGCCGCCGCCACGGGTTGCCGAGATGCCCGAACCAAGTGCCGGCCCCAGGAGCCAGCGCTTGCACATCTGCGGTGAGATTCCTACCGAGGTCTGGCAACGGCTCGGCCGAACTCTCATCCCCAAGCTCAAGTCGGGGACCGAGCTACAAGTCGGTCTGGATATCTCGCTGTCGCTCGATTCTGATGGAGCGCCGGCCTTGCGACGCGAGATCGAGCAAATCCTGCAGGACTTGAAACTCGAAGGCAAAGTCAAGGTCGAGTGGAAGTGACCGCTCTGGTTCTATGGGAACAGGCGTCAGCGCACGGCAGGAAAAATCCGACTACCGTGATGTCTACGAAAAACTGGCCGGCCAGTCGCTGCGTGAATGTCCGGTGTGCCATCGCGGGCAGATAGTCACCATCGCCGTCCTTCCGGCCTCAAATCGAGCGCCGCCCTTCGGCACCGGATGAAATGGCTGGCTTCCAATCCGCTCCGACCTCCCTCAGCTTGCTCTCCCCAAGCAACGCGGAGGTTACGTCTCATAAAAAAAAGCAACGACGACCTTTTAGACACCGCCTAAAATCGCGGCGCCTTCACCACTCTATCCTGTCGATGGAGACATCAACGTTGAGCCAGATGCACCACAAAGCACAGGCACCCTTCTCCCGCTGCCATATGCATTCGTTGCCGAACCTCGTCTCTCCGGCCAACCACCCGTTCAATCCCCATAGCGCCCTCGTAGGCCCGCGGTTTAGCACATGCGATTTTTAGCTCACCGGGCACTCCCAAGCTCACGGAATCCTTCCAACCTCTGAGTCGCGCGCCCGCTGAGCTAAAAATTCCCTGCCTTATGTTATATATGAACGGGACAGCCCAAACATCTATTCAAAAGCATGCCGAGACTGCATCATCCTGCGATTCACTTGTGGAAAAGGCATGCCGTCATGCCTCCATCCGCAATGAACTCGGCGCCGGTTATAAAACTCGCGTCATCGCTCGCGAGGAAAGAGACCAATTTGCCGATGTCTCGGGGGGTTCCAAAGCGTCCGAGGGTATGGAACTTAAGATAATTCAACCGGGCGTGAGCGGGATCGTCAAAGGAGTTGAAAAACTCCTGTAAAAGCGGCGTGTCGATGATGCCGGGACTGACCGCATTAACACGAATCTTCCGGAGCGCGCACTCCAACGCCAGAGCGCGGGTCAGGCCGAGAATGCCCGCTTTCAAGGCAGCATAGGCGGTAAATCCCTCGATCGTTGCGGTCGCATGCACAGAAGAAATATTTACGATTACACCTCCGTTTTGGCCAAAGAGCGGAATCGCGGATTTTGAACACAGGTACACACCCTTCAGACTGATCTTCCTTTCATTGGTGGGCAGGATTTTCTATTGAAGTGCTAGAAGTGAAATGAGTTGTAGATTCGGCAGCAGGTCCGCCGCCTGACTACATCGTCGGTAAGAACACGCCTAAAGCCTTGAGAATTACTTGCTGCCAGGCGTCCGGCTGCGGCAGTTTGGTCACCATGCGTTCCTCCTCGACCGCATCTTGCACTTTGTATCTCACGGTCCGGCTCACCCGTCAAGATAAATCTTTCTGTCATATGACTACACATGAGCCCTCAAATTCCACTTAATCCTATGAAAAACAAGCACTTCGGCAAATTGCTAGAGGGAAGATCCGCCTGAGCTTAATAAGCTTCTCTCTTTCTGTTAACCTCGCCCTTCAAGTTTGGCAATTTTTCTCCAAGGTTTTCCCCCAGGCAAGCGGACGACTAGGCTATCCCAAGATGCCCTCGCGAATGGCGGGCCTATCCCCTGGCGGCGCAATCCGCTGGCGGCGGGAGTGCGCCACGGGCGGGTAGGGAGCGGTGGGGAGATTGGAACCGCGGCGGGTGATGGAGTGACGCGGCGCCATTTGAACGCTCTCTACGTAGACCGTCAATCGCGCGCATTTGCCCCCCTGGCGCATTTTCTCCGCCGAGGTAGGGCAATCCCCTTATGCCCGGAAAATCGAGGGAGCTTTACCGAGCAAAGCGCTTTGGGGCAGCAAAGAGTTGGTGTACTTTTTGGTGTACCCCCGGTCAAAAACGGTCGCAATCCATCACAATCGAGAAAAAGAGGAAACCCTCACGGAAGGCGCATAAATAGCGGTCAATCTCAACATATCGCAATGTGTCATAATGTCACAGGCTACAACTGATAAGGGTGAGGTCGGTAGTTCAACTCTACCCAGGCCCACCAATCAAACTCGAGGGGTTATGTTCTGCCTTGGTTTGCGTCAAC
>Ga0209062_1004490_pt1 | contig 14521 bp, 14 predicted proteins | sample Coa_R2_2_FD_187158 | JGI IMG/M metagenome (GOLD analysis project Ga0209062, IMG submission 187158) | Surface soil microbial communities from Centralia Pennsylvania, which are recovering from an underground coalmine fire - Coalmine... | ecosystem: Environmental > Terrestrial > Soil > Unclassified... | reverse complement strand
CAAGCCCACTGCTCATCCGGTGGCTGGTGCGGCGGCGCATCGGCCAGCACATCAGGGAGGACGGGCCCGCCCACCACTTCGCCAAGGCGGGGACGCCGACCATGGGGGGGGTGGCCATCGTGGGCGCCGTCGTCATGGGCTACGCCATGGGGCACGTCGGCCCCGACGTCCGGTTCTCGCGCGCCGGCTACCTCGTCGTGGTGGCAGTCGTGGAGTTCGGCCTGATCGGGCTGGTCGACGACCTGATCAAGATCCGGCACCGTCGGAGCCTCGGGCTCAACAAGCGCGGAAAGCTGGGCGCCCAGGTGGCGGCAGCCGTCGTCTTCGCCGAGCTGGCCGTGCACTGGGCGCACACCTCCACCGCCCTGTCGTTCACCCGTGCCGTCGATCCAGGGCTGCACCTGGGCGAGGCCGGCTGGGTGGTCTTCGCCGCCGTAGTGCTGGTCGCCTCATCCAACGCCGTCAACCTGACCGACGGGCTCGACGGCTTGGCGGCAGGCTCGGCCACCATGGGCTTCGCCGTGCTGTCGATCATGGGCTACTGGATCTTCCGGCACGAGGCGATCTACCACGTGCTGCCCGCCGCTGCCCTCGACCTGGCCCTGTGCGCCGTCGCCCTGGCCGGTGCCTGCCTCGGGTTCCTGTGGTGGAACGCAGCACCGGCTCGGATCATCATGGGCGACACCGGCTCGCTCGCCATCGGGTCGGGCCTCGCGGCGCTGTGCCTCCTGCTCAACCTCGACCTGCTGCTGCCGATCATCGGCGGCCTGTTCGTGCTCGAGACGCTGTCGGTCATCGCGCAGGTGATCGGCTTCCGGGCGTTCGGTCGCCGGCCCTTCAAGATGGCGCCCGTCCACCATCACTTCGAACTGCTCGGCTGGCCCGAGACGACGGTCATCGTCCGGTTCTGGATCCTCGCCGGTCTCTTCGCCGCCCTCGGCCTCGGCATCTTCTACGGCGAGTTCCTGTCGGTGGCGAGGATCGCGTGACGACCGGGCACCGCCCCGTCGGCGGGATCCCCCGCCCCGGCCTCGCTGCGCGGGAGGCTGGTGGGGTGTCGGGCGCAGTCGAGGACGCACGGCGCCGGGCCCGGCAGGCGCCGGGGCCGGCGGGATGGGTCATGGCGCTCCGCTCGGCCCCGACGGCCACCGTGCTCGTCGGGGTGGTGGCCGCCCTGTGCGTGTTCGGCCTCGTCATGGTGGGGTCGGCCTCGAGCGTGGTCTCCCTCGACCTGTACGGGTCGCCGTGGGCCATCTTCGTGCGCGAGTGCATCTGGATGGCCCTCGGCTCCCTTGCCTTCCTCGCCGCCTGGCGGGTCGACTACCGCTCGTGGCGCCGGCTGGCCCCAGGGGTGCTCGCCGTCACCTTCTTCCTCCTCCTGCTCGTCCTAGTCCCGGGCATCGGGGTGCGGACCCTGGGGTCGAGCCGCTGGATCGGCTTCGGCCAGCTGCGCCTCCAGCCGTCGGAGCTGATGAAGCTCGCCATCGTCCTCTTCGGTGCCGACCTCCTCGCCCGCAGGGCCGAGCGCGGCAGCGGATACCGCACCATGACCGGTCCGCTGCTCCTCGTTGCCGGGGCGGCGGCCCTGCTCATCGTGCTGCAGCCCGACATGGGGACGGCCATCGTCGTCTGCTGCATCGCCCTGGCCCTCCTGTTCGCCTCCGGGGTGCCGCTGCGCCCCGTCGCCAAGGTGCTGGCCGGCCTGGCGCTCGTGGGAGTGCTGGTGGCCGCGGTGTCGCCCTACCGGCGGAGCCGGATCCTGTCGTTCCTGCACCCGGGCGCGCACGCGTCGGGCTCGGGGTACCAGGTGGCGCAGTCCCTCATCGGCCTCGGCTCCGGTCACCTCTTCGGCCTCGGCCTCGGCTCGAGCCGCCAGAAGTGGGGCTATTTGCCCAACGCCCACACCGACTTCATCTTCTCGGTGCTCGGCGAGGAGCTCGGCCTCCTTGGCGCGCTCCTGGTGGTCGCGCTGCTCGGCGCCCTGGCCTGGTTCGGCCTGCGGGCTGCCCTTCGGGCCCCCGACCGCTTCGGGGCGCTCGTGGCCGTGGCGGTCGTGACCTGGATCTCGGCCGAGGCTGCCATCAACATCGGGGCGGTGATCGGCCTGGTGCCGGTGACGGGCATCCCGCTGCCCTTCATCTCCTTCGGCGGCTCCTCGCTCGTGATCACCATGCTGGCGAGCGGGCTGCTCGTCAACGTCGCCCGCCACGAGCGTCGCCCCGACGACGATGCCGGGCCACGTCGGGCTCGGCGCCACGCGCCGGCGCCCCCGGCGAGGTGACGCCGCGGTGACGGCCAGCCGCCGCCACGCCGTGGTGGCCGGCGGGGGGACGGGCGGCCATGTCGTGCCCGCGCTCGCCGTGGCGCGGGCCCTCGCCGACCGCGGCCACGGCCGGGCTGCCATCGAGCTCGTCGGTTCGCGCCGCGGTCACGAGCCGGTGCTCCTCGACGCCGAGGGCTTCCCGGTGACCCTGCTCCCGGGCCGGGGACTGCGGCGGGCCGGGGGCACGGGGGCCGCGCGGGCCAACCTGGCCGCGCTGGCGAGCGCCCTGGTCGCCACGCTGCGAGCTGCGGCGCTGCTCGTCCGGTGGCGGCCCGCGGTGGTGGTGTCGGTCGGCGGGTACGCCAGCTTCCCGCCGGCTGCCGCGGCGGTACTCCTCCGGATCCCGCTCGTGCTCGTGAACGTCGACGTCGTGCCGGGCCTCGCCCATCGGCTGCTCGGCCGCTTTGCTGCCGCCAGCGCGGTCGTCTCTGGGGGATCCGGGCTGCCGAGGGCGGTGGTCACCGGCGCGCCGGTCCGGGCCGAGATCGCAGCGGTCGAGCGCTCGCCCGCAGGCGCCGCCCGGGCCCGCGCCGCGCTCGGCATCCCCCCCGACCGCCGGACGCTCGTGACCGTGGGGGGGTCCCTGGGCGCCCGCCGCCTCAACGAGGCGGTCGCCGGCCTCGTCCGGCGGTGGTCCGGGCGCGCGGACGTCACCGTGGTGCAGGTTGCGGGCCGGCGCGACTATGCCGCCCTCCGGGCGTCGTCTCCGCCGGCCGCCGGCGTGGCCATCTGCCACCGGCTGGTGCCCTTCGAGGACCGCATGGACCTGCTCTACGCAGCCGCCGACCTCGTCGTGAGCCGCGCCGGGGCGATGACGGTGGCCGAGCTGGCGGTGGCGGGCGTGCCGGCGGTGCTCGTCCCCCTGCCGGGTGCACCCGGCGACCACCAGACGGCCAACGCCCGGCACCTGGTGGACGCGGGAGCAGCCTGCATGCTGGCCGACGCCGAGTGCGACGCCGAGCACCTGGACGCGGTGGCCGGAGCGCTCCTCGCGGATCCCGACCGGCTTGCCGCCATGGCGGGCGCGGCCCGCGCCCTCGGGCGCCCGGATGCCGCCTCGCGCGTGGCCGACCTGGTCGAGCGTTGCGCCCGCCCCCGCCCCCGAGGTCACAGCCGCACGTGCCGCCACCGGGTGGACCGTGTCTCCTGACCGCTGCCTGCCACCCGACGGCGAGGGGACCCGCTCGCTGCCGCCGGGGTGCCGGGTCCATGTCGTCGGGGCGGGGGGCGCCGGCATGAGCGGGCTCGCCGCCGTGCTCTGCGCCATGGGCCATCAGGTGACGGCGACCGACCTCCAGGCGTCGCCCGTGCTCGAACGCCTGGCGGCACGGGGGGTGACCGTGGCGACCGGGCACTGCCCGGACCTGGTGGCAGGGGCCGAACTCGTGACCGCCTCCCCAGCCGTGCCCCCCGGCGACCCTGAGCTCGCCGAGGCCCGCCGCCGGGGGGTTGCCGTCTGGTCGCGGGCCGAGGTGCTCGGTGCCGTGGCGTCGCAGCGCCGCTGCGTGGCCGTGGCGGGCACCCACGGCAAGACCACCACGGCGTCCATGCTCGTCGTGGCGCTGGAGGCGGCCGGCCTGCGTCCCTCGTTCCTCGTCGGAGCAGACGTCGCGGGCCTCGGTACCAACGCCCGGTGGGGACCGGGGGAGTGGCTCGTGGTGGAGGCCGACGAGAGCTATGGCAGCTTCGCCGCCCTTCGCCCGGACCTCGCCGTGCTCACCAACGTCGAGCCGGACCACCTCGACCACTACCGCACGCTCGCCGCCCTCCACGAGGCGTTCGCCCGCTTCGTCGCCCGCTCGGCGCGTGTGGTCGTCTGCTCGGACGACCCGGTGGCAGCGAGCCTCGGCGAGCGGGTGGGGGCCTGCGGCGTGGGCACCGGGCCGGCGGCGACCTACCGCATGACGGCCGTCGAGACCGGCCCCTCGGGGGCGCGCGTCGAGCTGGCCGGACCGGCCGGACCTCTCGGCACCCTGTCGGTTCCCATCCCCGGGCACCACAACGCCGCCAACGCCGCGCTGGCGGCGGCAGCCGCGATGGAGCTCGGCGCCACCTTCGGCCAGGTGGCCACGGGCCTGGCCCGGTTCACCGGCGTCCCGCGGCGCTTCGAGCGGCGCGGCGCGGCCAGGGGCGTCACATTCGTCGACGACTACGCCCACCTGCCCGGCGAGGTCGCTCCCACGCTCGCCGCCGCCAGGGCCCTCGGCGCCCGGCGGGTGGTGGCCGTCTTCCAGCCGCACCGCTACACGAGGACCGAAGCGCTGGCCGGCGAGCTGGGCCGCTCCCTTGCCGCTGCCGACGTGGTGGTGGTCACCGACGTCTACGGCGCCGGCGACCCACCCCTCGCCGGCGTGACGGGGCGCCTCGTGGCCGACGCCGTGGCCTCCTCGGACCCGGCGGTGGCCGTGCACTACGCACCGCAGCGCGGCGAGCTCCGTGGCCTGGTCGCCTCCCTCCTGCGGCCCGGCGACCTGTGCCTGACGCTCGGCGCCGGCGACCTCACCACGTTGCCCGACGAGCTCCTGGCGGACCCGTCGTGGTGAGCCGGCCCGCCATCGACCGGGCCGGCGCCCTGCAGCCGGAGCTGGCGCTCGTCGCCGCCGCGCTCGGTCCGCTTGCCCGGGTCGACCACCCCCTCGGTGCCCTCACGACCTACCGCGTCGGTGGTCGGGCCGCCCTGTTCGTGGAGGCACACAGCGAGGAGGACCTGCACTCGGTCCGCAGGGCCCTGCGGGGCCGGCGGGTCGCGGTGCTGGTGGTCGGCAAGGGCTCGAACCTCCTGGTGGCCGACGCCGGGTTCGACGGCCTGGCGGTCCGCCTGGGCCGCGGGTTCGAGTGGGTGGCGCTGCCCGATCCGCCGGGGGCGCCGGGGGAGCCGGTTCTCGTGCGGGCCGGGGCCGCCACCGGGCTGCCCGTGGTGGCACGGCGGTCGGTCGAGGCAGGGTTGCGGGGCCTCGAGTGGGCTGTGGGGGTTCCCGGCTCGGTGGGCGGCGCGCTGCGCATGAACGCCGGCGGCCACGGTTCGGACACCGCGGCTGTGCTCCGCCGGTACCGGTGGATGGACCTGGCAGGAGAGGAGGGGGGCGAGGACGCCGCGGCACGCCTCGAGCTCGGCTACCGGCGTTCGTCGCTGACCGCCACCCAGGTTGTCCTGTGGGCCGAGCTCGAGCTTGCTGCCGGCGACCGGCAGGCGGGGCGCGACGTGCTGGCCGAGGTGGTGCGGTGGCGCCGCCGCCATCAGCCGGGCGGGAGCAACGCCGGGTCGGTCTTCACCAACCCCCCGGGTGCCTCGGCCGGCCAGCTGGTGGAGGCAGCGGGGCTCAAGGGCTACCGCCTCGGCACGGCTCGGGTGTCGGAGAAGCACGCCAATTTCATCCAGGCGGACGAGGGCGGCTCCGCCGACGACGTGCACCGGCTGATCCGCCACGTGCAGGCCGAGGTGGCCCGCTCGTGCGGCGTGGTGCTCGAGCCAGAGGTGCAGCTGGTCGGCTTCGGTGCCCGCCCCGACAGCGAGGAGCGGTACCCGTGAGGGCACCGACGGGGACCTCGCGGGCTGTGCGGCCTCCAGCGGGTCCGCCGCTGCCGCCCGGTGCTGCCCGGGGACGTCGCGCGCGCTCGTTCGCCCGGTGGACCGCTGCCCGCTGGGCGGCCGGGGCAGCCCGAGCACGCGCCCGGCGCGTCCGGCGACCGGCCACGGCCCCGCGCCGGCTCGACGCAGGTGGTGCACGGGCCGGGGTCGACCCCCGGATCGGGGCCCGCCGGGCGGCGGTGGCCAGGCGGCGCGGCCGGCGGCGCCTGGCGATGGCGGCCGCCGGCCTCGCCCTGCCCTGCCTGGGGGCGGCGGGGTGGGGGCTCTTGCACACCGGGCCCTTCTCGGCGCGGGTGGTCACCGTGGTCGGGGCCGAGCACACGTCTCGGGCGGCAGTGGTCGAGGCGGCGGGGCTGGCCGGTCACCCCCCGCTGATCGACGTCGACCCGGGCCGGGCGGCGGCTGCGGTGGCGCGGCTTCCCTGGGTGCTGCGGGCCGAGGTGGCCCGGCACTGGCCCGACGGGGTGCAGGTGACCGTGGTCGAGCGCACGCCGCGCCTCGTGGTTGCCCGGCCGGCGGGCGGCTTCGCCGAGGTCGACGTGACCGGGCGCGTGCTGGCGACGGTCGCCTCGCCGCCACCGGGGCTGATCGAGCTGCACGTGCCGGTCGTGCCCGGCGCGCCCGGCCGGGCCGTCGGCGCCGGGGCGGGGCCGGCCCTGGCGGTCGCGGCAACGTTGCCCCGGGCCTTCGCCGCCCAGGTGTCCGCGATCGAGGCCGGCGCCGGGGGCCAGGTGGACCTGCAGCTGGCCGTACCGGCGACCGTGCGGCTGGGCAGCACGTCGCAGCTCTCGGTCAAGTACGAGGCGGTGGCCGCGCTCTTGGCGCGTGGGCTCGTGCACCCGGGAGACACGGTCGACGTGAGCGTGCCCGCCGCGCCGGCCGTCTCGGGTCCGTGAAGGGCGCGTCCACGCTCGGGCTCAGGTGGTCGGTTCGCGCCGCCGAACGTCGCGCCGGCCGTCTCGGGTCCTTGAAGGGCGCGTCCACGCTCGGGCTCAGGTGGTCGGTTCGCGCCGCCGAACGTCGCGCCGGCCGTCTCGGGTCCGTGAAGGGCGCGTCCGCCCGCCGGCGCCTGCTTGACCACGTCCGGCGCCACCCCTATCGTGTGTGAGCGCCGCTCCTGCCTCTCAACCTCCGATGGAGGTTGAGAGAGTCGGCGCGGCATGTTCGCTGTGTCGGTGGAGCGAGGGGGAGCGACGATCATCGTCCGTGGCTTGCCGGCGACCCGACGTCGAGGGAGTCCATGACCGTTCCGCCACAGAGCAACTACCTGGCCGTGATCAAGGTGGTCGGCGTAGGTGGCGGTGGGGTCAACGCCGTCAACCGCATGATCGACGCCGGGCTGCGCAGCGTGGAGTTCATCGCCACCAACACCGACGCCCAGGCGCTGCTGATGAGCGACGCCGACCTCAAGCTCGACATCGGGCGCCAGCTCACCCGCGGGCTCGGCGCCGGCAGCGACCCCGAGATCGGCCGCCAGGCGGCCGAGGAGCACCGGGCCGAGATCGAAGAGGCCCTGCGCGGCGCGGACATGGTCTTCATCACGGCCGGCAAGGGCGGCGGCACGGGCACCGGGGCGGCCCCGGTGATCGCCGAGGTTGCCAAGTCCCTCGGCGCGCTCACCATCGGCGTGGTCACCCGGCCGTTCACCTTCGAGGGGCGCCGCCGGGCGATGCAGGCCGAGAAGGGCATCCAGGTCCTCAAAGAAAAGGTCGACACCCTCATCGTCATCCCCAACGACCGGCTCCTCACGGTGTCGACCGACAAGACGTCGATGCTGAACGCCTTCAAGATGGCCGACGAGGTGCTCCTCCAGGGTGTGCGCGGCATCACCGACCTCATCACCGTGCCCGGTCTCATCAACACCGACTTCGCCGACGTCCGCATGGTCATGACCAACGCAGGCACCGCGATCATGGGCATCGGCTCGTCCAACGGCGAGGGGCGAGCGGTGAGCGCGGCGCGCGCGGCGATCACGAGCCCGCTGCTGGAGGCCTCGATCGAGGGTGCGCGCGGCATCCTGCTCAACATCGCCGGGGGCTCCGACCTCAAGCTGTTCGAGGTGAACGAGGCGGCCGAGATCATCCACTCGGTTGCCCACCCCGACGCCAACATCATCTTCGGCGCCGTCATCGACGACAACATGGGCGACGAGGTCCGCGTGACCGTCATCGCCGCCGGGTTCGAGCGCTGGGAGGACGGCGGGCGCGCCCAGGCGGCCTCGGCGAGCGCGCCCAACGGCGGCTCGCCGCTCGGGCTCGATCGCGATCGCGTGGAGCCGGTGGACGTCTTCGCCGCCTCCACGGACGAGGACCTCGACCTCGGTGACGACGAGTTCGACGTGCCCTCCTTCCTTCGCTGACCCCTCCGCTGAGCCAGCCGGCGGCTGCCGCCTCGGCGGCCGAGGTGGCCGCCAGGATGGCCACGGTGCGCCGGCGCATCGCCGCCGCCGGGGGCGACCCCGGACGGATCCGGGTCGTGGCCGTCACGAAAGGCTTCGGAGCAGCAGCAGCCCGAGCCGCGCTGGCAGCCGGTTTGACCGACGTCGGGGAGAACTACGCTGACGAGCTCCTCGCCAAGGCGCCCGCGCTGGCGCTACCTCCGGGCACGCCGGGGCCGACGTGGCACTTCCTCGGCCGGGTCCAGCGGCGCAAGGTGGCCCGGCTCGCGCCGGTCGTGGCTTGGTGGCAGGGCCTCGCCCGCGTGGTCGAGGCCGAGGCGATCGCGCGCCACCGGCCGGGGGCAACCGTGCTCGTCGAGGTCGACGTGACGGCCGTCCCCGGTCGCAACGGCAGCCGGCCGGCCGAGGTGCCGGCGCTCGTCGACGCCGCCCGCCGGTGCGGGCTGGACGTCCGCGGCCTGATGACGGTCGCTCCCCGGCTGCCCGACGAGGCCCGCCGCGCCTTCGCGCTCGTGCGGGCGCTGGCCGACCGGCTCGGCTTGCCGGAGTGCTCGATGGGCATGAGCGACGACTACGAGCTGGCGGTCGGCGAGGGGGCGACGATGGTCCGGCTCGGGCGCGTGCTCTTCGGTCCGCGCCCCGGTGGGGAGCCGCCCGGGGCGTGACGCCGGCCGCCGGCACCGAGGGAACCCCTCGGAGCGCAGTGCCCGGGCGGCGCGCCGGGGCTACGCTGTGGCGGGGAGACATGCGATGGCCACGTTCCTGAAGAAGACCATGGTCTACCTCGGGCTCGTCGACGACGAGTACGACGACTACGAGGACTACGACCGGGCGCCGCGAAGCTTCACCTCGGCACCCCAGCGTCCGGAGCGCCTGCACGAGCCCGAGGAGCACGAGGAGCGTCCGCCGGCGCCACCGCTCGTGGGCAAGATCCGGCCCTTGGCCCGCGAGGTGCCGGGGTCGAGGGGCCAGGAGCCGGGCACGATGGCCCCGAGGTCGCCGAGCGTGCGCCCGATCAGCGGGGATGCGGCCCGGGTGCAGGTGGTGGCGCCGTCGCGCTTCGGCGACGCCAAGGAGATCGCCGACTACCTCAAGGCGAACAGGCCGGTGATCGTCAACCTGCAGGTCGCGGACCGCGACCTGCAGCGCAGGATGATCGACTTCTGCAGCGGCGTCACCTACGCCCTGAGCGGCGAGATGGAGAAGGTGGCGGACCAGGTGTTCCTCCTCGCGCCGACCAACGTCAAGGTGTCGGACGAGGAGCGCCAGCGCCTCCAGGAGCGCAACTTCGGGCGATCCTGAGACCATGGGTATCCTTGCGGGCCTCGTCGAGCTCTACGTCGTCATCCTGATCGTCCGGGCGCTGCTCAGCTGGTTCCCCGTGTCGCCGGGCTCGGGGTTCGAGCGGGTCCTGCGCGGCATGGACCGCCTGACCGAGCCGGTCCTGCGGCCGGTGCGGCGGATCCTGCCGCCAGTCCGGGCCGGGGGGATGGGGATCGACCTGTCCATCCTCGTGGTCGTCCTGGTGGCCCAGATCGTGCTCATCCCGCTGCTGCGCGGCTGACCCGCCCCCGGGGTGCGCCTACCCTCCTGGTGCCGGCGCGCAGGCCGGGAGGGACCATGAAGAACCCCTCGCCGGTACCCCTGGTTCGCGACCGCCGGTGGGTAGACTTCGGCCATGGACACCTCGCAGCCGGCACCCTCGACGCTCGACACGTTGCGCACGGTCGAGTTCCGTCTCGGCTTGAAGGGGTACAACGTCGACGAGGTCGACGAATACCTCGAGAAGGCAGCGGCAGAGGCCGAAGTCCTCCAGGAGCAGCTCCGCCAGACCTCCGACCGGCTCCGGCAGGCCTCGGAGCGCATCGCCCAGCTCGAGGCCGAGCGAAGGGACATGGCGAGCGCGGCGCCGGCCGCGGCCGAGCCGGTGGCCGACGACGCCCTGCAGCGGACGCTGATCCTGGCCCAGAGGTTCGTCGACCAGACCAAGCGCGAGAGCGAGGCCCAGGCGGCAGAGATCGTGGCGCAGGCAGAGGAGCGTGCACGGGCAACGTTGGCCAAGGCCGAGGAGGAGGCCCGGAAGTTGGCGACCGAGTCCGAGCAGCGCTTGCGCGAGGAGGTCGCCCGCCTCGAGTCCCTGCGGGGGCAGCTGACGGCCGACGTCGAGAAGATGGCCAGGCACCTCGAGGCTGAGCGCACCCGGCTCCGCGGCGCCCTGGCCGACGTGCTCAAGTGGGTCGACGAGCACGTCCAGCCGTCGGGCGCGCTGGCGGCGCTGCGCCCACGCGGGGCGGCGCCGGTGGGGCAGGCCCCGGGGGGCACCGCGCGCCCGGCCGAGGGCGGTCGTTCGCCCGCTGTCGGGGCACCCGGTGGGCCGGCGGCGGGCGGCCCGCCGCCCGGGGGGCAGGGACCGGCCCCGGTGCCAGGGGGCCAGCAGCAGGCCGGCGCACCCACGAGCGGGGAGGGCAACGGGGCAGAGACACGCTCCCTGGTCGAGCCCCCGAAGGGCGGGCCCGAACCTGCCACCCAGGTGCTCGACCTGAGGGCGAGCCCCGGGCAGCAGCCCGAGCGGAGCTGAGCCCGCCACTACCCGGCCAACGCGGGTTGCCCGGCGGGGAGGGGGGATTGCCGCGGCGCGGGCGGTCCGCTATCGTCACCCGACCCGGCATCCGGCCCCTCCATGCCACTGCGCCAGAGCCGGCCGGGTCGAAGAGGAGGAGTGCATGACCCCTGCCAAGAAGGCGCCCGCCGCCAAGGCTGCCGGAAAGGTGGCGGGCGGCTCCCGGGGAGCCAAGGCGCCGGCCGAGAAGGCGAAGGCAGCGGGGGCCCCCGCTCGCCGGACCGCCTCGTCGGCCTCGGCACGCCAGGCGCCGCGGGCGCATCCGAGCCCGGGCGCTCGGGCGGGCAACGAGGCGCCACCCGCGGCAGGTGCCCGGGCACGGGCTCCTGTGCCGTCGCGCACGGCCAAGGTGGCTCCGGTGGCCACGAGCACGAGCGCTGCGGTCACGAGCTCCGACAGTGCCGCCAAGAGCGCGGGCGCGCCGCCGAGGCAGTCGGTTGCCCGGCAGGGGCCGGGAACCGGCTCCGGGCGGACCGCGGGCTCCGCGGCGCGCCGCTCTGCGGGCAAGCCTCCAGCCGGCCCGTACGCGGGCGACGCCAAGTTCCTCCTGGAGCAGAAGGAGCTCCTCGAGCACGAGCGCAACGTCCATCGCGAGCAGGCTGCCGACCTCAGGGCCGAGGCGGACTCGCTCGCCCAAGAGCGCGAGCCCGGCGACGTGCAGTTCGACGAGGAGTCGGGCGAGGGCGGCACGGTCACGGTGGACCGCGAACGCGACCTGGCCCTGTCTGCCCAGGCCATGGCAGCGGTCGAGGAGATCGAGGCCGCGCTGCTCCGGATCGCCGACGGCAGCTATGGAGCTTGCGAGCGCTGCCACCAGCCGATCCCGAAGCCGCGGCTGCGTGCGCTGCCCTATGCACGCCTCTGCGTCGCGTGCAAGAGCGGAGGGTTGTCGCGGCGCTGACGAGACGTGGCCCAGCAGTCCGCGTCGACGGGTCGCGCGAGGGCCGAGGTCCGGCGCGCCTGGCGCAGGCGGGCGTGGTGGCAGCCGTGGTGGTGGGCGTCGACCAGGTCACCAAGTCGCTCGCCCTGGCCCACCTGCACCGCCCCGTCCACCTCGTCGGGCCGCTCGGCCTCGGGTTGGGCTTCAACTCGGGGTCGGCCTTCAGCCTCTTCGTCGGGCGGGCGTCCCTGCTGACAGCGGCCGTGGCAGCGGCGGCCGCCGTCCTCGGGGTGATGGCGTGGCGATCGGCCTCGGCGCCCCGGGCGCTCGCCTTCGGGCTGGTCCTCGGTGGGGCGCTCGGCAACCTGTCGGACCGCCTGTTCCGGGGACGCGGGGGCGCTGTCGTGGACTTCATCACCCTCACGCACTGGCCCACCTTCAATGTCGCCGACGTCTGCATCACCGTGGGCGTGGCCCTGCTGGTGCTGACGGCCGCACGGCGGCCTGCCTCGCGGCGCTCGCCAGGACCGTGACGACCCGGGAAGGTGACGGCGGAGCACCCCGGGCTCCGGGCGTGGCGGAGGAGCTGGTCGTGACCGTGCCGAAGCCGCTCGACGGGGTCCGCGTCGACCGGGCCATCGCCATGCTGGCCGGGCTCTCTCGCTCGGCGGCGAGCGATCTCGTGGCGTCGGGGCGGGTCTGGGTCGACGGGTCGTCGGTGGCCGTCCGCAGCTCGCCGCTGGTCGCCGGCCAGCTCTTGCGTCTGGAGCTCGCCGCGCCGGCGCTCGCCTCTGCCGCCGAGCCCGAGATCCCCCTCGAGGTAGTCCACGCCGACGACGACCTCGTCGTGGTGGACAAGCCAGCCGGGCTGGTGGTGCACCCTGGCCCCGGGCACCGGCGTGGGACCTTGGTCGGTGGCCTGCTGGCTCGGTTCCCCGACATCGGGCACCTCGTCGAGTCAGGGGAGTGCGAGCCGGCACGGCCGGGCATCGTGCACCGGCTCGATCGCGGGACCTCCGGCTTGCTCGTGGTGGCGCGCAGCGCCCGGGCCTACCGTTCCCTGCGCGCCCAGCTGGCGGCGCGGACGGTGGAGCGAGGCTACCTGGCCCTCGTGTCGGGGCTGGTGGGCGAAGACCGCGGCGCCGTCGAGGCGCCGATCGGCCGCTCGGTGCGCGACCCCGTCCGAATGGCCGTGTCCGCCAGGGGGCGGCCGGCCCGCACGGACTACGCCGTGCTGGCGCGCTACACCGAGCCAGCGCCGGCCACCCTGCTGTCGCTCCGGCTCCACACCGGGCGGACCCACCAGATCCGGGTGCACCTCAGCGCGATCGGGCATCCGGTGCTCGGTGACGACCGCTACGGCGGCCCCCGAGGGGGCCTGCCTGAGGGGCGTCTCTTCCTCCACGCCGACCGGCTCGGCTTCGACCACCCGGATGACGGTGCCCGCCGGAGGTGGCGCTCGGCGCTGCCGGCGGACCTGGCTGGTGCCCTCCCGACCGAGCCACCGCTCGCCTGGGAGGGCTGAGCCCTGGCTCAGGCGGCTTCGTGTGCGCCGACCACGTCGCCGTCGCTCGACAGCGCCGCCAGCGCTTCCTCCTCGGCCCGCCGTACCCGGCGCACGCCGACACCGAGACGCTCGGCGGTCGCCTGCAGGGACGCCGGCGAGTCGCCGCCGAAGCCGAACCGGAGCCGCAACACCTCTCGCTGGAGCTCGGGAAGGCGGTCCACGGCTTCGCGCACGCGCTGGCTGACGAGCTCGTCGTCGATGCCAGCCACCCAGTCCTCGGTGTCCGGGGCGACGAGGTCGCCGAGCGCCGTGCTCGAGTCCACCGCAGCCGGCTGGTCGAGGCTCGCCGACACCCGCGCGATGCCCTCGAGCGACGCGCGCTGCGACGCCGTCATGCCGGTCGCCTCGTCGAGCTCCTCCTCGGTCGGGGCCCGCCCCAGCTGCCCGCTCAGCTCGGCGCTCACAGCATCGAGCCGCTGCAGCTGCTCACCCACCTCGAGGGGGACCCGGATGGTCCGGCCGTGCTGCTGGACGGCGCGCTGGAGCGCCTGGCGGATCCACCACGTGGCGTACGTGGAGAAGCGGAAGCCTCGCTCCCAGTCGAACTTCTCCACCGCGCGGAGGAGCCCGAAGGTGCCCTCCTGCACGAGATCGGCCAGGTCGACGCCACGATCCTGGTAGCGGCGCGCCCAGTGGACCACGAGGCGGAGGTTCGCCGCCACCATCTGGTTCCTGGCCTCGAGGTCGCCCGCCGCGACCCGCTTGGCCAGCGCGACCTGCTGGTCGTGGTCGGGCATCGGGTACCGGTCGAGGTCCCGGAGCAGCAAGCCCAGGCTGTCGGTCGTACCCGTGTTCGTCCTGTTCGTCGTCGCCATCACCGCTTCCCAGCCGCCCCGGTCCTCCCGGCGTTCCTACGGCTCTTCTTACCCGTCGGATGTGCCATCCACTGCGTACCCAGGGAACGGGCCTCCTCACCGCCGACTGCGCGCCTGGGGCCCACTCTCCGGTGACAGCTAGAACACCGCCGGCCGGCGCGACATTCCAGGAAGGATCGCTCGACATTCGGGCGGCGCCCCGCGTGCCGCGACGCCGCGGCGGCGGAGGCGCACCGTCCACGGCGCTTGCCGGCCGTGCAGGGCTTGCCGACCGGTTCCGCGCCATGTTGAGCTGCCTGGATGGACGAGCCACCGAGCCGGATGCTCTT
>Ga0209062_1004489_pt1 | contig 14524 bp, 12 predicted proteins | sample Coa_R2_2_FD_187158 | JGI IMG/M metagenome (GOLD analysis project Ga0209062, IMG submission 187158) | Surface soil microbial communities from Centralia Pennsylvania, which are recovering from an underground coalmine fire - Coalmine... | ecosystem: Environmental > Terrestrial > Soil > Unclassified... | reverse complement strand
TCTTGAGCGCGCTGGTGATCTGGCCGGCGAAGTGGCGCTTGAGCACTGGCATGTTGATCACGACCGGCGCCAGCTGCACCTCTCGGGCGACGCGCAGGCGCGGCCCCCGGTCGAGGTCGCGGCCGCGGAGGCGCTCGAGCATGCCAGCCGAGCCGGTCGAGGCGGCCGGCACGTCCATGTCGCCGTGCCAAGCTTCGTGCTCGACGAGCACGAAGTCGTCGCGCTTCGGAGCGCTCGACAGACGCAGATCGATGCCCGGCAGCTCGGCGGGATCGTAGTAGGTGTCCGGCTCGCGCTTGTGGTCCTCGTGCACCACGATGCGCTCGACGCCGGCTGCGCGGCAGTGGCGCGCGACGGCTCGGATCGTGGCCGGATCGGTGATCGATGGGAAGGGATCGCGCTGGTTGGTGTTGGGCTTGAGGAGGACCTCGCGCTGGCCGCCAACCACCCGCTCCAGGCCGCCGATGGCCTGCAAGCCGGCGTCCACCATCGCGTCGATGTCGGCGCCTTGCACGATGACCAGCAGCGGCTTGCCGCTGGCGCCGGTGATATGGTTCGGCCCGCCACGGCGCGGCAGGGGGATCTCGGTCGGACGCTCAAGGACGACTGCCATGCAGGCAGCCTACCAGAAGCCGCCATCAGACCCATGCGGGCTGGAGCCACGCGCGTTGGCCGCCAGCGGCCGTCACACGGACGCGGGCGTAAGGTTCCGTCTCTGGAATGTGGAAGCGAGCTTCCGATGCAGTCTCGGCTTCGATCAGCTTGCCGCCGGGGCCAAACAGCTCGATGGCAAGGGGACCCTCTCCCTGCCCTCTCCCGCTGCGGCAGGAGACGGTGAGTTCGCGTCCACGTACGGCGTAGTTCGCAAGCTCGACGCCCGTGGAGGCGTAGAACTGGCCAGCGTGCATGGCGTCGAGGATGCTCTCCGGCCGAGGGTCGGCCGCACGGACGTAGATCCAGCCGCGGCCGGGGTTGCAGAGGAAGGGCTCGAAGGTGCCGTAGTGGTGCGCGTCGTCGGTTGCCAGGGCGTAGACGCGCCGGCCGTGGGTGAGGAGGCGGTCCCACTTGGCCTCGACGCCCTGGTTGTTGGCATCGGGATGGCCGTTGAAAAGTTCCAGGAACCGCATCGAGCGTGCAGCAGCCAGGTCCTCGTCACAGAGCGCCCACTGCCAGTTGGGGTGGTTCACGTGGGCCAGGCCGCCCTGCGCCTCGACCGCGGCGATGGCTTGCTCGATCAGCCAGGTCTTCGGCTTGGGCTCGTCCGGAGGCAGGTCGGGCGGCGTGATGCATTCGGTCAGGCCGAGGCCATTCACGTGCACGCTGAGAGCCATCGTGATCTCTTCGGCCGGGAGCAGCGTGAGGCTGGTGGGGCGACTCACGCAGGGCGGAGTGAGGACATTGTGGTCGCTCAGCGCCAGGAAGTCGTAGCCGTGCGCCTCGTACCAGGCGACGACCTCGTCGGGCGGCGCGTCGCCGTCGCTGTTCATGGTGTGCGCGTGGGTGTTGCCCTTCAGCCAGCGCTCGGTGTTGGCGATAACGTCAGTCGACGCGCAAGACCAGGGCCGCTCCGGTGTCGCCGGCGGCGCAGCCGGTGAACAGGCCGATGCCGCCGCCGCGCAGGCGAAGGGTTTCGATCAGCTCGGCGATGGCGCGTAGGCCGGTCGGCCCCTGCGGATGGCCATAGACCAGGCTGCAGCCGTACTGGTTCATCCGCTCGAGCGGGAAACCGGTTTGGCGGGCGAAGTACACGTCGTTGACGGCGAAGGGGTTGTGGGTGGTGACGGCATGCACGTCGTCGAAGGTGAGGCCGGCGTCGCGCAATGAGACCTCCGCGGCGGGAACCGGTGCCTTGGGCATGAGCGCCTTGCCAACTCGAGCCACGCCGGTGCCGAGGATACGAGCCACGCCGCCCTGACCCAGCTCACGCGCCCTCTGCTCGTCTGTCACCAGCAGGCCGGCCGCGCCATCCGCAGGGTGGGTCTGAGTGCCGAAGGTGACGGTGCCGTTCGGGTCGAGCGTCTTCAGCTTGGCCAGCCCCTCGGCGGTGGTCGAATGAATGCCCGTATCCGCTTCGACGCAGACGGTCTCCCGGCGAACAGGCACCTCAGCCGGCACGATGTAGCGGCGCTGAAAGGCGCGGTCGCCGGCCAGCGAACGGGCGTACTGCTCGTAGCGCAGGACGGTCACGTCCTCCTGCTCCTGCCGGCCGATGCCCGCCTCGCGAGCGACGTTCTCGGCGGTGGCGACCATGGCCTCGCCGGCCCACGGGTCGCGGCGGAAGTTCTCGAAGATCCAGTTCTCCGTCCGCGGCGCGCCGCCCTGCTCCGATGGAGCTGGGTAGATCAGCAGCGGGCCGTTGCTGGTGCGGTCGGCGGCGACGACCAGGGTGGCCCCCTGCTCTCCCGACTCCAGTCCGGCCGCGGCGGCCTGAACGCAGGCGACCGACGTAGCGCAGGCCTGGGAGATCATCGGCCCGGTGATGCCAGGCGCGCCGATACGGCCCGCGAAGGTCGGCGCGCCGTAGAAGCCGCCCTCTTGCGGGACCGTCCAGCCGTACACCACCTGGCTCAGCGCCTCAGGCGGGACGCCGCGTTCACCCAGCGCTCGGCGCGTCACGCCGGCGGCAAGGTCAAAGGACGACACTTCGGCCAGCGGGCCCTGCCAGCGCGCGAACGGCGACGACCATGCCATGCCCAACGGGATGAAGGCGCGCTCGAACCTCATACGCCCAATCAGCTCCCCATGTACCTGGCGCCGGAGTGAATCTGCTGGTCGGCAGGCCGCTCCAGGTTGGTGTAGTAGAGGAAGGTCCGAACGAGGGTCTCGTCCGCGCTGCCGGTGGGGCGGTTCTCGATGGCCTCACGTGGCAGGGGCATAGGCGCGCCGAGGACCTTCGCCTCCCAGAGCAGGCGGGCATTGTCCTCCAGCGTGACGGCGCGGGTGAACATCTCCTCCAGCGTGCGGCCGACCACGGTGATGCCGTGCCAGCGCATCAGCACGGCGGAGGCATCCCCGAGCGCGGCGTTCAGCTGCTGTCCCAGCTCGGGCGTCGTCACCAGCTGCGGCACGTCGAACGTGCGCAGCGGGCCAGGCCCCAGGCAGCGAGCAGGAATGAGGGCCGGCTCCAGCGGCTCCTTCGTCACGCTGAATACCGTCGCCCAATGGGCATGAAGATGGGCGATCGAGCCGTACTCCGGCTTGGCCTCGTGGACCACCGTGTGGATAGGCGTCTCCAGCGGTGGCGGATATGGGCCGGAGACGCGCTTGCCGGAGGCGTCGATGACGGTCAGGTCCTCGGGCTTGAGGCGCGACTTGTCGAGCCCGCCGCCCGGCGTGATCAGGATGAGGTCGCTGTCGGGAATGCGCAGGCTGATGTGCCCGGCCAGGCCATAGAGGCCGAGCCTGTTGAGGGCGCGGCCGCACTGTGCCAGCTTCTCCCGCGCCTCCGCCTCAGCCGTGGAAGTACTCACACGGGCATCATAGCCAGCGAGTATGATCGGCGCCGCTATGACTGGTCTTGGCCGCTGGATGGCGGTAGCGATAATCTGCGTACTCTCCCTGGCTGCGTGCGGCGGGCAGGCGGCTCCCTCTTCGACGGCGCCCGCTCCCGCGTCTCCCGCGGCCGTATCGGCTCCGGCTTCGGCGCCAGTCAGCGCCAGTGCGGCTGCATCCTCCAAGCCCGCCGCGAGCGCGGCAGCCGCAGCCTCGGCCAAGCCGGGCGAGAAGATGATCACCGTCTACACCACGCCGGCGTCGCTCTTCCTGCCGCTGTGGATGGCCGACGAGCACGGCATCTTCGCCCGCAATGGCCTCAACGTCGAGGTGCGGCTGGTGTCCAACTCCTCGGCGGCCATGGCCTCGCTGCTGTCCAACGAGGTCCAGGTGTTCCAGGCGGGCGGATCGGACATCCTTGCGGCCGTCGCCGGCGGAGCCGACCTGGTGGCCGTCGCGACCATGGCCCCGGTCTATCCCTACAAGCTGATGGTCCCGGCGGACATCAAGACGCCGGCGGACCTCAAAGGCAAGAAGGTGGCCATCGCGGGCGTGGGCGACGTGAACTACATCGCCATGCGGTTGAGCCTGCAGAAGGTGGGCCTCGACCCGGACAAGGACGTGACCATGGTGCCGGTCGGCGGCACGCCGCAGCGGGCGGCGGCGCTGGTGGGCGGCGCCGTTCAAGGCGAGCTGGACTCCGTGCCGAACACGGTGGCGCTGGAGGAGAAGGGCTTCCACTCCCTTTTCGACGTGTACTCGCTGGGGCTGGTGTCGGCCAACCAGGTGCTGGGCTTGAAACGCGATTACGTCAACAGCCACCGCGACGCGGTGCAGCGCTACGTCGACTCGATGATCGAGGGCTTCACGAAGGTGAAGGAGGACGAGCCGGCGTCAATCGCGCTGCTCAAGGAGCACTACAAGTCCGACGACACCCACGCCATGCAGCTGGCCTACGACTTCGCCACCCACGGCACCATCGCGGACCTGCCCTACCCGCGCGCCGATCAGTTCGCGGACTCAGTCACCTATATGGCCAAGACCAACCCCGCCGTCGCCAAGGTGGACGTGGCGTCGATCCTGGACGACAGCTTCGTCAAAAGCGCAGAAGCCCGCAAGGTGAACCTGCAGCCCGTGCCTTAACCTGCCGTGCCGCAATGCATTGCGGCCCCCACCCCTTCTTAGAAGGGCTTGTGGGGACACCCCACACCCCGGCAGGGACTGCGTCCCTGCACCTGCCGCTTACACCTCTCCCGTTACCAGCTTCGGCATCCACATGTCGAGGACGGCGGGGGTGCCGTCGGCGCAGGCTTGGAGGCCGCGGCGGATGGCGGGGGCGACTTCGTTGGGGTCGGTGACCTTCTCGCCGTAGTAGCCGCTGCCACGCGCTTCGCCGCTGTAGTCCGGGCAGGGGTCGAACCAGCCGCCGGTAAGGTCCGTGGCCTTGGCCGCGTAGCCCTCCGGGAAGGAGTGGAGCACCTCGACCGTGCCGGTTCGATAGCCGCGATTGTTATGGATGATGAACAGCACCGGCGCCTTGTGGAACTTCGAGGCCCAGGTAGCCACCTGCGGGTTGCCGAACATCCACGAGCCGTCACCCAGGGAGCAGACCACCTGCTTGTCGGGCGCGGCCACCTTCACGCCCACCGAGGCGCCGGCGGCCCAGCCGATGCTCGAGCCGCCGGTGCCGATCAGCGTGCCCGGCACAGAGCGGTTGAACCCGCTGTTGTCGCACAGCTCGTGGATGATGATCCCTTCAGGATCGAGCGTCTGGCCGATCTGGTGGCTCAGCCAGCGCCCGCTGATGATGCCCCTGGCGCGGTCGGCCTCCGCGGCCTCGACGTAGGCCTCGTAGCGGCGCTGACCTTCGGCCCGGAGCGTCTCCAGGCGAGCCTCGCAGCGGCGCTTTTGGTCCGGCGTCATCCGCGCCTTGATCTCCTCGATGAGCTGCGGCACGGCCTTGGCCGAGTCCGCCGTGATGGGCAGATCGCATGGGAAGTCGGTGTAGATGGGCGTCATGCTGACGACCGGATCGAGGTCGAGGCGGATGACCTTTACGTCCGGGCCGGGATCGAAGGTGTGGGGATCCCAGGGCACCACCGTGTCGATCACCAGCAGGCAATCGGCGCCGGCAGGCGTTGGGCCGCGGCCGGCGGCGCTTCGCGCCAGCGGGTGCCAGCCCGGAACAGTCATGCGGTACTCGTCGCCCTGAATGGGAGCGCCCAGCAGCTCGGCCAGCTCCAGCAGCGCGGGCACGGCCTTCGGGTTGCGGCCGTAGCGGCCGGCGCAGATGACCGGGTGCTCGGCCTCCAGCAGCCACACGGCGGCCTGGCGGAGCTGCTCGGGATCGGCGTAGGGCGTGATCGCCGGGCGGAGCTGATCGAGCAGCGGGAAGCGCGCGGTCTCGGTATGGGCCACCGTGGCCTCGCGCGGCAGCGCCATGTAGGCCGGGCCGCGGGGCTCGCTCAGCGCCACCTGCAGGGCGCGTGTGATGACCGCGCCGGGGTTGTCGTAGCTGGCGAGCTTGTGGTCCCACTTCATGTACTGGCGCACCAGCTCGCCCTGATCGCGGATCTGCTGGAACCATTGGATGTAGGAGTTGCGCCCGCCTTCCACGTAGCGGCCATCAGCCGAGGGCGGATAGCCGGACATGAGCAGCACCGGATATTGGCCGCGGCTGGCGTTGTGGATGGCGCCGCCCGCGTTCATCAGCCCGCACTCGACGTGACACACGACGGCGCTGGGCCGGCCGGTGATCACCGTCTCCGCCGAGGCTGCGGCGAGGGCGGCGTTCTCGTGGGTCATGGTCATGATGTCGGGCGTGGGCTTGCCCAGCGCATGGTGCTTGACTGCGGCCTCCTGGAAGAACGACAGCTCGCTGCCCGAGACGAACCAGATGCGGTCGACGCCGTTCAGCTTGAGGGACGCGACCAGCGCCTCGGAGGCGCGCTCGGCCGGCATCTCGTACCAGCGGCTGCCGTTGCTGTTCACGGACGAGGCGGCCTTGGGCTGCTCTGCAATCATTGTTCTTCGCGCCTTTCTCGGCTTGTTTAATCGAGGATCGGGCTCGACTCTAGCACAGCACCTGGGAGGGATTTTGATGGCGACGACTGCGGCCGAAGACGAGGCGCGCGAGAAGCTGGCGCAGTGCGGGCGGGCCTTGGACCGGCTGGGACTCTACGGTTTGGGCGGACACATCAGCCTGCGCATCCCGGAGAGCGAGCTCATCCTGATCACGCCTGGTGGCGGCATGGACAAATCGCGCCTGCGGCCGGAGGACCTGACGGTCATGGACGCTTCGGGCAAGCGCGTTGCCGGCGAGTACCCGCCGCCCTTGGAGACGCCCATCCACACCGTGGTCCATCAGGCGCGGCCGGAGCTCGGCTGCATCGCGCATCTGCACGCCCACTGGGCCACCGTCTTCAGCGTGACCAACGTGCCGCTCGATATCGTGCTGCTGCCGGCCAGCTGCCTGGGCGGCCCGCTGCCCACGTTCGACGAACCCCACCTGGTGACCGACGTGGCTCGCGCCGAGCGCCTGCGCGACGCCATGGGCGATGCGGCCGGCGTGCTGATGCGCTGGCACGGCATCACCATCGTCGGCGTCACGCTGGAGGAGATGTTCACCCGCGCGGTCAACCTCGAGGAGAACGCGAGCCTGCTGTGGGAGGCCCGCGCCATCGGCACTCTCCTGCCTCTCGACGTGAGCCGAGCCGCCGTGGACGCCGCCAATCCGCTGGTGAGCGCCCGCACCTTCAACTATTACGTCAACTTGGAGCGTGGCGAAGCCGATCAGCGCCACGTCGGCCGTTCTGCCGCGGGCTAGTTGCGGTAGCTGTTCGAAGCCGAGGGGCGGACGGAGCCCGGAAAGCGGCGCGGCGGCGGAAGCGGGCCGCCCGGAGACACGCGGTCGAGCGTTTCCTGCATCTCGGTGATGGCTTCCAGCGAGCGGCGGAGGTAGGGCATGAAGTCGGCCGATGAGCCGCCTGCCATGGCGTAACGCTCGGTCATCTGCGTCCAGCCTTTGATGGCCGTGAGGCGCGTGCGCAGGCGCTCGACGACTTCCGGCGAAATCGCCACCTGCTGATGGCCCTCGGCTTCGCGCGACGAATGGCTGCGCCGAGGGCCGGATGTTTTGGACATGCGCTCCGGACCCCCTGCGCTCCTATGGCGCAAGAGATATGCCGCCCGGGGCGTCCGAGGGACGCATAATAGGCGGCACAATGGCGGTTGCAAGCGGCGTCCTGGAGCGAATCGAGTCACGGCCACGCAGGGCCGGCCTGGCCGGCGGCTATATGGGCAAGCTGCTGCGGGTGAACCTCAGTAGCGGGCGCCTGGAGGTGCAGGACCTGCCGAGCGACGAGATCCTGCGGAAGTTCTGGGGCGGTCAGGCGCTGGGCTGCTGGATGCTGCTCAAGGAGCTGCGGCTCGACGCCAAGCCGTTCGACGAGGACGCGCCCATCTTCATGCTGACTGGCCCCGTGGCGGGCACCGGGCTGACGCCCGGCGGGACGAAGCTGACGACCATCTATCTCAGCCCGGCCACGGGCTACACCATGGGCCGCGCGGCGACGAGCGGCTTCTGGGCCATGGCTCTCAAGGCAGCCGGCTACGACGGCGTGATCGTGACGGGCAAGGCGGACCGGCCGACCTACCTGTACGTGGACGAGGACGTGGCCGAGCTGCGCGACGCCCGCGCGGTGTGGGGCATGGGCACGCGCCGGACCGAGGACACGCTGCGCGACATCTGCGGCCACCCGGACGCCCGGGTGGCCTGCATCGGGCCGGCCGGAGAGAACCTGGTCCACGCCGCCATGCTGGTGAACGACTACAACCACGCCGCCTCGCACGGGGTCGGCGCGGTGATGGGCTCCAAGAAGCTGAAGGCCATTGTGGCGCGGGGCAGCCTGCACCCGCCCATCCATGACAAGGCGCGGCTGATGGAAGCCGGCAGCCGCTGGCGCAAGGCGCTTTCCACCCAGGTGTTCAAGCCCGACGATCGCAAGGGCGTCGGTCACGGCGGCAGTTGGGGCGCCATCACCCGCCACAACTGGCGCCAGACAGAGATCGAGGACTACGCCCGCGGGCTTGATCAGAACACCATCACGCCGCGGCCGTGCTACCAGTGCCCGCGCCTGTGCCCCTGGGACGCCGAGATCGGCGAAGGACCGTACAAGGGCACGATCGTCCACTTCGACGCGGGCAGCGAGTGGCTCGACACCTTCTACAACCTCGACATCAAGGGCAACGACGTCCTCTACCTGGCCGAGAAGATCAACGACCTGGGCATCGAGTGCAGCCACTACGCCGACGGCGCGGGACTGGCCTTCGAAGCCTGGGAGAAGGGCCTGCTGGGGCCGGACCGCACCGACGGGCTCGAGCTGAAGTGGGGCGACACGCAGGTGGCCGAGCGGCTGCTGGAAATGTGCGCCCGGCGCGAAGGCTGGCTGGGCAACCTGATGGCCGATGGCCCCAAGGAGCTGGCCGAGGCCCTCGGCGGCGATGCGCCGCAGTGGGTGGTCCACACCAAGGGCGGCACGCCAGCACAGCACGAGTGGCGGCCACTGCTGGGCAACATGCTGCGCGAGCTCGTCGCCAGCGGCGGCATGAAGCCGCAAGGCGGCGGCAGCGCCGTCCCTCCGCCGGACCTCAAGTACCGCGAGAATTGGGGTCCGCTGGCGAAGGATCAGCCGGACGGCTGGGCCTGGTCGCACATCCTCAGCGAGCAGTACCGCCAGTTCTCGGGCCTGATGGGCGCGTGCTGGTTCGCGATGGCACACATGAAGCCGGACGGCCTGCAGTCGATGGTCGATGCGCTCAGCGCCACCACCGGCTGGGACGTGTCGATGGACGAAGCCCTGACCGCCGGCCACCGCAGCATGATCCTGCAAAGCGTGTTCGGCACCCAGCGCGGCTGGGTGGCGGAGGACGACTGGAAGAACGTAGGCCCGCGCTTCCTGGAGCCGATCCCCGACGGTCAGTACCAGGGCTTCACCATCGCCAAGTGGATTCCAGGCATCATCCAGGAGTACTACCGGCTGTCGGGCCGGGGCGAGAACTCCGGCCGGCCGTTCCGATCAACCCTCCAGCAGCTTGGGCTGGAGGAGTTCATGGAGTGGGCCGAGCCGGAGTCCTAAGGAACTAAGCGGGCACCGCCTGCTTCACGAAGTCGGCGGTGAGGCTGACGAACTCGTCGGGGTGGTCCCACATGACCATGTGCTTGCAGCCGTCGAACACGTGCAGGTTGAGGTTCGGGTAGCGCTGGCGAGCGATCTCGGTCCGCTTGCCGGCCTCGCCGCGGTCTTCGCGGCCGTACAAGAACAGCGCGGGCACAGGGATCTGGTCCAGGCGCTGCCAGAGCGGCGTGCCGCCGCCTCCGCCGCCGGCGGCCTCCTGGCGGCGCACCTGGTACTCATAGTTCTTGCCCACGCTGAGCTCGTGGCGGCGCTTCACCAGCTCGTCCGTTATCACAGCCTGGTTGAAAGTGTTCGCGCTGATGTCCTTGCGCGTGTCCTGGATCGTCGGCTCGGCCGAGACCCGCTCGCCGCCCGCGGGGGCGGGCTTATCGGGCAGCGGCGGCAGCAGCGTGCCCGTGCCCAGCACGATGATGTGGCTGATCCGGTCGGGATAGGCGAAGGCCGCGTTCACGACCACGTTGCCAGACATGGAGTGGCCGACGATTGCCGCCTTGGCGATGCCCAGCTCGTCCATGAAGCGGATCACGAACGCTGGGCGGTCGCTCGGCTTGTGGTGCTCCGGCCAGTCCGTCAGGCCCCAGCCCGGCCACTCCAGCGCATACACGTGCAGGCCACGAGAGGCCAGCGGGCCGATGGTGCTATCCCACACCTCGACGGATGAGCCCAGGGCAGCGCCGTGCAGCAGGATGAGCGCCGGCCCGCTGCCCTGCTCCCAGTAGCGGGTCCTAATGCCGTCGACTGTGACGAACTTGTCGTCCATCACGCATGCTCCCACACGTCCACGTCGACCTCGTAGCCCTTGTGCTGCGAGATGTCGATCTCGTTGGTCTCGGGATCGAGGACCCGGAACTCGGTCATGGGACGCGTGTTGGGGCGATCGCTGATCGAGCCCTTGGGGAGCCCGGCCATGAAGTTCTGGATATCGGGCACCAAGAAGCCGATGTGGTTCAGGCCGGCTTTGAAGTGGCGCTCGGTCCAGCCGCCCGCGGGCTCCTGGGCGTCCTGGTCCACGGGGTAGCGCAGGATGGCCATGGCGGTCGAGCCGTCGGCCGAGAAGCGGGTGTCGTTCACGCCGTGGATGCGCTTGCTGGTGGTCGGCTCGCGGAAACCAAACACATTCATATAGAAGTCCAGGATCTCCTGGTTCTTCTGGGTGGAAAAGGCCACGTGGCGGATGTTGGGGAAGTGGCGGTTAGCCTCGGCCGGCATGTTGAAGTGGCAGGTCGAGAGGCTGACGCTGTGGCCGTTGGGATCGGTCACGCGGTACTCGCCGTGAAACAGACCGCCCGGCTCGCCGCGCAGGTTGGCGTGCGGAGCAAAGTCCTCCAGCCGGCCCTCCACCTCGTGGATGTCGTCGATCTCGAGGCCGATGTGGCTCAGGCCCAGCGCGGTGTCCTCGCCGTGCGGCTTGACGATTGAGAGGTTGTAAAAGCCGTCGGTCAGCGCGATCTCGCCATCGTCGCCGCGGCCCAGCTCGGTCATGGCGAAATACTGCTTGTACCAGGCAGCCAGCGGCTCCGGATTCTCACTGACCATGGAGATGTAGCGGATTCGAGCGTCCAAGACGTGCGCCCTCCTTTCGGGATTTGGCGCCAGTCTACACCCGAAGTCCTGCTATGTACGCTTTCTTATAGATATGGAAGAGAAGCTCGAGTTTCGCGAACCGACGAGTGAGGACGCGGCCGCAGGCTATCGCGTGTTCCGGAAAAGCCGCAGCCCCTATGAGCTGTTTATGGAAGGCGAGGGCATCCCCATCTTCCGCGGCATCGGCGTGAAGGACACGCGCGACCTGCCGCTGGGCGACTGGCCGCGCTATGGCGGCAAAGGCAGCTTCCTGGCGCTCACCGGGCTCGAAGGCGTGAAGGGCATGTTCGTGCTGGAAGTGCCGGCCCGCGGCGCCACCAACCCCGTTCGACACATGTACGACGAGTTCTTCCTCGTGATCGAGGGGCGCGGCAGCACCGAAGTGTGGCTGGAGGGCAGCAGCAAGAAGCACGTCTTCGAGTGGGGGCCCTGGACGCTGTTCATGATCCCGATCAACGCCAACTACCGGCTCGTTAACGCCACCTCAGGTCGCGCGCTGGTGCTTTCGGCCAACAACGCGCCAGGCATCTTCAACATCTTCGACAACGAGCGCTTCATCTTCGACAACCCGTTCTTATTTAGCGAGCGGCTGGGGGACGACGAGAGCTTCTTCAAGCCCAAGCAGGAGTTGGAGGCCGAGCCGGTCCGCGGCCGAGCGTCCATCCGCAGCAACGTCTTCACCGACATCGCCAACATCGACCTGCCGCTGGACAACCAGCGCGCGCCCGGGTACCGGCGCATCAACCCGCGCTTCTACGGCTACCGGCCGAACGCGGTCACCGGCGGCTTCATCTCGCAGTACCCGTCGGGCCGCTACTCCAAAGGCCATTTCCACAACTCCGGCGCGGTGCTGGTGTGCCTCAAGGGCCAGGGCTACTCATTCGGCTGGCCGGTCGAGCTGGGCCCGCACCCGTGGGCCACCGGCAAGGGCGACCAGGTGCGCATGACCGAATACGGGCCGGGCGGCCTGGTGGCGGCCGCGCCCGGCGGTGGCAACTGGTTCCACGAGCACTTCAGCATCAGTCGCGAGCCGTTCCGAGTCATCAACTTCTGGGGCGGCCCGACCAGCATGTGGGGCAGCATCGACGAACAGGGCGAGGGCGAGGAGGCCAAGGCCGGCAACCTGCACAGCGTTTCCGAGGGCGGCCGGACGATCATGTACCACGAAGAGGACCCCTACGTCCGCGCCTACTACAAGCAGCGCCTCGCCGAGAACGGCGTGGAGTTCAGCATGCCCGAGGAGCTCTTCCAGCCGAAATAAGGGCCGGCTCGGCCTTCCACGTAGACTTCTTGTTCAATGGCTGTCTCCCCTGCCCGACGCACCGATCCGGTGACCCTGGAGGTGCTGCGGAACGCGCTGCCGGCGATCACGAATGAGATGTCGCACGACCTGCAGCGCACCTCATACAACATGATGATCTATGAGGTCCGGGACTACTGCTGCGCGCTGCTGGACGCGGACGGACGGCTGCTGTCACAGAACATGGGCGGGGTGTCCCACTTCGTGGCGGACCTGGGCGTGGTCATCAAAGACGGTGTGGCGCAGCTCGGGCGGGATGGCTTCGCGCCAGGCGACGTGATGCTGACGAACCACCAGCGTGTGGCCGGGCAGCACCTGAACAACATGTGCGTCTACACGCCCATCTTCTTCCAGGGCGAGCTGCTGGCGTTCGCCATCGTGCGGGCGCACTGGATCGACGTGGGCGGGGCCAGCACCGGCTTCGGCGCCGGCCAGAACGTGACTGACCCCTGGATGGAGGGCCTCCAGCTCGATCAGATCAAGATCTACGAGCACGGCGAGCCCGACGAGAAGACGCTGCGGATCATCTGCGACAACATCCGCTATCCCGAGTCGTCGATGGGCGACCTCCGCTCGCAGATCGCCGCTTGCCGGCTCGCGGAGCGGCGGATGGAGGAGCTGTTCGAGCGCTACGGGCGCGACACGGTGCTGTCCTCCATCGAGACCATCTTCGACCAGACCGAGGCCAAGTGCCGGGCGGTGGTGCGCGACATGCCGGACGGCGACTACTACGCCGAGTCGTACCTCGACCCCGACCGCATGGAGCCGGACAAGCCTATCGAGATCAAGGTACGGGTGATCGTCGACGGCGACCGCATGACCATCGACCTGACGGGCTGCGCCCACCAGCGCAAGGGAGCCCTGAACTCGCGCACGCTGGCCGGCGCCTACATAGCCTACAAGGCCGTCACCACGCCGCTGGAGCCCTTGAACGAGGGCTCATTCCGCGCGCTGGACGTGCTCATCCAGGAAGGCAACATCATGATGGCCAGGTTCCCGGCGACGATGGCCGGCTGGAGCCGGCCGCTGCCGACAGTGGTGGACACGGTCCTGAAGGCGCTGGCGCCAGCCATGCCGGACAGGGTGCCGGCGGCCCACCTGGGCGTGCTTGGCGGCGCGCTGGTGTTTTTCGGGAACGATCCCCAGACCGGGAAGGGCTTCGTCCTCCAGAGCATCGAGGGCGGCGGCTGGGGCGGCCGTCCCTGGGAGGACGGCGAATCGGCGTCCGTCTCCGTCTGCCAGGGCGACGTGCGGAATGCGCCCGTCGAGAACATGGAGCTGAAGGTGCCGGTCCTGATCTTGAGCCGCGAGCTGCGCAAGGACTCGGGCGGCGCGGGCAAGTTCCGCGGCGGGCTGGGCATGGCCACACGGGTGCGCAACCTGGTGGAAGGCCGCTGGAACCTGCCGGGCGCGCACGGCCGCGGCGAGCAGCCGCCCTGGGGCCTATGGGGCGGCCACGACGGCGCCAGGTCGGACTCCTGGCTCAAGAAGCCCGGGGAGAGCGATTTCAAGCCGCTGGAGGCGATGCGCTACCCGGTGCCGGCCGATTCCGAGGCAATGATCCTGGTGGCCGGCGGCGGCGGCTGGGGCGATCCGCTGGATCGCGAAGCGGCGCGGGTGCAGGAGGATGTCCGCGACGGGCTGGTATCCCTGAAGGCGGCGCGTGAGGAGTACGGCGTGGTGCTGGACGAGCGCACGCTCGAATTGGACGCCGCGGCCACCGAGGCACTGCGGGAACAGCTGAGGGACAACGGCGGCCCTCACCTAGCCTCTCCCACTCCGGTGGGAGAGGAACTGCGCTGACTTGGCGGCCCTGGAGGGGGCTCGGCTCGGGGGATCCGGGGCGAGCTTGCCGGTGCTGGAGTCGGTTGCCCGGCGGGTGGACGACAAGATCGTCGCCGCCATCTTCGTCGCCTCGGGCGCGGCGGGGCTCATCTACCAGGTCGTCTGG
>Ga0209062_1004488_pt1 | contig 14527 bp, 8 predicted proteins | sample Coa_R2_2_FD_187158 | JGI IMG/M metagenome (GOLD analysis project Ga0209062, IMG submission 187158) | Surface soil microbial communities from Centralia Pennsylvania, which are recovering from an underground coalmine fire - Coalmine... | ecosystem: Environmental > Terrestrial > Soil > Unclassified ... | reverse complement strand
ATGGGGATGCTATTTTCTCGACGCGACCGTGGAAGGTATTTGGTGAGGGGCCATCGGCGAATGCCGGCAATATATTGAACGAGCGCACCATCAAGCCGTTCACTGCAGCCGATATACGATTTACATCGAAGGGAGACAAGCTATTTGTCTTTGTTTTAGGCAGTCCGGAGTCTTCAATTAGCGTTCATTCAATTGGATCATCAGCCGGACTGTTCACAAGAAAGATCTCGCGTGTGCGGGTTCTCGGCTCCGATGAACAAATTTCCTGGTCCCTTGGAGCGCGCGAACTTCGTATTGAGAAGCCGAAGGTCCAGCCAAATCCTTATACTTTGTGCTTTGAAATATCGTAAATGTCTAACGTATTGTTCAAATCAGACCGGCTCTATGCTCGCTATTGGATCGAGACTGCATATCCGCTAGAAGATGCTGCGCTGACGCTGGCGGGTGAGCAATCTACCGGAACGTTTACGCGTGTTCCAGGGGAGACGGATGAGCTGAGAGAACGGTACGGCGCCCGCATCGAGGAGATTTGCGAACTGGATTGTGTGAACGAGCCTTCGTTGCCTGGGGCGGGGACACCTTCGCGCTCCTTGGGACGTCCCATCTATCGACGAGCCGAGGTGACTTTATCTTGGCCGCTTGCGAATATGGGTATTTCGCTGCCGAATGTCCTGAGTACCGTGGCAGGCAATCTGTTTGAACTAAAACCGTTTTCTGGTATCCGCTTACTAGATGTCATTTTTCCTCCAGCATTCCTGCAACGATATGCCGGACCGCAATTTGGTGCAGCCGGCACGCGGAAACTATGCGGGGTATATGAACGGCCCGTGATTGGCACGATTATTAAGCCGAGTGTGGGTCTCTCGCCAGGTGAAACCGCTGCTGTGGTTCGTTCCTTGGTCGAGGGCGGAATTGATTTTATAAAGGACGACGAGTTACAAGCAGACGGTCCGCACTGTCCCTTTCAGGAGCGCGTTACGGCAGTGATGCGGGTGATCAATGACTATGCGGAGAAGACGGGGAAGAAGGTAATGTATGCGGCTAATATCACAGGCGAAATCGATGAGCTAAAGAGACGCCGCGATTTAGTGGAAGAGCTTGGTGGCACGTGTGTCATGGTAAGCCTGAATAGCATCGGTCTGCCAGCCCTGCATATGCTGCGCAGGGATACAAAAGTAGCAATTCATGGCCACAGAAATGGATGGGGTATATATTCGCGCTCGCCTGCGATTGGGATGAGTTATATCGCTTATCAAAAATTCTGGCGGCTCGCAGGAGTCGACCACATGCATGTGAATGGGATCCGAAATAAGTTTTGTGAAGATGATGCTTCTGTCATTGCGTCTGCGCGAGAGTGTTTGAGACCGATGTTTCCTCCGCCTGCGCGTGGTTGCGAAGTGATGCCTGTGTTTTCCTCTGGTCAATCTGCCAGTCAGGCGCCAGATACCTATACCGCTCTGGGATCTACCGATCTGATCTTTGCGTGCGGCGGGGGCATTATGGCGCACCCTGATGGAATTGCAGCCGGCGTAAGGAGCATTCAGCAAGCATGGGCGGCCGCAGTGGCCGGAGTTCCATTACTCGAATATGCTGAGCGCCATCCCGAATTAAGAGCGGCATTAAAAAAATTTGCTGCTTGACCATGCAGAATCGTCCGCTACTCGCCTTCTACGGCGATGACTTTACAGGTTCTACCGACGCTTTGGAAGCCCTTGCGCTTAATGGAATTCCCACCGTTTTGTTTTTAAAGCTACCTAATTCGGAGGATCTTGCGCGATTTGGTTCTTCAAGTGCGATTGGAATTGCCGGTGAGAGCCGCAGCCGGTCCCCAGAATGGATGTCGGAGAACCTCCCTTATATTTTCCGGCGGCTCAAAGAGATGGGCGCCGAGCTCTGCCAGTATAAAGTGTGTTCTACATTTGATAGCTCGCCGCAGACCGGCAGCATTGGACGTGCATTGGAGATTGGTGCTGAAGTATTTGGCAGCAAGTTCGTACCCGTTGTGCCGGCCGCGCCACGCTTAAAGCGGTACGTTGTCTTTGGCCATCTGTTTGCCAATGCGAACGGCCGCGTATATCGCATCGACCGGCATCCCAGCATGAGTGTGCATCCCGTCACGCCCATGAAAGAGAGTGACTTGCAAATTCATCTGGGCTCACAGACGCGGAAGAAGATTCAGTTACTTGATATTGTGATGCTGGAATCTCCCGAGGCGAATCAACACTTAGAGAAGCTGTTAACGGAGCAAGTCGACATTATATTATTCGATGGTATAAGAGAAGATTCTGTCCAGCGAAGTGTGAATTTGATATGGGAAATGCGTGACAGAGCGCCGTTTGTGATAGGCAGTTCTGGATTTACCTATGGTTTAGGGAATTACCTGCGCTCCAGGCACGTTTTAGAATATGTGAGCACCACCTGGGATGCAAGACCTGCGGAGCGTGTAATTGTTCTGGCAGGAAGCTGCTCGCCCGTTACCGCACAGCAGATTCGCTGGGCGCTGAGCCATGGTTTTTCCGGAATTCGGCTGACCCCCGTTGATAATTTCAAAGATGTCATTGCTACATCCCTGAAGGAGCTTCAGTCAGGTAAAAGCGTGGTTCTCTACAGTGCACTGGGCCCTTCTGACTGTGGGCGAGAGAATTTTGGTGCTTCTTTTGCGGCCGAAATGGGTGTTTTGCTTCGTCAACTGCTGCTTCGATCTGGTGTGAAACGAGTCGTTATAGCAGGGGGTGACACAGCCAGTCATGCAGTGCGTCAGCTCGGAATCACCGCTCTTACGTTTCGCGCGCCACTCGACCCGGGCGCGCCGATATGCGAAGTTCACGCAGAGGATACAAAGCTTCATGGTTTAGAGCTGATCCTGAAAGGCGGTCAGATCGGGAATGAGGAATTTTTTGGCTCCGCCTTGCTGGGCAGGAATCTCGCTGAGGAGAATTGAGACGGATAGCCTTGTAGGCTGATTTCAGTCAAGCCGGTTCATAAACATGTGCTTTTCGGGCGGTCAGCGTTCGGGTCGGATCTACACGCGAGAACAGGAGCGACGCTAATAGAATCATTGCTGCGATCGTGCATAGAGGGGCACGGTAGCTGCCAGTTGCATGCAAAATATAACCGACGAGCACGGTGCAAAGAACACCTCCAAGTTGTCCACCCGTATTCATGACGCCACTGAGAGCTCCTGAGTATTCGGCTCCTATATCCAAACAGAGCGCCCAGGCGGCCGGCAGCATGAAATCCATAATGCCAAAGCCCAGTGACGAGAGAACGACGATAGCGTCCCTTTTGCTAGTAAGAGACATGGCCAGGATCAGAAAAGCAGAGATGGTTAGACTCGTGCAGATTATCAGTTTACGTCCTATGGTTAATCCATAACGTATCGATAATCGATCAGTGGCAAGTCCGCCTAGAAGGTTACCGCCTATTCCAAATAAAAAGGGAAGGGAAGAGACGATTCCCATTTGAGTTTCGGTAAAACCCGCTCCCTGTACCAGGTAGGTGGGAAACCAGGACATAAAAAACCACGAACCCCAGGCATAAGAAGCATAAGCTAGGAAAATGAGCAAAGCCTGCTGATTTTTTAGGATGAGATTCCAGCGAACCTCATGAATTCTCGAGTTATATTGTGGTGAGCCGAGACTACGATAACAAAGGCGCCAAATAATTACCCAAAGAATGCCGATTACGCCGAAGAGGAGAAATGTGAAGCGCCAGCCTGTAAGATGGATCAAAGATACAACCAATATTGGCGATAAGGCGCCACCAAGTCTACTTGCAGCCCATACCCAGCCCTGCGCCCGGCCCCTCTCTGCGATCGCGAACCAGCGAGCAATTACTCCGGCTATGTTCGGATAGGCACCAGCTTCTCCCATGCCGAAAAGGAATCGTGTGATCAGTAGTTGGTTGAAACTTTGGCACAATCCCGTAAGAGCAGTGAAAGCAGACCACCATGACACGATCCTCGTCAGGACTCTTTCATGTCCAGTTCGATCCCCCAAAGCTGCGCTTGGAATTTCGAACAGGCCATAGGCGAGCACGAAGGCACTTAAAATCCAGCCCCAATGCACCGAATTGATGTGTAAATCGTGCTGGATTTGAGGTCCCGCGACTGAGATGCACATTCGATCAAGAAAAGTCACTATCGCGAGTGCTATCAACAAGGTGAGCACCCGTGTGCGCTGCTTCAAGCGATCCTCAGAAGAGTATTGTACGAGGTTGGAATTCCAACCCTTTAGTCAAAGAGAACTTTGCGGGCCTCGCGGATTGCCAGTTCGGGACTTGACAGGACGGGAACATGGAGCGCTTCAGGCGGCAGCTTGCTCACCACCCTTGCCATTGAGGCCTGGGCCAGCACCAGCACATCGATTTTGTCTGTAAACTTTTCCAGCGCTTGTAAGATAGCTTGATCATGCCCCTGCACATCGCCAGCAAGAAATTTCTCAAATGCCCCGTCGCATAAGCATTCCACTATATCTATTGGTTGCTGGACTTCCGCTGCTTTTTCACGCAATAATTCCAGAGTAGGATCGAGCGTTGTCTTTAAGGTCGCCGCGACTCCAATGCGCCGGCCACTATGTATGGCTACCGAAGCCATTGCCTCATCGATGCGCAGAATTGGGAATTCATATAAACTGCGTGCTATTCGGACTGCCGGGCCGATCGAGGAGCATGTGACCATCACAGCATCCGCTCCGCCTTCGTGCGCACAGTTGATCAACTGCACCGTCCGGCGTGTGACGGCCTTCGTCAAGTGTCCCGCGGCGATAGTATTTCCAATCAAACTCTCGTCCACGAGATGAGTCACGTTTACACCAGGAAGTTCTTTGCTTGCAAGCTCCGCAAACCGAGGAATCAATACATGACTTGTGTGCAGGAACGCCAACGTGCCGGGCATTTTCTCTCTAATACGCTAGCGAACCTTTTGCGATGGTGAGAAGTGCTCAACTTCCGGTCGGCGGTTGTTCCGCGATATGGAACCAATGATGCCTAATATTTGCGCTTGAGGGCAATTGGGCTATATTTCATGGTGGCGGATATGCCCACATTGCGGAACGAATAGGATAGATTATCACTTATGGACCGTGACTCCGGACAAGTGCAATCCGTTTTGCGGGCTTGTGACATTCTGAGGGCTTTCCGACATGAGAGTGAAACTCTTTTGCTTTCCGATGTGATGGCGCGCACCGGCCTTCCCAAGACAACAACCTTTCGCCTGCTGCAAACTCTTACGAAGGGGGGCTTAATTGAGCAAATTGGCAGAGGTGTTTACCGCAGCCAGTGTCATCCTGTGGTTTCCCGGCCTATTCGCATGGGCTTTGCTTCGCAAACTGACTCAGAGTTTGCTCGTGAAGTGACCGAAAGTTTGCAGCGGGTGGCGGCGCGTGAGCGCATCCATCTGATCACGGTAAACAACCGCTATAGTGCGCGGGAAGCTTTGCGCAATGCAGACCTGCTGATTCGAGAACGCGTCGATCTCGTGCTGGAATTTCAGACGTACGAGCGCGTCGCTCCGATTATATCCTCGAAATTTCTTGATGCGCATATTCCTGTAATTGCCATTGAAATTCCTCATCCGGGAGCCATCTTTTTTGGGGCCAATAACTACCAGGCCGGAGTCATTGCGGGACGGGCGCTTGGCAAATGGACCAAAGTACACTGGCAAGGAACAGCCGAGCAGATTTTGCTCCTTGAGCTTCCAATCGCAGGACCTTTACCAGCGCTTCGGATCACAGGTCTAATGGACGGCTTACGGGCAGAATTGCCTGCACTGAGTGGCATTCCAGTCATCCATTTGGATGGCAAAGGTGATTTTGATCAAGTGCTTTCGGTGATGCGGCGTTTTTTGCGCCATCACAAGCCTAAGCGTACGCTAGTAGGCGCAATTAATGATATGTGCTCCTTGGCAGCATTACGTGCGTTCGAAGAAGCGGGGGCAAGCCACTTGGTGGCCGTGGTCGGACAAAATGCCATATTAGATGCCCGCAATGAATTGCGCCGACCCGGAACTAGGCTTATTGGGAGCGTGGCTTATTTTCCGGAGCGCTATGGGGAAGAGTTGATTCCGCTGGCGCTTGCTATTCTGCAAAAGAAACCGGTGCCGCCGGCGACCTTTGTCAAACACCAACTTATTACGCCGCGCAATGTAGACTTGATCTATCCTCTAGACGTTCCTCAGTTCCATGCCAAAAAATCATAATACGACGTGTAGGATTACACAGGAAATATCTCGAAGATCGTTTTTGAAGCTGGCACAAGCGGCCAGTCTCTATAGTTTCCCCGCATATAGCCGGATAGAGGACCAAAATCGTTCATCTTCGTTTAGCGTCGAAACAATTCGCGAAGTAGACTATGCCGACGTGCGCCTTACCGGCGGACCGTTAAAGGAGCAATTCGATCGCATCTATGCAAGTTATCTGGCGCTCGATAATGATCGATTGCTCAAAGTCTACCGGCAGCGGGCGGGACTTCCGGCTCCTGGAGAAGATATGGGGGGCTGGTATGATGCGGACGGCTTCGTTCCAGGGCACAGTTTAGGCCAATACATTTCGGGGCTGGCTCGATTTGCGCGGATTACAGGTGACCAGGCTGCATACGATAAAACCCGTGCTTTGGTGCGAGGCTTTGCCGCTACTCTTGGTGCCCATCATTATCCGTTCGCCAGCAAGAAGGCCGAAATTACATGGCCTTGTTACATTCTCGACAAGCACGAAATAGGTCTCATTGATGCATACCGGCTTGCAGGAATAACAGAGGCCAAAAAAATTCTGTCTGAAGTTATCCTTGGGGCACTACCCTACATTCCGGATCATACCTATGATCGCGGACCGAATAGCCCGAAACAAGCGCCGTACGACGAGCCATACATTCTGCCGGAGAATCTTTTTCAGTCCTATGAGATTACCGGCAATCCTGCTCTATTTGCCCTAGCTCAAAAATATCTGTTGAATGCGGAATATTTTGAACCGCTCGCGCGTGGCGAGGACGTTTTGCCGGGCAAGCATGCATACAGTCATGTAATTGCATTGAGCTCAGGCGCAAAGGCATATGAAGTATTGAGAGAAGAGCAATACTTGCAAGCGATCCGCAATGCTTGGGATCTGCTAGAAACCACGCAGCGCTATGCCTCTGGCGGCTGGGGCCCCAAGGAAACCTTTGTACAGCCTCATCGGGGAGAATTAGCGAAGAGTATTACCTCCACGCACGACCACTTTGAGACTCCCTGCGGCTGTTATGCACAATGCAAGCTTGCTCGCTATTTGCTTCGGTTCACGGGAGATGCGCGTTATGGCGATGGCCTTGAGCGTGTTCTTTATAATACGCTACTAGGCGCCAAAGATCCCGACGGAGAAGGGCGATTTTTCTACTATTCCGACTATTATCCAAATACCGTAAAGACTTACTATCACGCCAAATGGCCGTGCTGCTCGGGAACGTTAGTGCAAGGAGTTGCGGATTATGCGGTTAACGTCTATTTCGTTTCTGCTCAGGGCATTTATGTAAATCTTTTTACACCCTCTGAAGTGAGGTGGCGCCAGAATGGTGTCCCGGTCAGACTTCTTCAGAGCACGAGCTATCCGGCAGAGGGCAGCATCGAGCTGCGCGTTCGCACTCCAATACCGGCGTCGTTTACCATTCATGTCCGTGTGCCTGGCTGGCTGCCAGGACCGGCGCGAATCATGGTGAATGGCAAACCGTTCGAGGGCCCGGCCGAACCACGCACCTTCGCCGCCATCGGAAGAACATGGCGCGACCAGGAAACAGTTGAAATAGCTTTCCCTCTAACACCGCGCGTAGAGCCCATCGACGATCGAGATCCGCGTCTAGTGGCCGTGATGCGCGGCCCTCTGATGCTGGTTGCTGTTAACGGGACTGCCGATCTGACGTCGAGACAACTGCTGTTGCCTGAGGCGCTTACACCGTTAAACGGTGGTCGTTTGAAATATAGGCACGACGGTTTAGAGTTCGAACTGGTTCCTTTTTATGAGGTGGGAGACGAGAGGTATACAACCTACTTTCAAATCTAGCTTCATGGCCTCCCAGAAGGCAAGTGTCCCATAGTGCGGAATTTGCAAATATCCAGGTATCTTAGGCATCTGCCGCTAATAGGACACTTAGAGATCCAATTGTTCCATAGTATGGAATAGCGCTTCCGTCCCGAACTTCCATATTCCGGCTGCTACTGATACCGCTAGAAATTGGTTACGCGGCCATGTAATGTCTTGCCGCATCAGCATACGGAGTGCACTATGCGGAGTCCTTTTCTAAGTCTAAGATTCCCGATGCATCGAGTGAATTGGGCGCGGCTGCTTACTGTTGTCCTGCTGAGTTGCTACCCAGCCCATCTAAATGCACAGACACCGGGCGCGTCGATTTCGGGTGTGATTACCGACTCCACTGGAGGTGTTCTGCCCGATGTGCAAGTTACGGTGACTGATAAAGAACGTGGAGAATCCTTCGTAACGAGAACAAATGAGACTGGATTTTATCTTGTTCAGCACCTTATCCCCAGCACCTACCGGATTGTTGCAGAGAAGCCTGGTTTCAACCCATATGTGATTGAAGCCTTTCCGTTGGCGACACAACAACAAGCCGTGGCCAATATCACGCTCAATCTCGGGAGCGTGAGTCAACAGGTAGTGGTTGCCAGCGAAGCACAAATGGTGGAACCATCGAATGCAACTTTAGGTGGATTGGTAAGCAACAAATCAGTTGTCGATCTTCCGCTCGTCAATCGCAACGTGTTCACGCTTATGGCTCTTCTTCCTGGCGTGTCTCCGTCGCTGCCAAATAATGATTCAAGCGTGTTTTTCACCAATCCTGTGCGCTTTTCGCTGAACGGTGGACTTGAATCCACATCCGATATCCAGCTCGATGGCATATCTGCATTGGCGCAAAGCAATATTCCTGGAATCTACGCTTCTTCCACCCTTCCGTCAGTGGATAGCATTGAGGAATTCCGTGTCCAGACTAATGACTTCTCCGCTGCCTATGGGAGAAGCGGAGGCGGTCTGGTGACAATGGTGACAAAATCGGGGACGAACATTTACCATGGAGATGCGTACGATTTCCTTCGAAATGACTTCCTGAATGCAAACAGCTTTTTCTCCAACAGGAGTGGGGGAAAGGTGGCTCCGTTCAAACACAACGATTTCGGAGCCACGCTAGGAGGCCCCATCGTTAAGGACCGCAGTTTCTTTTTTATTTCTTATGAGCAAGCTGTTGAGCACGCTGGTGGATTTTCCCTTTTTACAGTTCCGACGCAAGCCGAGCGGCAGGGCGATTTTTCGCAGGACCTAAACTCTGCAGGCCAACAGCGAATAATCTACAATCCGTTTTCTACCAGACTCAATCCTGTCAATCCGTCTACTTATGTTCGTTCGCCATTCCCAAACAACATCATTCCTGCGACAATGTTCGATCCAGTTGCCGTAAAAGCTATGAGCTACTATCCGATGCCGAATCAATCGGGTTTGGCATATACCCACGTTAACAATCTGGCTGTAACCACCATCGCTACGAACCCAGCCAAACAGATGGACGTGAAAGTCGACCACAGCTTTGGCAACAACCTCAGGGGCTTTATCCGTTATGACTATTTAAGTCAAACCGCTGGAGATTTCAATTATTATGGAAATGCTGCCCAACCGTCAAATGGAACGATGATCTGGAACTCTCACAATGGGGTGCTAGGATTAACGCAAACCTTGAGTTCCAGTACGGTGCTCGATTTACGCGCCGGAGTCAATCGCTTTGTTGCGAACCGTCCGAGTTTCGGTTATGGATTTAATCTGACCTCACTTGGGCTGCCATCCAGCCTGGCGGCCTACGCGGCCGCAGGTTCTGAGCCGGTCTTTCCCACCTTCACCATCCAGAGTTATTCCCAGCTAGGACCACCCGCTGGTTCTTATTACACGACCCATAACACGGATTACAGCTTTATCGGCAATGTATCGCATGTGATCGGTCGACATACGATTCAGGCTGGTGCAGACACCCGTATTTTCTTGCTCAATTTTTATCAGCCTACGTGGGCCTTCGGGGCCAGCTTTGCCAATGACATGACTCAGGGGCCTAATCCGCTCAGCGTATCCAGCACCGCCGGTGATGGGTTCGCGTCTTTTCTGCTGGGAACCGGCGATAGCGGATCGTCCTATTATCAACCTCGTATCGCCTCAGCCAGCAGCTACTTTGCAGAATACATCCAGGATGATATTAAATGGACTTCGAAGCTCACAATGAATCTCGGTTTTCGCGAGGAAGAGGAGACTGCTGCGACTGAACGCTACAATCGGATTTCCGCAATTGATCCTGCAGTTTTGAATCCAATTTCACAGCAGGTGGGATTTAATGTCTACGGCGGGTATGTCTTTGCTGGCAGCGGGCCAGATGCGCTCGGCCGGAGGGCAATTCGCCCCGTGGAATATAAGGCCAACCCAAGGATGGGCATCGCCTATTTACTTAACGATAAAACCGTGATCCGCGCCGGATATGGCATCTTTTATGGTGTTCCGCAAACTGCTGCTTCGGATCACTTTACGGGCGGCGCATTTTCCACGAGCACTCCTTGGCTGGCTACGCTTAATAACATCACACCGAATTTTTTGCTGAGTAATCCTTTTCCGCAAGGCTATCTTTATCCTCAAGGCGCTAGTCCTGGCTTGCTTTCTGCGGTGGGAACCTCGCTGCTTGGGGGCTGGCCGGAATCGCTCAAAACTGAATATAACCAGCAATGGAATATTACGATTCAGCGCGCGTTCGCCGCGAACACCATGTTTCAACTTGCTTATGCAGGAAACAAGGCTACCCATCTCGGAGCGTTTTGCTGCGGCGGCACAACTCCAAATATGAATCAATTGCCACCTGCTGATATGAAGCTGGGCAATGACTTACTCGCGCTTGTGCCGAATCCGTTTTACGGACTGATACAAGGTGGTACGCTGGGCCAGCCCAAAGTGCAAGCAGGTCAGTTGCTTTTGCCATTCCCCGAATGGATTGCGGTTCTTCCGAGAGGCGCCGCGGTAGGAGATTCAGAGTATGAAGCTTTGCAAGCTCTGTTTCAACGCCGACTTTCATCAGGAACTACCGTAATTGCTGCCTATACGTGGTCGAAACTAATGTCGGATGTCTCTGACGGTGTTTGGAATGACGCGTCTATTCTCGGCAACGGTGCAATACGTAGCTGGTACTGCTTCCGCTGCGAGCATTCACCAAGTACGTACGACGTGCCACATCGACTTGTATTGAGTTTTTCCTCTGAATTGCCATTTGGCAGAGGTAAACGGTTTGGTGCCAACTGGAATGCATTCACAAATCTGTTTTTAGGAGGATGGCAGGCTAATGGGATACTGACCCTTGCGTCAGGCTTTCCGTTAGTGTTCACAACTGCGCAGAACACCAGTTATTCCTTTGGCGGCGGGCAGCATCCGGATGCCACCGGAGTGGATGCGAACTTGGGCAGCAAACAGAGCATTTCACAATGGTTCAATGTAGCAGCATTTGCCCAACCTGCGCCCTTTACGTTTGGAAATCTCGCCCGGACGTTTACGGGAGTCCGTACGGACTGGACGCGTAATTTGGATTTCTCAGTTTTCAAAAACTTTGGACTAACAGAAAGGGTCAAGCTGCAATTTCGTGCCGAAGCCTTTAACGTCACAAATACGCCCGTGTTCAGTGCGCCGAATACGACCTACGGATCATCTGCCTTCGGAGTGGTGAGCAGTCAATCGAACCTGCCCAGGCAGATTCAGCTCGCGATGAAGCTATTGTTTTGAGACGAGGGAAGAGTCTGCGGCTTAGCAGCATGAGCAAAAAATTGAAAGAATCTTTCCGCATAGCATAAAACTAGAATACTGAACAGTAGCATGATGAAAATCGCCTTGCTTGGAGCCGGCGGCAAGATGGGCTGCCGTATTACGGATAACTTAAAAAAGACGACCTATGAAGTCCGGCATGTTGAGATCAGCGAGCGTGGGAAGCTAGCACTGGCAGCCCGCGGCGTTTCTACGGTGAAGACGGAGGAGGCGTTAGACGGCGCCTCGGTGGTCATTCTGGCGCTACCAGATCACCGAATTGGATCGGTCACCTCTAGTATCGAGCACCTGCTCCAGGCAGGGACCCTGGTCATTGCGCTCGATATTGCGGCGCCATTAGCAGGGATGTTGCCCAAACGTGAGGATCTTCACTACTTTGTAACGCACCCTTGTCATCCCTCGATTTTCAGCTTTGACGCTGACCCTGAAGCGCAGCGTGACTTCTTTGGGGGACAGCATGCGCGCCAAAATATCGTCTGTTGTCTGTTTCAGGGATCCGAGAGTGCCTATGAGCTCGGCGAGCGGGTGGCTCGTGCTATATACGCTCCTGTTGATAAGGCTTATCGCTGCACAGCCGAGCAGATGGCAATTTTGGAGCCAGTGTTGTCAGAAACGGTCCTTGGCACATGCCTTACGATCATTCGAGAGGCTCTAGATGAGTCGGTCCGCAGGGGAGTTCCGCCTGACGCAGCTCGTGACTTCCTCTTAGGCCATTTGAAAGTGGAGCTAGGTATTGTATTTGAGCTTTTTGAGGGTGCTGTTTTTTCCGACGGAGCACTGAAAGTAATTGAAGAGGCAAAGAGGGTCCTCTTTAAGCCCGATTGGAAGCGTGTTTTTGACCCTGATGCTATTCTGCAAAGCATCCATAAAATCGCTGAAGATAGCTGATCTTATTCATAAAGCATGGGAATCATCAATCCTGAGCTTGAAAATGGTAAATGCCGGACTTGATTCGGCATACTGCGACGCCCGATGTGTATCGCAATATGTGAACAGGCTTACCTGCTTCTGTGATACTAGCGGAATCCCTGGTCGGCAGATACACAGTCGCTACACAGTTTGGTGGAATCTGAGCGTCTAAGAGGAATTTTGTGCCGTCTATTCTCCAATGCACAGCGATCTCACCGATGATTGAGTGATATCGCGCTTCCGCCTCTCGAACATCGCCGACCGGCCAGGGATGAATGATGATTTGTTGGTCTTGAGGACGGGTGAGATCGAAATCCAGTCCTGCAAGACCCCTGTAAAACCAGTCTTCGGCTGAACCTAACATGAAATGGTCCTGTGAATGAATTGGATTGGCGTCCCAAGCCTCCGTAAGTGCGGTAGCGCCCCTGAGCAGTTGAGAGCCATAGCTAGGAGGATCTGTGCGCGAAAGCATATCAAAGATTACGTCAGAACGTCCAGAATTGAGAAGCGCTTCTATAACATAGTGAAATCCAATTTCACCTGCTGTTGTGTGATTTTGATGTGTGCGTATATCTTGGATTAACCGCTCTAATATCCGAGGACGGTCTCGTTTTGGAGCGATTCCCAAAGCGAGCGGCATTGCTGAGTCGGTTTGACTGCCTCGATCATAGCAACGGTTTTTCGGATCGTACCATTTCTGATTAAAGGCCTGGCGGATTGCATGAGCTGTACGCTCAAATTCGTCTGCATCGTTTTTCTTTCCAAGCAGGGAAGCAATTCGATGCATTGTGATTACATCTTGATAATAAGTGGCGGTAGCCGTTACGCCTGGACTGGTAAGTTGAGAGAACCCAGATGGTTTTGGGCCAATGTCATACCAGTCGCCTAGTCCATAGCTAACGATGTTTTGATCCGAAAATTTGCGCAGATAAGCTAAATAGCGCTTCATGTCGTCATAATGCGTTGCGAGATTCTGGCGATCTGCATAGTATCGGAATGCGAGCCAAGGATCTAGGATTACAGCGCTGCCCCATTCTGGCGAGTCGCGAAAACCGTTGGAGAAAATAACATATTCAGGAGCGATGTCGGGGACAAGTCCCTCGGGCGTCTGAGCTTCAGCCATGTCTTGTGATATGGCTTCGTAGAGTCTTAGCACGTCATAGTTGTCCATAACCGATGCACCGACCAGGTGAGACTGTTCCAGCCATCCCAGCTTTTCTCGATGCGGACAGTCGGTTAACACGCTTTGCATATTGTTCTCGATTGCGGCATTGATCAGCCGGTGTATACGGTTGAACAGGTCTTTCGAGCAATGAAAATAACCCACCGTCTCGGCGGCAGCATGTAAAGCTTCTCCCCTGACGCTGATAATTTGAGGTTCAGGCAAGCCTGCTGGCGCTTGGGTCTCGATCTGCAGGTATCGAAATCCGTAATAACTGAATCGAGGATGCCAGTTTTCGACGCCATTTCCCTTTAAAACATAGGAAAACCATTGCGGTCGTCCCGACGCCAGTTGCATCACTAACCCAGAAGCGTCTAGCAATTCACCGGGAATGAGTTTAACAATCGATCCCGCGCTGCCGCGAACAGTGATGGCGGGCCAACCTGCAAAATTCTGACCAAGATCGTACACGCGGATGCCGGGCCTCGGCTCCACAACCTTTTGGGGCGGGTACACATGCTGAATTTGTATTGGTGGTTCTTGTTGAGAAACGAGCTCTCCACCTGGCCCTTCCGTCTCGACAGCTTGCGGCCAATTGCGATCGTCAAAGCCGGGGAGATCCCAACCCGCCATCTCCAGGCGCGCA
>Ga0209062_1004485_pt1 | contig 14531 bp, 8 predicted proteins | sample Coa_R2_2_FD_187158 | JGI IMG/M metagenome (GOLD analysis project Ga0209062, IMG submission 187158) | Surface soil microbial communities from Centralia Pennsylvania, which are recovering from an underground coalmine fire - Coalmine... | ecosystem: Environmental > Terrestrial > Soil > Unclassified ... | reverse complement strand
TGAAGCCGTGAGCAAACATCAGCATCTTTCCCGCGGTCAGATTCGGCGCGACCTCTTGTTCGTAGATTTTAGGCTGCGTCGTATCCGGGGCAAGCAACATGATGACGTCCGCCCAGGCGGCCGCATCACGGTTGGATTTCACCGTCAGGCCGGCGGCGGTGGCCTTCTGCCGCGACTTGCTTTCCGGATGAAGCCCAATGCAAACGGTGCAGCCGCTATCGCGTAAGTTCAGCGCGTGCGCGTGTCCTTGCGAACCGTATCCGATGATGGCGATTTTCTTGGCTTGAATCAGAGAAAGGTCTGCCGCATCGTCATGATAAATCCTTGCCATCTTTTTGCTCCTTGGCTTTCGGCCCGTGCCAACCGCACGGACACCGTAGTTTCAGACGGAGCCGGGGTGCTCCGCCTCAATCGCATGCGCGCTGCTCGCTTCGGGACCTGTCTTTCGCTCGTTTTGCCGGTCGTCACCTTCGGGCATTTTGGGCACGGAATCCTGCGCGCCGCGCCGCATGACCACCTGGCCCGTGCGCACCATCTCCACAATCCCAAAGGGACGAAGCACATCGACCAGAGCGTGGATTTTATCCTCTGCGCCGGTAATTTCAATGATTAACGAACGGGGCGCCAGATCCACGACGCGGGCGCGGAAAACGCGTACAAATTCCAAGAGCCGATGCCGCGTGGCTTCGGACGCCTGCACTTTGATCAGCGCCAGGCTGCGCGCGATGGTGGTGGCGTGCGTCACGTCTTCGACCGAGAGCACGTTCACCAGTTTGTAGATATTCGCTTCGACCCGGTGCGCAGCGCCTTCGCCGATCGACGAAACGATTGTCATCCGGGAAATATTGGGGCGCTCGGTGTGGCCCACGGTGAGTGATTCGATGTTGTAGCCGCGGCGGCGAAACAGCGAGGCAATGCGGTTGAGAACGCCTGGCTTGTTCTCCACATAAACAACGAACGTGTGCGTTTTTTCCCGCTCACTCATCCGTCGGCCTTTCCACCAGAGGAGTAGGCCGCCGGATCATGGCATGCAAATCGGCTCCGGCCGGAACCATGGGGTAAACTGAATCTTCCTGCTCGACACGGAAATCGATCAGCGCCGGGCCGGCGTGGAATCGCGCCGTATTCAGCGAGGGAATCACCTGCGAGCGCTGCGTGACCATCAGCCCTGGGATGCCGTACGCTTCAGCCAGCTTGACGAAATCAGGGCTCAGCAGCGGCGTTCCGGCGTAGCGGCCCTCGTAGAAAAACTCCTGCCATTGCCGGACCATTCCCAGATAGCCATTGTTGATGATGGCGATCTTGACGTTTATCTTTTCCTGAACGATGGTGGCAAGTTCGGCCATGGTCATCTGGAAACCGCCATCCCCGACCACAACCCACACTTCCGCGTCGGGCCGCGCGAATTTCGCACCGATACCCGCGGGCAAAGCGAATCCCATTGTCCCCAATCCGCCCGAAGTGATCAGCGAACGCGGCTTTTCGTGGTGATAATACTGCGCCTCCCACATCTGGTGCTGGCCGACATCGGTGACGATAACGGCGTCGCCCTTCGTCTCGCGCCAGAGATCGTTAATCACGTGCGCCGCATACAAGTGTCCGTTATCCGGCAGATTCTGAATGTCGCGGACAGCAGAATCTTTCTTGGAAAGATGGATCTGCGACCACCATTCGGAATGCCGGTTTGGATTCACCAGAGGAAGCAGGCGCTGCAGAACTTCGCGCAAATCCCCGATCAGCGGCACATCGGCTTTAACGTTCTTGTTGATCTCAGCGCGGTCGATCTCGATGTGGATCTTCCTCGCTTTTTGCGCGTAGGTATTGAGCTTGCCGGTGACGCGGTCATCAAAACGCATGCCGAGCGCGATCAACAGATCGGATTCCTGAATCGCCTGATTCACCCATGCCTCGCCGTGCATCCCCATCATTCCCAGATTTAGCGCATGCGAAGCCGGGAACGCCCCGAGTCCCAGCAGGGTAAGCGCGACGGGAATATCGGCGGTTTCGGCGAGGCGGCGCACCTCTTCCCCCGCGCCCGACAGGATGATGCCGTGGCCGGCAAGAATCACCGGACGCCGTGATTCGTTGATTAAAGCCGCAGCGTCGTTCAATTCTGCTGCAGAAGGAAAGAAAACAGGCACTTGCCGATGCGCCCGTGGTGCAGCGGCGTCCCAATCGAATTCGCAGGTACCGAGCTGCGCGTCTTTGGTGACGTCCACGAGCACGGGACCCGGACGGTCCGCCGCCGCAATTTCGAAGGCTTCGCGCAAGCTTGGCCCAACCTCATCGGCGCGCGTCACAAGATAATTATGTTTGGTGATCGGAATAGTGATGCCGGTAATGTCGACTTCCTGGAACGCATCGCTTCCGAGAACGCTGCTGCCCACCTGCCCGGTGATGCAGACAATTGGGGACGAATCCATCATGGCCGTAGCAATGCCGGTAACCATATTCGTCGCGCCCGGACCCGATGTCGCCAGCGCCACTCCGACTCTGCCGCTTGCCCGCGCATAGCCGTCGGCCATATGCGTTGCGCCTTGTTCATGCCGCACGAGGACGTGATGCACGCGCGATTTCGTCAGCGCGTCATAAGTGGGCAGAATTGCGCCACCGGGGTACCCAAAGACGTATTCAACTCCGAGCCGCTCGAGACATTCCCAGATGATTTCGGCTCCTGTCATCTTTCGCGGCGCATCAGGCGCATCAAAACGCGCTTTATCATTCATATCTGCTCATTTCCATGGTGAGTATCCGCTATAGATAACAAATTTCAGCAAGCGCGTCCAATTTATGTTTCTGCCGGACATTATAACTTGTGCTTATGCCTACCGGGTCGAATTGGCCGAGGCGCCTGCGGAGGGCAGGCTGAACCTCAGATGCCAACTGATTGTTACCCGTTCTTCTTCTTACGGAAATTGCCCTTGGGAGAACGTCGTCGCGCCGAACGTTGGATCAACTGCCGAAATGCAAGCCGTCTCCCGTAACGATCCTGGCGCCTCCTCCGTCTAAGACATTGGCATAATATTCTCTGCTACACTGTGGGATAAAGCGGGCGTACCTCACCTGGTGAAGGTGGACGCGCCGTGTGGGGCCGTGGGGAGGAGTTTCGTTCAAGGCGCCTAGGGAAGTCCGGATCAAAATCAATTTAAGTCGCTCGAAGTTATCCACGTCGAGAGGGTCATGCACGAAAAAATTACAGAAGCTCCCACACGCTCGGAAATCGATCTGAACCTCCATCCAGATGATCCGAAGCATAGACCGACAAAGAAGCGGTCATCCGCTCGTGTCATCGGCATTCTGCTCGTGGTCGCTCTCGTCGCAGGGGGCTTTTTCATCTATCGCAGTACCCACAAGACTCCTACTACCGCGGCTGCCGGGCGTGGCCGCGGCGGCCGCAACGTAGGCGATCCGAACGCGAGTGTTCCCGTTGCGGTGACGGCGGCGCTGCGGCACGACCTGCCGGTTTATCTCGATGGACTTGGTTCCGTCGAGGCGTTCAACACGGTTACCGTGAAAAGCCGGGTTGACGGCGAGATGATGCAGGTGAATTTCAAGGAAGGCCAGGAAGTACATAAAGGCGACCTGCTTGCGACGATCGATCCTCGGCCATTCCAGGTAGCGCTGGCGCAGGCACAAGCCAATCTGGCCAAGGATCAAGCGCAACTTGCGGATGCAAAAGCGATCGCGGATCGCGATGCGCAACTGCTGAAAGACGGAATCATCCCGCAGCAACAATATGATACGCAGGTTGCACTCACCAATCAGATCCAGGCAGCGACCCAAGGGGATCAAGCGCAGATCGATAACGCAAAGCTGAATATCGATTACGCACACATCACCGCGCCGATTGATGGGCGTGTAGGGTTGCGGCTGGTCGATCCGGGCAACATCATCCATTCGTCCGATCCAAACGGGCTTTTGGTAATCACGCAGATGGAGCCAATCGCTGTCATTTTCACGCTCCCGGAAGACGCGCTGCAGATGGTAAACGGCCGTATGCGTTCCGGTGCGACCTTACCGGTGAAGGCTTTCAGCCGCGACAATGGCAGCCAGATCGCTTCCGGAACTCTGCTTACCATCGACAACCAAATTGATCAGACGACCGGTACGTTCCGATTAAAGGCCGTCTTCGATAATAAAGACCGCGCTTTGTGGCCGAATCAGTTCGTGAACGCGCGCCTGCTCATCGATACGAAGAGAAACGCGATCATTATTCCATCCGCTGCCGTACAGCGCGGTGACGAAGGTTCATTCGTTTATCGCATAAATCCATCAGACAACACCGCCGAAGTCGTGCCTGTGACTGTAGGAGTGACGCAGGACAATATTTCGCAAATTGAAAGCGGGTTGGCTGTTAACGATCTCGTGGTTACCGATGGGCAGGATCGGCTACGCGCGGGAGCGCGTGTCGATCCACGCCCTGACACGCGTTCCAACGGTCCAGCCAATGGTTCAGCCGGCACGCCGCCCCGGGTTCCCGATCCGCCAGCAGGCGCGTCCGGTTCCGCGCGACCTCAATTTCGCCCGCCCGCCACTTCTCCGTTCGGTGGGTCAAATTCCCAGCCGAACGCCCAATCGGGCAACTCGCAAGGATTCCGCCAGGGTAACGGTAACCGTCGCAGTCGGCAGCAATGAGTCCATCTCGTATATTTATTCTTCGTCCGGTAGCAACTACGCTACTGATGACGGCGGTGATGCTCGCCGGCATTGTGGCATATCAGCAGTTGCCGGTTTCAGCTCTGCCGCAAGTTGATTACCCGACAATTCAAGTGCTCACGTTCTATCCGGGCGCCGGGCCGAGCGTGATCGTCTCTTCGGTGACAGCACCGCTTGAGCGCCAATTCGGCCAGGTGCCAGGCCTGAAACAGATGACCTCCACCAGTACGTTTGGCGCTTCCCTGATCGTCCTGCAATTTGATCTTGATCAAAATATCGATGTCGAAGAGCAGCAGGTACAAGCTGCGATTAACGCCGGTGGAACATTCCTCCCAACCGACCTGCCTAATCCGCCGATTTACAGCAAGGTGAATCCGGCCGATGCGCCCATCCTGACCATGGCGCTGAGTTCAGACACAATGCCTCTGCAAAAAGTGGAGGATTTGGCCGACACTACGCTGGCACAAAAGATTTCACAACTTCCTGGGGTCGGCCTCGTAACCATCAGTGGCGGCCAGAAGCCCGCAGTTCGGGTACAGGCGAATCCCACTGCACTAGCCTCTTACGGCCTCAGTCTTGAGGACCTGCGCGTCGCATTAGCTAACGCGAACCAGGACCAGGCCAAAGGTAACATCGACGGCCCGCGACAGGCCTATACAATCGGCGCAAACGATCAGATCTTCAGCAGCGCGGAATACAAGCCGATCATCGTTGGTTACAAGAACGGCGCGCCCGTTCGCGTGCAGGACGTCGCCAATGTAATCGATAGCGTCGAAAACGCCAGCCAAGCTGCCTGGTTCAACGATACCCCGGCCGTCATTCTCAACATTCAGCGGCAACCCGGTGCGAACATCATTAACGTCGTTGACCGTATCGAAGCACTGTTGCCAACGCTCAGGGCTTCCCTGCCGCCTTCAGTTCAGGTTTCCATTCTCACCGACCGCACCACCACCATCCGCGCGTCGGTTAAAGATGTGCAATTCGAGTTAATGCTGACGGTGGCGCTAGTCGTCATGGTCATCTTCTTGTTTTTGCGCAATCTCTCGGCAACGACTATCCCTAGCGTTGCCGTTCCCTTGTCGATTGTCGGCACATTCGCCGCGATGTATCTCCTCGGATTTTCGCTTGACAACCTCTCGCTCATGGCGCTGACGATCTCTACGGGTTTCGTGGTCGATGACGCCATCGTCATGATCGAAAATATCGACCGTTATCTGGAAGACGGATATTCCCCTCTCGACGCGGCGCTCAAGGGTTCAGGCCAAATCGGTTTCACGATTATTTCGCTCACGGTTTCGCTGATTGCCGTTTTGATTCCGCTGCTGTTCATGGGCGACATCGTCGGACGGCTATTCCGAGAATTCGCTATAACGCTCAGCGTCACAATCCTGATTTCCGCTGCGGTTTCCCTGACGCTTACTCCGATGATGTGCGCGAAACTGCTGCGCCACCGCCCACTCGAAAGTCAGGGAACATTCTATCGTGTTTCAGAATGGGGCTGGCGCTGGGTGATCGATCGCTACGCCGGCAGCCTGCGTTTCGTCTTGCGGCACCAGACAGTCACGCTCCTGGTCACGCTCGGAACTTTGGTTTTGACCTTATACATGTATGTGGTCGTACCCAAGGGCTTTTTCCCGGTACAAGACACCGGCGTCATTCTCGGCATCTCTCAGGCGCCCGAGACGATCTCGTTCGAGGGTATGGCAGAAAAGCAGCGTCAGTTAGCCCGTGTGATTTTGCAAGATGCGGATGTGGTCAGCCTGTCCTCATTTATCGGCGTGGACGGCACGAACATGACACCGAATAGCGGGCGCATCCAGATCAACCTCAAGCCCCGCGACGAACGCACCTCGGATGTCACGCAGATCATCCGCCGCATTGCAGACAAAGCCCAATCGGTCGAGGGCATCACGTTGTACATGCAGGCCGTCCAGGATCTCACGGTGGAAGATCGCGTGAGCCGCACGCAATTCCAATACAGCCTGGAGGCCGCGGACCCGAACGAACTCGCGACCTGGGTGCCAAGACTAGTGCAGCGTTTACAGGCGCTGCCGGAACTGCGCGATGTCGCCACAGACCAGCAGAATCACGCGCTGGAAGAAGATCTCGTCGTGGATCGCGATACAGCTTCACGCTTGGGGATAACCACGGCTGCAATTGACAACACGCTCTACGACGCGTTTGGCCAGCGCCTGGTCTCCATAATGTTCACGCAGATCAACCAATATCATGTCGTATTGGAGGTCGCGCCCGAATTCCGGCAGAGCCCCGACGCGCTGAAGAGCCTGTATGTGAAATCGAGCAGCGGGCAACAGGTGCCGCTGAGCGCATTTACGCACTTTGAACCAAATACAGCTTCGCTCATGCTGAATCATCAGGGCCAGTTCCCTTCGACAACGATTTCTTTCAATCTTGCTCCGGGCGCTTCCCTGGGTGATGCAGTTCGCGACATCGAAAACGTCGGGCGCGAAATCGGATTACCCGAGAGCGTGGCAGCAAGCTTCCAAGGAACAGCGGCGGCGTTTCGCAATTCGTTGGCGAACGAAAGCTGGCTGCTCCTGGCGGCAATCGTAACCGTCTATATCGTGCTGGGAGTCCTTTACGAAAGTTACATCCACCCGCTCACGATTCTCTCGACTCTGCCGTCAGCCGGAGTAGGCGCGATTCTAGCGCTTCAGATCTTTCATCTGGATTTGGGTGTAATTGCGCTGATTGGCATCATCCTCTTGATCGGTATCGTCAAAAAGAACGCCATCATGATGATCGACTTCGCTTTGGAAGCCGAACGAGGCGAACATCTGCCGCCCGATGAAGCCATCTATCAGGCTTGCTTGCTGCGGTTCCGGCCAATCATGATGACCACGATGGCGGCGCTGTTTGGCGCGTTGCCGCTGGCGCTGGGCCGCGGCACCGGTTCGGAATTACGCCAGCCACTCGGCATCTGCATTATCGGAGGCCTGCTGATCAGCCAATTGCTTACCCTATACACAACTCCGGTTGTGTATATCTGGTTCGACCGCCTGGCCAGCCGCTTGCATCGCGCGCAACCTGCACACGGCCACCTGGAAGCTCCGCAACCGGGCGATTAACGAATACGTCGTAGTTTCAGTTAGGCGAGCAATGGCAATCGCCACGCGATGAACATTTCAGCCCCATTCATTCGACGCCCCGTAGCCACCTCGCTGCTCACGGCTGCGCTGCTCCTTTCAGGGATCCTGGCGTATCGAATGCTGCCCGTCTCGCCCATGCCGAATGTCGTTTACCCGGTCATCTTTGTCCAGGCGGGTTTGCCTGGAGCAAGCCCGGAGACGATGGCCTCGGCCGTAGCCACTCCGCTGGAGCGCATGTTCGGCCGCATCGCCGGCATAACGCAGATGACCTCCTCGAGCCAACTTGGCTCGACGCAAATCGTGCTCGTTTTTGATCTCGGACGGAATATCGACGGAGCCGCACGTGACGTGCAATCGGCCATTAACGCGGCGCGAGGGCAATTGCCGCCCAATTTGCCAAGCAATCCCGGTTGGCGGAAGGTTAACCCGGCTGAGTCCGCCGTGATGGTGTTGAGCCTGACGTCTGACACGGCGACTCAGCCGCAGATGTATGACGTGGCCGACTCCATTCTGGCTCAGAAGATCGCACAGGTGGATGGCGTCGGGCTCGTAACGGTCGGCGGCAGTTCGCGTCCGGCCGTGCGTGCAGAGGTGAATCCCCTGCTGTTGAGTAAGCTCGGTTTGGGACTGGAAGACGTGCGCACGGCGCTGGCAGCAGCCAATGCCAATCGGCCCAAAGGCGCAGTCGCTGACAGCCGCAACATGTATATGCTGAATGACAATGACCAGCTTTTTCATGCGCAGGAATACGCGCCACTGATCATTGCTTATCGCAACGGCTCGCCTGTGCGTCTTTCCGACGTCGCCACCGTCGTGGACTCGGAAGAGAACATCCGCAACGCCGGCACGGTTAATGGTCAGCCTTCTGTTCTCTTGAATATTTACCGCCAGCCGGACGCAAATATCATCGATACGGTGGATGGGATCAGGGCCATCTTGCCGATGTTGCAGGCCTCCATTCCGCCATCGGTTCGTATCGGCGTCGCCCAGGACCGCTCCATCACAATTCGCGCCTCGGTCCACGATATCGAAGTCACACTGGTCATTTCGGTTCTGCTGGTGATTCTGGTCGTCTTTGCGTTTCTGCGAAGCGTCTGGGCCACCTCCATCCCGAGTATCGCGGTGCCTCTCTCGCTGGTCGGCACGTTCGGTGTGATGTATTTGTGCGGCTATACCATTGACAACCTGTCGCTGATGGCCCTAACGATCTCCACCGGCTTCGTGGTGGACGATGCCATTGTGGTCGTGGAAAACATCACGCGCTACGTCGAGAAGGGAATGGGATCCATCGAAGCGGCGCTCGAAGGCTCGCGTGAAATTGGCTTCACCGTGTTGTCCATGAGCACGTCCCTGATCGCCGTCTTCATCCCCATTCTCTTGATGGGTGGCATTGTCGGCCGCATGTTCCGCGAATTCGCCGCCACCCTCAGTGTCGCCGTAGCGATCTCGATGGTGGTTTCGCTTACCACCACGCCCGCCATGTGCGCGAGGCTACTGAGATCAGAGAAGGGCCACAAACACAATCGGCTGTACCGGCTCAGCGAAACCCTCTTCGACCATCTTTACCAGGCCTACGCCGAAAGCCTGCAGTGGGTTTTGCGCAATCAGCCTTTGGTTCTTGGAATCACAGGCGCAACGGTTTGCCTCGCGGTCTACCTCTACATCATCGTTCCCAAGGGCTTCTTCCCGTTGCAGGACAACGGCCGCATTTTCGGTCAGGCTCGCGCCGGCGAAGATGTCTCGTTTCAGGCCATGCGGCAGAAGTTCGATCAGTATGTCAAGATCGTTCGGGCCGATCCCGCTGTAGACAACATCAATGGCTTTACCGGCGGCCGCGCAGTAAATACCGCCAACTTCAATATCACGCTGAAGCCTCTTTCAGAGCGGAAAGTCAGCGCGTTCCAGGTCGTAAACCGGCTGCGTCCAAAGCTGGCTGCCATTCCCGGGGCCACATTATTTCTGCAGCCTGCCCAAGAAATCCAGATCGGCGGTCGGCTCGGCAACGCTTCGTACCAATACACGTTGATCGCGGATAATTTGAAGGACCTTCTCTACTGGGCGCCGCTGCTCGAGTCGCGGTTAAAACGCGTGCGTATCCTCCAGGATGTAAACACGGATTTGCAGAATCGTGGCCTCTCGACCAACCTCGTCATCGACCGCGACACCGCCAGCAGGCTGGGAGTCTCTGCCAGCGCGATCGACAATATCCTGTACGACGCCTTCGGTCAGCGCCAGGTCTCCGTCATGTACGAAGGCATCAACCAGTATCACGTCGTTATGGAAGTCGATCCCAAATTCCAGCAGGATCCCGCGGCACTTAACAATATTTACGTCCCATCGAACAAGGGCCAGCCCGTCCCGCTGAGCGCATTCAGCCATCTGGGACAAGGTAATACCTATCTGCAGGTCAACCATCAGGGCGTTTTCCCGGCGGTGACTATCACATTCAACCTCGATCCCAGCGTTCCTCTGGGGGAAGCCGTAGCTCAGATTGACGCTGTTGAACGGCAAATCGGCATGCCGTCAAGCATCCACGCCGGCTTTCAGGGCACGGCGCAAGCCTTTCAGGATTCGCTCTCCACCGAGCCCCTTCTGATTCTTGCCGCGCTCGCGACTGTTTATATCGTGCTCGGAATCCTGTACGAGAATTTTGTCCACCCCCTGACGATTCTCTCCACACTTCCGTCGGCCGGCGTGGGAGCGTTACTTGCGATCCTGATTACGAACAGTCAGCTCGATATAATCGCCTTGATTGGAATCATCCTACTGATCGGTATCGTCAAGAAAAATGCCATTCTGATGATCGATTTCGCCATTCAGGCCGAGCGCAACGAAGGCAACAGCCCGGAGCAGTCCATCTATCAAGCCTGCTTGCTGCGTTTCCGTCCCATCATGATGACCACAATGGCCGCGCTTTTGGGAGCCGTTCCCATCGCCATCAGCACCGGTAATGGCGCCGAAGTGCGCCGCCCGCTGGGCATCGCCATCTGCGGCGGCCTTGTCGTCAGCCAGATGCTTACGCTGTACACGACACCGGTCGTGTACCTGTACCTCGATCGCTTCCGCGCCTGGGCCAGTGGCGGCAAGCGGTTGCGCCGCATCGAGGCCCCTGAACCCGTCCCCCACGGCCACTCCGCCGATTAGGCGTTAGCGCTCTGCGGTGGCTATACACAAGCTTGACGCCGCCGCCGCGAGCCATTTTATCAACGATACAGGCGGCGCAATGCAGAGGCTGAAAGGGCGTGTCCCGCTCGACTGAACTCCGAGGTTTAGCTCGACTAAGCATTTTCATGGTGACGAGCGCGAAAGTCCGACTTACGCCGGCGCCACAGAAGATATCCGAGCAGCAATAGTCCTCCCGCGACCGCCCAACTCGCCTTCTCGATGTAGCCGAGGAGAGTGTCGAATTCATTCGCGAACGCATACCCGGCGAAAGAGATTGCGGTGACCCATACAGCGGCGCCCAGCAAATTGAATTTCAGGAATTCACCCCACTCCATGCCAAGGCTACCGGCCAGAGGACCGAAAACAGTCCTGAGGCCGAAGATAAAACGCGCGAAGAAGACCGTCCTTCCACCGTGCCGCCGAAGGAGTTCACGTGCAACGTTGATATCTTCGGATTCGAGGTGCAAGAGCTTGCGAATCCATCGAATGATCACGGCGCCAAAATGCCGACCTAAGAGGAATCCGATGTTATCCCCCATAGTACTGGTGGCGATGCCTGTCAGAATGACCCATTGCAACTGCAGGCCAGAATTCTTATGCGCGAGAAAACTCGCAAACATCAAAACTGTTTCACCCGGAACAGGCACACCAGCGCTTTCGGCAAAAAGTCCCAGGCTTACCGCCCAGTAGCCCCATGACACGAGCAACTCGCGAACCGTGTGGTACAGCCACTGCATGACTTTCCCAAGCGCGAACGAGCGACTTTGCGAAGGTAATCTCGCATGGCTTCCAGGGCGCGGTTCCATAGTTCGTGTTGTCGGCAGGAGGGTCAATCGGGAGTTAGTTGTGACATTGGGAGGGCGACGTACGCTGTCATCAGACACGCTAAAGCCATTCCTGTATGTATGTGCGCGCAATTCGCCGCCAGCAAAAAATGGCCGAGCATCTTACGGCGCTGCATACAAGAGCAATAGGATTTCCAAATTCGCGGCGGAGGAACAGATGTATGAGTACGTGAGGCGCGTGTCAGCCGCAAGTAGCCGCAAGAGGTTGCGAACTAAATGACCGGAAGCCAACCGAGTGACCGCGATCTGGCGAAGATTCGGCCGCGTGCGGACACAATTCAACTGAGCCGTGGGAGAACTGCTTTCGTGAGTGATCAAAGCGGTGTGATCCACGCAGAAGAGCCGATCCACGGACTGTGTTTGTATGAAACGCGAGTCCTTTCGGGTTATCGGTGGCTGATGAATGGCCAAACACCTGAATTCAGCTGCGGTTCAAACATTTTTCAGGCGTCATGGATGGGCTACTACATCCAGGCTCCCAAAAACTGCAAAGAAACGCCCACCGGCGAATGTAATCCGCTGCAGGAGACGGTGGAGCTTCGCCTAAAACGCGCGGTGGGTGAAGGGATGCACGAGGATGTGCAGCTGACAAATCACACGCAGATCGCGACCACAGTAAAACTTGAGCTCGAATTCAAACATCAGTTCGTTTCTCGAGAAGAAGTGAAGAACGGTCGAAAACAGCACGGGCAGCTCGAATCAGAGTGGTCGAAACCGCAACCTAACGTGTGGGAGCTGATGACAGAGTACCGGGCGGAGAATCACTACAACCATCAGGGCAACGAGGGCACGGCCAAACTCCACCGCGGCATCAAACTGCGGATCGAGAACACAACCTCAGCTCCGGAATATTCCGATAACCGGATTTGCTTCCACGTGAAGCTCGAGGCGCATGGCAAATGGCGCGACTGCCTGAGCTGGCTTGGGTATATAGAGGGAAGGCTGCTGCCGCTCGCGGCGGATTGTCCCCTGATCCATTCGGGCGCCAGTGAATGGGATGAGCGTCGCATTCGGTTCTTCAATTCCGCAACTGTCACAACCGTTCCGCATGCAGACGATCTGACTTCGGTTGTGAATCGCGTACTCCGCCGGGCGCGAGTTGACCTGGGCGATCTGCGATTGTATGACCTGGATGGTCCAGGCGGGTTTACTGTGGCCGCCGGAGTTCCGACGTACATGGAGCTCTTCGGCCGCGATACGGAAGCCGCTTCGTGGCAAGCGTCGATGCTCAGCCAGAAATTGATGCGCGGCACACTCGACGTGCTGAGCAAACTGCCCGCGAGTGAAAAGAGCGACTGGCGCGACGCGGAACCCGGCCGCATTCCTCACGAAATGCATACCGATCCGCTGGCCGTGTTGAACTACAGTCCGCAGGCGCTGTACTTCGGTTCGGTTTCGAGCTGCTTTTTGTTTCCGATTTGCCTTGCGGAGTTCTGGCATTGGACGGGCGATTTGAATTGTATTCGAGGGTATGTGGATGCCGCCATGGGTTCGCTAAAGTGGGCAGATACCTATAGCCTCGATTCAACTCATTTTTATCGATATCAGACTCACTCCGAGCAGGGAATAAAGAACCAAGGCTGGAAAGATTCCAAGGATGCCATTGTGTATCCGGATGCTTCGCAGGCGGAGACGCCCATCGGCACGTGCGAGATGCAAACGTTTATGTATGTGGCTAAATTACATTTTTCCGAAGTGCTGTGGTGGCTGGGAGAAACGGACGCGGCACGTCGGCTGTATCAAGAAGCGGAAGAGCTCAAAAGCAGGTTCAATGAAAAATTCTGGATGGAAGAAGAGGGGTATTATGCGCTGGGCATCGATTCGAAAGGGAACTGATTCGTTCCATTGCATCAGACGCCGGCCACTGCTTGTTAGCCGGAATTGCAGACGAAAACCGCGTGAACCGCGTCGCCAGACGTATGATGCGCGAGGACCTGTTTTCTGGCTGGGGCATCCGAACTCTTTCGGCTGAACACCCGGCGTATAACCCATTCTCCTACCATCGAGGTTCCGTGTGGCCGGTGACCAATGCGGGATTTGTACTCGCCTTTGCCCGGTATGGGCTACATGGAGAGATGCATCAACTTGCGAAGGCAATCTTTGAAGCTGCCAGCCTATTCGATTACGACCGCTTGCCCGAGGTTTTCGGCGGCCACCAGCGTATGCCCGATCAACCGTTTCCTGGGCTTTATACGCAAGCGAATTGGCCTCAGGCCTGGTCAGCATCGGCGGCATTTACGATATTGCAAGCACTCGTTGGAATTTATCCTTATGCGCCAGCGGACGTTTTGTTTCTGGATCCCCGCCTGCCTGATTGGCTGCCGGACATTACGGTGCAACGGCTTCACATCGGCAAAGCCCTTGTCAGCTTGAGATTTTTCCGAACAGCAAATGGGTTGACGGAGTATCAAGTGCTGGAGTTGCAAGGCCCACTCCACATCATCCGCCAGCCCAGTCCGTGGTCACTGACATCAGGATGGGCAGAGCGTATAAAGGACGTGGTAACGAGCCTCTTGCCTCGCCCACACACCCGTTCGGCTTAGTGCCTACATCCGCGGGTGCCGATCAATTCCCGCCTGTGTGGTTGGCGTTGTGAATGACGGCCCTCCTCGTCGGCAAACGCGCGCCAGCGCCCCGTTTCTTAAGGTACAACCATCTGAGGTACCTCATCCGGACCGTTCTCCAGCAATGATTCCAGCGTCGGGATGTCCACTGCCCGTTCCAGGCGCCCCATGACGATAGTTGCAAGCGAGTT
>Ga0209062_1004484_pt1 | contig 14531 bp, 11 predicted proteins | sample Coa_R2_2_FD_187158 | JGI IMG/M metagenome (GOLD analysis project Ga0209062, IMG submission 187158) | Surface soil microbial communities from Centralia Pennsylvania, which are recovering from an underground coalmine fire - Coalmine... | ecosystem: Environmental > Terrestrial > Soil > Unclassified... | reverse complement strand
GGCTTCGCGGCGGAAGTGGGCACGCACGGTCTCGGTCAGCCAGGCGAAGATGTTGCGGTCCGCCCGGCAGGTCTCGATGACCGCCAGCATCCGCTCGACGAACCGACTGCCTGATGCCGACTGCGTGCCGAAGGACAACTTCCGCCAGATGACCGCGTGCCGCAACGCGCGCTCGGCCACGTTGTTGGTCGGCTCCACGCCGTCGACGGCAACGAAGGTCCAGAGGTGTTGGAAGTGCTCGACCAACTCCTTGCAAAAACGGTAGGTGAGTGGGTTGAAGTAGCCACGCAGCAAGAACCGGCCGACCTGCTTGCGGATCGGCTGCATCCGACGTACCGCCGTGCGTCGTTGGAGCGTTCCGTCGCGGACCCGCTTCCACAACTCGAAGAGTTCTTTGGTCGGCCGCATCAGATCGCGGCCCAGACGCTTCTTGGTGTGGCACGGTGATCGATCAACGCTTGGAAGTCGCGGATCAGATGCGCCCAACACCACTGGAGCCGATCGAACTGCCAGTACATCTTGGCGCGGTCGCAGTGGATGACGCCCGCGAAGTTCTTGCCAAGCAGGTTCGTGAGTACGGCACCGCCGCGACTGGTGCGGCACGCGAAGAAGGTGAACGTCTTGGCGACGACCGTCCAGACCCACGACTTGGCCGGGCCTTCCTTGGTTGGCGATTCGTCGATGTGGAGGACGGATTGGTCGGGCAACTGCGTGGCGAGTTGGTCGTAGGCTGGTCGCACGGCGTCGGCGCAGCGGTTCGAGAGCAACACCATCCAAGCGGCGCTGGCGGGTTGGTTGAGGATGGTGCTGAGGAATTGCGCCGCCCGCCGCTTGGACTGGCGGAAGCAAGCCATGAGCAAACCGGCGAAGGCGGTCAGACGCGGCCCGGCCTGACCGCTGGGTGCACCCGCCGGCAACGCGCCACAGGTGGAGCAACCACAGTTACAAATGAGGCGATGCTGTTGATACTCGGTAACGACGGGTTGGATGTCGGGGAGTTCCCAGACTTGGTGCCGCAGCGGTTCGGGGTCGGTGCCAACGAGCGTCTGCCCGCACTTGCGGCATTCGCCGGGAAGACAGGGCACGATGGCTTGGCACTGCTCGGCGGGGATCAATGCTCGCTCGGCCTTGGGATGTCCGGGCTGACCACCGCGCCGCTTTTTGGATTTGGGCTTGGGTGGTGCGGGCTTGGCGTGTGGATGAGCGGACGAAGGCGGCAGCGAGGAGTTAGTGGAGTCCTTATTGATCTGGGCCTTCAGTTCGGCAACTTCGCGTTGAAGTTGGGCGATCTGCCGGGCCTGCCACTGGATCAGCGCGAGGACTTCCGCCGGCAGCGCGGTGAGAACTTCGGCGGAAACAGGAGGCGGTGCGTCCATGCGCCAGCGAAGATATCCGAACCCCACGCCGAGACGCTACCCCGCCCTGTGAACGGTTACTGCCCAGATCAACCGCTATGCAGTGACCCTGGTCAGCATGTTGACGAGCAACTGCGAGAGTGTCGCAGTAGTGGACATTCTGTTGGCATTGCTCACACCGACGAACAGTGTGATCTTCCGTTGGCGTCATCTCGTCCCAGCGCTTGTCGCAGACGAACTGGAACAAATTCAAAACTATGCCCAACCGCGGAGTTCTGTTGCGTTCTTCTGCCTTCGCCTGGCAGCCCTCGATCTTCAGTCGGCTCACAACCGCAAGCCAGTCGGTGGGCAACTTCGCGGCGAGTGGTTGCATCTCTTTGCGACGAGCCTTACGCCACCCATTCGTTTGGTTCGGTTCCAGTAACCGCACCGTCATCCGCAGGAACTGCGCCTTCAATCTGCTCGTTTCATCGTCGCGTTCATCGAGCCAGTCCGCATAGACCAGCCGCACGGTATCATCCGCGGGATTCTCCAAGAGCTTGCGCAGAAAGTCGTCTTCAGAGTGCATGGGAGCCTCCGATTCGAGAGAAGTGACCTTCATCGGACAGCGAAACGATCACCACGCGCCCAAGTGAAGCCCACTTTGCCTCGGCGGGTTCACTGGATCGCCTCGCGCATTGCAGCAAGAACCGCGTTCGCTCCTTCCGTGCGCAAACGCAGCAGCCAGTGCCAGTCGGCGAACGAATCGAGTAGTTCGCGGCGTCGGGCTTCATCCGCGATAGCAGCGAGAACTTCCGTCCGCACCTCCGCGAGTATCCCTACCCACTCCGCGAACAACGCGTCGAATTCCGTCTCCCACTTCTCGCGGATGCGGCGGGCCAACGCCGGCGAAGCGCCGCCAGTACTCACCGTCAGTACCAATTCTCCTCTGCGCACGACGGCCGGCAGGGTCAAGTCGCCTTCGGTTGGTGCCGTCGCGGAATTCACCCACACGCCGCGACTGCGGCAATCTACCACTACTTGAGCATTGACCTCTGGCGTGGCACAAGCAAACGCGAGAGCAGCTCCATCGAGATGTTCCGCGCGATAGGGTTCCGCGATGTGAATAACTTCTGGCGGAACAGCGAGCTGCGGTTGTGGATCGATAACGCGAACGACCGCACCAGCTTTTCGCAGTGCAGTCAGTTTCCGCATCCCGACCGCGCCGCCGCCAACAACGACAACGAGTTTCCCCGTCAGGTTCAGCAGGAGAGGAAACACGAAATCGTCCGCGACCATGAGGACAAAAAGAAACGAGACGATTCCCGCGCAACACAGCTACCCCGCGGCAGAGGCGGGGGGTTCGGCCGCAGTGTCGTTCGCGGCTGGCTCGGCGCTGCCTCCGTCGGCCTTGCGGTAATCTTCCCGTTTTTTGTGCAGCGTGTTCCGGTTGATGCCCAATCGCTGTGCGGCCTTCACCTGATTATCGCCGGATTCGCGGAGCACTTCCTCGATCAATTCGCGTTCGACGCCGTCCACCAAAAACTTGTGCAGCGTGATGCTGTCCGGCCGAGGGGCGTGCATCCCCGCCCGGACGAGCGCGTGAATGAGTGACGGAACGTCGGTGGGGGAACCGCTCCCACGCGGGCCACGAATGATTGGCCGTGCGCGGCCAAAACGCAGCAGATCCGGCGTGATCGCCCCGCCGTCGGCAAACACAATCAGCCGTTCCAGGGTGTTCTCCAGTTCACGAACATTCCCTGGCCAATCGTGATTCTTCAGTGCCTCCAATACTATCGGCGTAAGCTCCGGAACCGGGCATTTGTGGTGGTCACCGTATCGCTTGACAAAGAATTGTGCCAGAAGCGGGATGTCGTCGCGACGTTCCCGCAGTGGAGGGAGCGTAATCGGAATGACATTCAGGCGGTAATAGAGATCTTCGCGGAATTCGCCTTCCTCAACCGCTTGCTCCAGCGATGCGTTGGTTGCCGCAATCACACGCACATCCACGCGAATCGTGCGACTCTCGCCAACTCGCTCGAACTCTTTCTCCTGAAGAACGCGAAGCAACTTCACCTGCAGTTTGGGCGAGGTGCTGTTGATTTCGTCGAGAAAGATGGTGCCGCCGTGCGCGGCCTCGAATCGCCCGGTTTTGTTCTCGACCGCTCCGGTGAATGCACCCTTGATGTGCCCGAAGAGCTCGCTTTCGAGCAGATTCTCGTGCAGCGCGCCGCAATTCACACGAACGAATGGGCCATCTGCGCGCTTGCTCAGCTTATGAACAGCTTTCGCGATGACTTCCTTCCCAGTACCGGTCTCGCCAATGAGAAGAACATGCGCCGATTTGGGCGCAGCGAGACGAACAAGACGGTAAACGTCCTGCATGGCCGGTGCGCTGCCCACAATTTCGGGCAACGGCGGCTCGAACTGCTCAGTTTTTGGCATCAACTCAGCGCTTCCGGGAGAGGAAGCCACGGGCATGATTCAAAACATGCTCCGCATGGAGAGAGTGTATTATTTAATGCCCGCCATTGCCACACCATTAGCACAAAAATTGAGCAATTCCACCCTATCCGCCGTCATGAACGATCCAGAACGAGATCCACCACCCAGCATCCGCGGATGTGCCGTTGGGCAAGGTCGCGGCAGTGGGACAGGATGTCGGTGTTGTCGCAGCCAGCGTCTTGAAGGGCATCGGCCAGAATCGGCATCGCGCCGAACTCGCGTGCTTCATACATCTGGCGCGCCAGCGACAGGACGGTGTCGGTGCGCCAGGCGGGAGAAAAGACAATCGGACAGAAGGGATTGCCGAAGATGTCGCGAAGGAGGGAAGCTTGCGTCAGGCGCTCAATTCCTTTTTCGATACGGCTTGCGAAGGTTGTCGCCCAGGACACGGACCGAGCAACACCCAGAGCGTTCATCTCCTGGCTGACGCAACAATCGGCAGCTCGGATGGCGTTCAGGGGTTTCCCAACAGGTGTCGCCCGAAGTTCGGGTTCGATCGCGGCGGAGGCTTCGGCTAATTCGTCGGATGTGATTGTTCCGTCCGCAAATCTCTCTGCTCGATCCACAGCACGGCGTGATGCCACCGCCCGCGTCAAACGATACCAAACACGGCGAGTACATGCACAGCAGAACAACCGCAACTTTCGGTTGCGAGAGTTTGCGAAACGGTGCAGGAAAGCCAACATCTCGTCTGGCTCCTTGCATTCCCGCCATTTCGCTTCGTTCATGGTGAGTCTTGAAGTGAATCCGCGACAATGGTGAGCATTGCGGATTGCGACACAGAGGAAGTGAGAGAACATTGCGTGGGACGGGCTCTTCCCCGCCCCACGCATTACCACTCGATTTTACTCCACTGGTACGCGGCCAGCAAAGCAGTCCGCAGCGAGCCGGTAGTTGCGCTGAAGTTCGTAAGCGCGACCCATCAGCCCGAGCACTTCCGCTCGGTCCATCCCCGGTCGGTCGATGAGAGTGCGGCAGCGGCGAATACATTCCTCTGCGTGCCGCTGGCGGTAAGCCATCCCGGCTAACCGGAACTCGGCATGCGCGCCAAGTCCCTTCGCGTCGGCCGCGGCGACCGCGAGATAGCGCTGGCGCGCCGGTTCGAATCGATCGAGCAGGTCATACCACTGAGCGGCGTCGAACGTCATCCGGACCGCAAGCGGTCCGCGAATCGTTTCGGTCGCCGCATCGTACAACGCCGCTGTCCGTTCGGGAAGATCGAGGGTGCGGTATACCTGCCCGGCGAGGAAGAGCCCGCAGGGGCCAAGCCCACGAGCATTGGACGTTTGGTGGAGCGCATCCAGTAAGATCTCGCGGCGGCCTTTGGTTGGCGTGGAGCGATAGCGGAAAAGAGATTCAAACAACTTGGCGAGGTTGGCGTGCGTTTCGCGGGAATCGATCCGGTAGTCGCCGAGCACTTTCTTTGCCGCTTCGTCATTTCCTTCGAGTACCTCGCACGCGCAGATTCCAATGGCCGCCGCCGATGTGACTTCTCGCGTCCGACCACTGATAGCTGAACGGAATGCCTTTTTGGCGGCGGACTCATCGCCGCTATCCAGATGCAACCGCCCCACCCACCACCAGCCGTAATCGGCCCAGCGGCTGCGCGGGGTGCGATCGGCCAAGCTGACAAAGCGGCTGCGCGCGGCTGGAAGTTCATTCAGCCGCAGTTCGGCAAGGCCGATGTTGTATAGCGCATGCGGCACCTGCGATGCTTCCGGCGCGGTGTCCAGCACCAGTTGATATTCCTTGGCGGCTTCACGTGTGTGTCCGGCCAGAAACTCGTAGTTACCGAGGTAGATTCGCGCCGACAGAATCAGTGGGTGTTCGGGAGCACCCGCAATCGCTCGCTGGAAGCTCCGCGCAACCCGGGCGTGATCGCCAGCCGCGGACGCAGACGAAGCAGTCAAATCTGCCGATTCGAGCTTCCACTGCACACCAAAGCGCCCGGTGAGCGCGACGAGTAACTCCTCGATCGGCATCGACTCCACATCGACTGCCGCCACTTCTTTTTCCAATGCGGTGGATATGGTTTTATCCAGGTGCAATTTCAGACCTGCCGCGGTAGAAATCGCTCGCAGGAGATCCGGCAATGGTCGTTCCGCGAGGTGCGCGGTGACGACAAATCCACCCGCCGCGTTCGCATCGCGGTGGGCCGCGATCGCATTCGGCGCTGCCGGCCCGACACTCCCCGCCGGCGTGGTGTCTGGTGGGAGCCATTCGTAGTATTTATCGAGCTCGCCGCTCAGCGCCGGCCAGGCGATGGCCTCTGGTTCGAATGGATCGAGGGCACGAACCGGACCGAGCCGCAGTGCATTGAACCGCGCACGCAGGAAAAGGCATTCTTCCAGTATGTGGGTCCCCGCGCAGTCAGGGTGACCGGTGCGCAGGAAGACGCGATCGAGATGCGCCTGAGCCGATCCCAGATCGCCAGCCGCCGCGGAACACCTTGCCTGACCCAGCAGGGCCCGGGCCCACGCCGCCTGATCGTTCTCGCTCGATTCCGCGCGTCGATAAGCCTCGGTCGCTTGTTTCAACCGGCCGGTCGCTTCCAGACACACCGCTTCGCGATAGGCCAGAGCCGCTGGCCGCATATTCCGTTCGCGATTGCACAGTGCCAAGGCCTCCGTGAATGCTCCAGCACGGATCAGCGTATCAATTGTCACATTGTCGCCAGTATTCTCTGACGTGGGATTCGCGACCTGCGCACTGGCCTCCGGGAGCGCCGGTCGCGGGAGGAGCAGCGTGGATGCAACACCTCCTCCGATACCCAAGAGGGGAGGGAGAGCGAAAAGGAGTATCTTGCCAAGTCCTCCATGTGAAGACCGGGCCATACCTGGAGCGGATGAGGGTTTCGCTGTGGCCACGGCTGCGGCATCGGCTGCAGCCATCTCCCGTTCGGCTTCGGCTTGGGCTTCGGCCCAGGCCGCCAATTGTTCGGGGGTCGGCGGTGGCGGTTCCATCACTGTGCTCATCACACTCTCCCGGTTGGAGTCGGGATGTACGGTTCCTCTAAGCATGTGGTAAAATCGAACCTCAGGCGGCCGATTTTTCCGAACTGGAGAAGTTCAGGCAATTTTTGGCCGCGTTCTTCGATGATAATTTCCGGCAGGCATCAACATCCTCGCCTTCACCCGAATCAGTCAGCCGACTATGCGAGTCAATCCAACAGGTACTTCGCCGATCGTTCCGAACTCCGGTGCGTCCGCAGCGCGTACCACGGCGAGCACGACCGAGTCACCCGGAACTGCATCGGAACCCAACTCGTTCGCTCCATCGGCGGACCTGGCAGCCTTGTTGACTGCTGTCCGCCAGGCGCCAGAAGTCCGGCCGGAAGCGGTTGCAGCCGCCACGGCCAATCTGTCTGCCGGCAACCTCCAGACTCGGCAAGCCGCTGCCGACAGTGCGAAATCGTTGCTTGATTCCGGCGACCTCGGACGCGGCGAATAGCCCGGATCGACCACATTACCGCGAATTTTTCGGATCGGGGCAAATCTGTTTCGTCGGTCACGATAACCATCTCCAACCTGACCCGACGCGGGAACGGAACCCAAACGGAGATGCGATGATTACCATCAACGCCCTTGTAATCGACGACTCGCGCGTAATGCGCAACATGGTTATGCAGGCCCTTCAAAAGGCCCGGCTCGCAACGTTCACCTTCATCGAAGCCCAAGATGGAGCGGATGCTCTGACCAAATTCGATCCCAAAACGATCGACATCTGCTTCATTGACTGGAACATGCCGAACATGACCGGCATTGAATTCATTCGCAAAGCGCGAGCGACGGGAGCCGCGTTTGAAGTGCCGATGGTCATGGTGACGAGCGAACGGTCAGTGGCGAAGATTGAAGAGGCTCTCAATGCGGCCGGGGCCGATGCCTACATCTGCAAGCCGTTTACCCCGGAAGATATGCAAGTCAAACTCCAGAAAGTCATCGGCCGCCTGGAGACTCGCAAACAACCAGATGCCCCAGCGCCCAGCGGCGGCTTCTTTTCGGGCCTGTTCAGCTAAAAACCGTCCGTCTTCGTTGGAAGGACGATGAGTTCACAGGTCGAGAGAAACAGCAGATTTCTGTCGTGATTGTTGCGTTGGAGCGGCCGTGAAGCACGGCTTTGCAGGTGCCCGTCGGTCTGCCAATAGCCCGGCGGCCCGCAAGCTCCAATTGATGATTGATGACCTACGAGGCTTGCCTTCTCAAACACACATTCCAAGGATAATTCTCGATGGCCACGCAAGCTCCGGCCGCTATTTTCCCACCTGCAATTTCTGCGGCAGTTCGGGAGGCTGCGATTGAGTTCTTCGGTTCCTACTGTGGCATGCACCCGCGTGAACAGGCCGATGTCCCGATCGAATGCCCCAGCGCTGGGATTATGGGCGCAATCTCATTTTTCGGCGATCCGGTATGGTCTCTTGCTCTAGTCCTACCGGAACCGACCGCTGTAGTCGCTGCCAAGTCGTTCGCCGGCTTTGACATCCCCTTCGATAGCGCGGATATGGGCGATATGGTTGGAGAAATGGCGAATGTGATGGCCGGCGACATCGTCGCCCGGCTTGATGCCAAAGGTGTTAAGGCTCAGATGTCGTTGCCAACGGTCGCCCGCGGAAACAACGTGGAGTTGCTCTCCCCGCCGAACGCATGCCGAATGCAGTTACGATTTGAAAGTCCCACCGGCGGTTTCTGGTTCCGATTGGTGAAAGCGCTCGACCACCTGCCGAGCGTTCGCCGTTCCGGCTCCTGACAGAGCCGAGTGAGCAGCGACGCTGCTCACTTGACGGCCGCAAGCAAGCAAGCGGCGATCCGGTCGAGCGAAACCACTTCCTCGGCCGCACCCAAAGAGATCGCCTCCTTGGGCATACCAAAAACCACACACGTAGACTCATCCTGAGCAATTGTTCGTGAACCGGCCCGACGCATCGCCAAAAGCCCGCGCGCGCCGTCGTCCCCCATTCCAGTTAAAATGGCGCCGACGGCATTCGGGCCGAGTTCGCGGGCACACGACTCGAACAGCACATCCACCGATGGGCGATGGCGGTTAACGGGCTCTCCGCCCGCGACGCGCACAGTCGTCATCGCCCCATTGCGGATCACGCTCAAATGGAAGTTACCCGGCGCGATGAGAGCGTGCCCGGGCAGCACGCGATCTCCATCCTTGGCCTCGGACACGCGGATCGCACACGTTCTATCCAGTCTCACCGCATACGACTTGGTGAACCCCTCCGGCATATGAATGACAGCCACCACTCCCGGTGCATCGGCCGGCAGCGATCCGAGAACCGTGGCGAGCGCCTCGCACCCGCCGGTCGAGGTGCCGATCGCCAGCACCTTGTGCGTTGCGCGGAACCCGCCACCGATCACGGGCGGTCGAGCTACTGGAGTCACCACGCGCGGCCGTGCGCTCGCGGCTGCCTTCACCTTCGCCACAATCTCATCGGCCAACTCGACCGTTCCCGTTGTCACGTCGAGTTTCGGTTTGGTGACAAAATCCACGGCCCCCAACTCCAGCGCTCGAAACGTGGTTTCGCAGTTTCGCTCGGTGAGCGATGACACCATCACCACCGGTAGCGGACGGTGCGCCATCAGTTTGCCGAGAAATGTTAGCCCGTCCATTCGTGGCATCTCGACATCCAGCGTGAGCACATCCGGGGAGACTTGCTTGATCTTGTCCCACGCCGTGTACGGATCACTCACCGCCCCGACCACTTCCAACTGCGGGTCGCGCCGAAGGATTTCCGTCAGTAATTGCCGCATCAATGCGGAGTCATCCACCACCAACACCTTCGACTTGCGCACGGTACCACCTCATTGTCGGGTATCCCGTCGATTTGGGCGGTGGGTTTGGGTACGGGAGTTGTGTATTAGAATAACCGAAACATGGAGCAACTCCCGCACTCGAATCGCTCCGCCGAAAATCCGCCCATCGAGGCAGGAGCACATTCTATTTGCCAACGGAAAGATCGCACCAGAGTACTTAGAACAGAGTAATGGCATCCGCGGGCGGAGCCTCAACACGGCTTTGGAGGTCGCGGTTAAACTTCTCCTCATCCCGCATCACCGACGTCATGTCGCGGCCATCGAGTGCTCTCGCCCAGGCCTGTCCCGTGTGTGGGTGGAACCGGACCAACAGGCCACGATTCCCGCCCAAACATTGTGCGTCCACCGGGATACCCTCATCGGCGAGGTATTGCAGTACGAACTCGCTGTTCTTTGCCCCAACATTCAGCCGTTCCGATACGACGTCCAATACTTTTGCTCCTCCGAACACCTTCGCTCTGAGTCGGCTCCGATCCCCACCTTTTTTCATAACCGCTGTAATCAATAGTTCCATGGCATGTGCTCCGTAGCGAGCATTCACCCCCTCATCTGACACGCCGGGCAACGAAAAGTGGTTCATCCCACCGATACCCGTTTCCGGGTCAACGACGCAGGCGGAAACACACGACCCCAGCAGAGTCTTGAGCACGGCCGGTCCCTGGGTCGCCATCACGTCGCCGAGGATGATGGTATGTTCTCGCATCCCCGGCGTGGAAGGAGAAGGGGAGGCAGGCGGTGAAATTGGAGCGGCCGGCCTGGCCGTCGTGTGTGGGCGATATACCGTACCCCCAATCGGGGTGAACAAATCGGCCATCGAATGGAGACTTTCCGAATGGCCAAGGAAGAGCAGACCGTCGGCTCCCAACTGGGCCGCGAACCGGGTCAAGAGCTGCCGTTGGGTATCACGGTCGAAATAGATGATCACGTTGCGGCAAAAGATCGCGTCGAATTGGGCGCGAATCGGCCACGGATGATCCATGAAATTGAGCTGCCGGAACGTGATCAGCTCACGCAATTCCGGGCGGACAGAAACCTTCCCGGCGTTGGCGCCGGTGCCGCGCAGGAAGTATTTGTGCAGTAATTCGGTGGAGATACCAGCGAGGCGGTCCGTGTCGTACACGCCCCGCTGCGCGGTTGCCAGGACCGCCGTGTCAATATCGGACGCAAGGATTTGGAGGTCCCACCCCTCCGCCGCCGGACACGCCTCGCGCAGAGTCATGGCCAGCGTGTACGGTTCTTCCCCCGTCGAACAACCCGCACTCCATATACGAAGTCGGCGGCTCCCCCTCGCTCGGTACCGCGGGATAACCGTGTCGCGAAGGTAGTCGAAGTGGTGAGCCTCGCGGAAGAAATCGGTCTTGTTGGTGGTCAGGGCGTTGATGAACTCCTGCCGTTCAGTGCCACTCGGGTCGCTATCAAGGAGATCCAGATACTCGCGAACCGACGACAGTCCGTGGTAGCGGAGCCGCTTGGCCAGCCGGGAGAAGACCATGTCACGTTTCGAGGTACCAAGAGTGATGCCCGTCTGGTCGTGAAGGAGCCGACGAACCGTCTCGAACTCATCGTCCTGAATGCCGGGACCGTCCCACATCGAGTTTGGCTCAGCCTTTTGGATCTCACGCATTGCGTCACCCGGAGTCGGAATATACATGTCGATAGCGGCGCTCCTGCGCCGCTGAAAAAACGATTGAACTGCCCGGCAAAAGAACTCGCCTCAGAACTCGGTGAAGCCATCGTCGGTCTTGGCAGAGCCGAGGCGATCGAGTTCGTGAGTATGACCATTCTTCATTGCCTGAGCCACAGCAGGCCGAGGCTTCGATGCTGCTGGAGCCTTCGCCTTACCATTGCCGGCCGCAGCACGGGACACCACAGGCCGAACCGACTCACTCTGGCCCAACTTGAACCGGCTGACGAGTTCGCGAAGTTGGCCAGCCTGATCGGTGAGAGTCTGAGCCGTGGCACTCATCTCCTCCGTCTGACTCGCATTCCGCTGCGTCACCGTGTCCATCTGCGTCACGGCCTTGTTCACCTGATCAATTCCCGTCGACTGCTCACGGCTGGCCGCCGCTATCTCCGTCACAATGTCCGTCACACGCTTCACCGATGTGACGATCTCTGTCAACGTTGCACCCGAGCGGTTCACCAACTCGCTCCCCGCCTCCACCTTCTTCACTGAGTCCTGAATCAGAGCCTTGATCTCCTTGGCAGCGGTGGCACTCCGCTGAGCCAGGTTGCGGACTTCAGCAGCCACCACAGCAAATCCTCGACCCTGCTCACCAGCACGAGCCGCCTCCACCGCGGCATTCAACGCCAGCAGATTCGTCTGGAAGGCAATCTCATCGATGGCGGTGATGATCTCCGCTATCTTCTTGGAAGACTGGTTGATCTCACCCATCGCCTCCACAGCATTGCCCACCACCTGTCCACCCTTCTCCGCCACATCCTTCGAGCCGCTGGCCAATTGACGCGCCTGCTGGGCACTGTCGGAGTTCTGCTTGACGGTGGCCGTGATCTCTTCCAGTGTGCTGGCCGTCTCTTCCAGGCTCGACGCTTGCTGCTGGGCCCCCGTGGCGATCTCTTCGCTGGCTGAAGCCAGTTGACCGGAGGCATCGGCGAGTTGTTCGGAGACTTCCCGCACACCTTCGAGTGTTTCGCGGACGGTGGTGATGGCTTGGTTGAGGGCAGCAGCCATTTTGCCCACGGCGTCGTCGCCCAAGTCGGGAATCTGCTGCGTGAAGTCTCCTACAGACATGGCATTGACAGACATCAAGATCGCGCTGATCTTCTTCTGTAACTCCATCGCCTGGACGGCATCTCGGGCGGACGCGGCTCGATCCTTCTCGGCCTGAAGACGATCCCGCTCGGCCTGCTCGGCGATACGCTGGCGTTCCAGTTCGGCCACGGCTCGGTCTTTCTCCGTCTGTTTCTGCTCGGCGTCCTTCGCCGCCTGGAGTGCGTCTATGGTCGTGTTCAGAGTCGCGCCGATTCGTCCCACCTCATCCCGGCTGGTGATTTCGACCCGCTTTGAGAAGTCCGCGGCAGCTGTGGCCTCGAGCACGCGGACGATTTGGGCAATGGGGCGGCAAATGGCCCGTGCCAGCAGTAGCGCGAACGCCAGGATCAGAAAGAACGCGACTGCGCTAATCCCCCCGAGGAGAAACACCTGCCGTTGGCCATGCGCGCTAACCCGGGCCGAAATTGCTTGAACCTCCGCTTCATCAATGACCACCCCGATCACCCAATCCCAGGGGGCAAAGTACATGAAGCGGATCAGCTTTTTGGTGGGGCCCGAATTGTCGGAACTCTGCCAGGTGTGCGAGTACTCCGCAATGGCACTGTCCGTAAGAGTCACCGCACGCCGGGACAGTTCGCTGAGAGCCGCCTGGAGTTCCTCCCCACGATTGTCCCGCGGTTTGATGATCCATCCTCCTTGGGAGTCGACCACGAAGGTGCGGCCGGTCGTGCCCACCCGCATGTTGGTGATCGCTGTCCGTAGAGCTGGGACGTTCTCCTGGGGAACGCCCACATAGAGCGAGCCGATCACTCGCCCCGTTCGATCAACAATCGGTTCGTAGGCGGTGATGTACCACGCTTTCACGACGAATGCTCGCCCACGGTACGTCTCGCCTCGGAGGAGCGAGGCCACAACCGCGTTTTTTTTCCCATCAGGCCCAGTGGCGGGGATGTACGTTCCGATGGCTCGCCGTCCGCTTGCGTCCTCAATGTTCGTGCAGACGCGAATCATGTCTCCTTCTTCATTCACACGTTGGAAAATCGTGCAGGTGGCCCCAGTCGCATTTTTGACCTCATCCACGAGTGGCGAGGGCTTGTCCTTGTCTGCGTTTTGCCCCAACCACATCTTGCCCAACATCATCTTGGGCAGGCGGACGGAACGACCGGCTCGGGTGAACTGGTTGGTTGCGGACCAGGAGACCATCTCTGGGGCGAATTGAAACCCACCCCGTTCGTCGGCGAGCTTATGAGCTGTCTTGAGATCAACCTCCAATAATTGTCGAAGGCTTTCTTGCTGAGTCACGCACAACGATCCAATAGCTTCGACGGTCAAGTCGATCTTGTCCGAACTCAGACGGCCGCATTCTTCCGCGGTGTCTCGCGCCATGGCCTGGGTCGTCTGGATGGAGACCAAGACAATAGCGAGCGCAAGGAGCAAGCAGAATGCCGCAAAGCAAAACAGCTTCATCCGTAGGGGTAAGGATCGGTACATCTGATGTTCCTGATTGCGGCTCGCTCGGTTCGTCAGTCGAAGCATTCGGATGGTTTCTGCGGATATTGCTCCACGTTCGTTTTGATCCCGCCAGTTCCCGCGAATCCTTCCAAAATCCAAGCATAGGACAAATTAGAAGATAATGTCTATTATTAGATTGCTCTATATATCTATTTTTTAACTGATTACTTTATCTGCAATTGCATTAGCTGGCGAAGATCTCAGCCTTCGCCAGCTAATGCCAATCAAAGCACGCGACATCGACTGAGCCGACTCAGAACTCGGTGAAGCCGTCATCGGTTTTGGCAGAGCCGAGACGGTCGAGTTCGTGAGCATGGCCATTCTTCATTGCCTGAGCCCTCGCAGGCGGAAGTTTGGTTGCGGTTATTGTCGGTCGAGAGCGGTCTTTCTTTGCTCCCACATAAGTTTGATGCACCGAAGCAGAGCCAGCCTCAGGACTCAGTTTGAACCGGCTGACGAGTTCGCGAAGTTGGCCAGCCTGATCGGTGAGAGTCTGAGCCGTCGCACTCATCTCCTCCGTCTGACTCGCATTCCGCTGCGTCACCGTGTCCATCTGCGTCACGGCCTTGTTCACCTGATCAATTCCCGTCGACTGCTCACGGCTGGCCGCCGCTATCTCCGTCACAATGT
>Ga0209062_1004481_pt1 | contig 14537 bp, 12 predicted proteins | sample Coa_R2_2_FD_187158 | JGI IMG/M metagenome (GOLD analysis project Ga0209062, IMG submission 187158) | Surface soil microbial communities from Centralia Pennsylvania, which are recovering from an underground coalmine fire - Coalmine... | ecosystem: Environmental > Terrestrial > Soil > Unclassified... | reverse complement strand
AGTAATAAAATGTTCCACCTGAGCCTTCGGCACGGCAAAGCCGAACGTTGTTGATCTGTGAGGGAGCCGATGCCGAGAAAAAGGGCAGCCTTTTGTAGTTGATCAGTTGGTATTCTAACTAATTAGTGGTGTAACAAGGCTGCCCTTTTTCTAGTGGCAAAATTCCAGAGCGCAGTAGGTTATTCGTGGTAATAAGGTGGAACATTTTATTTTTTGGATCTCCCTAATTGTGATTTGTTTGATATCCTTTATTGCTTTTAATGCGTCTACTAAAGTAAAAACTTCTCCAGATTGTTGCATTAATGCAACGATCTCATTCCAATTTTCCCAGACTGCAATATATCTATATGCTTTTGTTTTTTCACAATTACAATTATTTTCAACCCATGTTGCAAAACCAGATCCTTTAACTTTTTTAATTCCTCTAAAATCATCTCTAACTTTAGCCAAACGTTCACCAGCATTTTTATAATGCTCTAACGATTTACCAAATGCTTTATCGAAGAAAGGCAGAGGGCAGAGGGCAGCTATGCTGAAGGGATTTATCCCTTTCTGAATGCAAGGGACCCTTTGCGCGACCGCTCGTGTGCAAGGGTTTAAGACCCCGACCAAATTTCCAATTTGGTGGCCTCATTCAGGTGGGGTTAGAATCCCCATCTGAATGAAACATAAGTGCCTTCTGCCTCCTGCCTTCTGCCTTCTTCAATCCCTTTCTCTATTTGCTGTTTGATATAATCGGCATCATTTCCAATTGAAACTACTTTTAAACCTTGCTGTTTCTGTATCTCAGACATAACATTTACCTAGAATATGTCATTGTCATTTTGAAATACTTCATAAAGGTTAATTGATGAAGATAATTGACTAATTTTCTGTATCTCAAACATAACATTTACCTAGAATATATTAAACCTAAATTTTCGTTTTAGTGACTAAAATGAAATTTATTCATTGTGATAAAATGATGTTGTCTAAATTCCCTTGCGGGATTGAATGGATAGCTGATTTATCTCTTGAGCAGTGGCTTAACTCCACTGCTCTTTTACTTTTCTATTGACGGATGGTTTTACTCTTTTATTCTCATATAGTCTAGATAAGCTCACTAGTAAAAAAGGGGTATTGTTTAATCAAGCAATGATGTTGATTTTACGTCGTTGCTTTTCTTGTCTTGTAAGTTTTCATATACAACAATTATTATTAGATTAATTCTATTGATAGATGATAAAAATATTTTACATTCGTATCGTTTAAATAGCCTTATTCCAGCGAAATGAGGCAGACTGCTTTATTTAAGCAACAATGTTAATTATATTGTTGCTTTTTACTATCACAACAGATTAGATTTAGCTTGGCTTCTATCTAAAATAATTATTGACACCATTTTTCTTCATTTTTCATTTTAGTCCCTAAAATGAAATTTATTCTTGGTATAATAGTAGCAAAAAAGTAAGTCACATTTATCAATTAGCTTAATTATAATTCTCAAGCAGTGGATTAACACCACTGCTTTTATTTTTACAAGATTCTAAAGTGCAATATATTATTATTGATACATACTACTATTGATGGATGGTTTTATTATTTTGTATTCATAGAATTTAATTGAATTCGATACTCTAAGATAAGATATTATCTCGCTGTAGCAACAATATGTCATCATTGTTGCTTTTTATTTTTTTGTAATCCTAAACACAAAAGCGGAAACATTTTTTTACTGATCTCTACTACTATAGATGGTTGTATTAGCTTGTTTTATTAACATATATTTATAGTGCGAGATAACGATGCTTCAATCATCATCAGAATTTTTTATAGAGCAACGGTGTACATTGTTCCGTTGCTTTTTGTTATTAAAATAGATTCGCTTGAACTTGGTTTACATTTAAACAAATTATTAATATTGTCCATATTTTATTAATACAGGCTTCGATAGAATAATAGTGCAACTCGATTGTTCGTCTCTAACCGCTTAAGATGAATTTTAAAGACAGTGGTATTAGCCCACTGCTTTTTCTTGAGTATGGAAAGTTGAGAAGCAATCCTTACAAAACCATATTTGAGCATTTTCGGGCGTTGGAAGTTCATCAATACTGTCGAATTCAATATTATTTGATTCGTATTCTGAGCAAATTATTTGCATAAATTCTATACTGTGATACATTTTTAATGATGTGTGTCTGCAAAAAGATATATATCCTGTAAGTAAAAAATTTGTAAGCAGTGGTAATTTCATTACGAGATTACCCTTTCCACATCCCCACCCTACTCCCCTCTGATTTGGTATGTAATGCCCTAACTTGGCTTGGTGAGCATGATAAAAGATTCCCAAAAACAGAAGACACTGAACGGGTAAACCGCAGACGGTCCAAAGTACTGAACGAAAACGCTAAGGAGTGGCAGATCATCCCAGAGATGACTTACCACAAGTTTAGAGGTGCTTACCTGCGTGCGAGTATTGTCAATTCTGGGGTTGACCCGTTTGATTACCTTTCTTACGCTCAAAGCATTTTAGGGGATGATGATGAAGCCACAATTAAGGCTTATCAACGCTTTCAGATTAAAACAGGTAGCCTAACTAAAATCTAGGAAAGTCCCTATACAAACAAATTTAAATATATACATACATACTTGACTATATATATTAAATCGAATAGTGTAGGGACACGCAAAAAGACCACTCTGATTATGCCTAAGACCGAACCCAAAAAGATATCCATTGCCCAGCAAATAAGAGCCATCACTAACGATGCTATTCAAAAGCTTCAGTTAGTGAAAACTGAAAAAGAGAGTAGAGAAGTCATTAACAAAGCTTGGCGATCGCTCAAACAGCTAGTACCGAATAAAGACTCTTTTCATCAACGATCGCTCTCAACGACACTACGCACACATCACTCTCGCCACTACTACGTTGCTCTTTCTGCTAGAGCATGACAACAACATAATTTCACTGCCCTTCATCCCATTACAAAAGTCCTACCCGCAACTAACTCTTCCTTTCAAATACCTTTTTTCCTGCCACCTCAGATCTTCTACCCACCTCTTGTGTCCCCCTCCGCCTTTTTTCACCAAAACTGCACTCTTAGCCTTGTGTCTCCCCTTCCACCAAGATCACCAAAAACTGCCAAGAACCAAGTTATGCTTCTTATGTTAGGAATTGCTGAGAATCAATCAACGCAATTATAAGGGTTTCAGACACTAAAATACTTGGCTATGCTTCCAGTCCCTGAAAACTTTTGGGTATAGTGACACTTGTCTTGCAAAGATACAAAAAAAAACCACCTCAATGCAGCACAAGGGTGGTTTCTTCCAGTAAGAAACTAATTAAACTATCAGACAATCTTATTCCTCAATTGTGAGGAAACTCTAAGAATTGCATTATCAAAACAGGGATATCCTTAAATGCTAAACTGTCACTTATAAGCAGGTAAATAACAGCATGAAAATGGGAAATACCTGACTCCGTTGTGAAGCTAGGCTTGTAAAAACATTATTAAATGCCTTTTTTGCTGCCACGTCACTTACCAGTAATAAAACGAAGCGCCTTATTAGGGAGATCCAAAAAATAAAATGAGCCACCAATATACCACGAATAACCTACTGCGCTGACAGATCAACAACGTTCGGCAAAGCCTTGCCGAAGGCTCAGGTGGGACATTTTATTACTGGCAAGTGCCTTACCACGACATAACCTTCTGCACCGACGGATCAACCACAAAGGCTCTTCGTTTTATTTTTTTGGATCTCCCCACCTCCTGTGCCTCCCCCTCCACCTTTGATCACCAAAATTGCACATGAGCCAATCTAATTTGATACTCGACACCAAGTGTCTGCGATCGCTCTTCATTTTATTTTTAATTCCAAAACTCCTCCTCCTCAAGAAAATTTCATCTTATGTGCAAATCCTCTCTCTACATAGCAATTTGCACATAAACTGAATTTTTTGCTCATATCTTGAATTTTTTTGCTCATATCTTGAAATCCCTTTCACTACCACTCCTAAGCGAAACTCAACCCACACATGCATTCAAGAGCTTTCCCTTCCCATCCTACGATTGGCTTCATCTTCACTCCCATTGGGCAGAATTTTTCATCTTTTGCGCAAATCTCGCCAGAATTTTTCATCTTTTGCGTCACCATTTTTCATCTTATGTGCAAATCATCCCCTCAAACTCCCTTTCCTTCGTCCCAAATATTTCATCTTATGTGCAATCCGACAACCATCACCTTAAAAGCTTACGCCCAATCAGCATAGGCAAATCTGGGCTTATGCTCATCCATTGCGGCTACTGGCACTTATAGCCGCGCTATCGCCTCACCTTGCATTTACTAAGCATATTTACTCTGCTTGCAGATGCTATCACTCATCTTGTAGCTAATTGTAAAGAAACGTAAAGCAGGTGATCGCCACGGCTTCAATTTTTCAGTATGACGCACAAATCTTGCTACACTTTGCTTCTCAGTACAATAACCAATTGCAGATGCATTTTTCTCGTTTTTGATGCACTTCATACAATCACTTGTCAATAGATAGTTGAGAATTTTGTCAACAGTGAAAAAAACTAGTGTGACTAACTTGCCTAGTAAGTTTCTACTCCTATATAAGGGATTTGAGTCACAGTAGTTATTTGACACACATGCATACTACATGATATGAAAACTCTCTGAAATCATTGCAATCTCACTCATTCTTTGCTCTCAATCACACTAGTGCTTCACGCTACTCTACGTACTATTATGTATAAATATGTATACTGTGTTAGTATGAAGACTCAGTAGGTACGGGGAGGAGGGGACAAATAAAAAAGCACTTAGTACCTATGTGGCTGAGTGTAAAAGTGAAAAAGTGAAAATTGCTGATATTTCTTTAATTATTTTAGCCGCATACTTGCTGAACTTACTGTTGCTATGACGATTTTGCGTTATCTATTAAATGGATAGGCTTGTCATTCTAACCCCTAGAATTTCTAGGGGTTCATTTTAGTGACTTAAATGAAAAACACTTAGTTGTCTGAATAACTAAGTGTTCGGTCAGTGAGATCTATTATCCGAAAATATTTTATCAGGTAATTAGGATGCTATTAATAGCAAAAGCTACCCCAGTAGATTTATAAGGGCAGCAAGTAAAAGCTAAGTTGATAACCAACAATCAATTTAAATTTATCTTTTAATTGTGAAAATCTTGAGTAATTAAAGTATGTAATCCGTAAATCCTGGAATTTCATCTATAAAACCAGGGCACTTATCTACAAGAAAACTGAGAAACACTTTAAGAATTGTCTCTTACTCTGCTTTTAATTCTTGTATTTCATCATCTTCTAAATCTTCAGATTGCATAGATTTTAAATCTTCATCAATCAACTGAAATGCCTTAATTCTAGCATTTTCTGCTGATTCAAAGCCTTCCGTGATTATGCATTCAACCGGACAACTTTGATAATAAGCGTAATACTTATTATCAGATTTTTTGATGGTTTCAACTTCGAAGCTTCAATAATTTATTGTCATTTTACATTTCAAATCGAATAATAGTAAAAAATCCCTAGAAGGGATTGAAGAAATACCAAAAGTTTTAGAGCGTTACTAGAGAATTGTTAGAAAAAATCGCGTGTAGTAGTGCAATAAGAGCACTAATAGATTATATCAAATATCAATTAATACTATCATTGCTCTAGTGTCTGAGTCAAGCTTTTAGGTGCTTTTGGTGTTGATTTTGCACTGTTATTAATGCTGTTTAAAGCAGATGGTTTGGGGTTGGTTGAAACCAAAAATTGAAGTAACCTTTTCACCTCATCATTAAATTCATGTTGTTTGTTAAACGATTCATTCATCTCTTGAATTGTTTCTCTCAATTCAAGAATATTTTGATTATTCTGCTCTTGAGCCCAGGGTAAGAGCATCTCAGTCAGTCTTGACACAAGGAATCAGAAGAATCTAATGTATTGTTAATGAAACAACAACTGAGAACCTGAATCATATAATTGTTATACATAGCAGTGCGTTTCATTTTTTGACGCAGACTACGTTTGTAAGAGTGTTCACAGTTAAGAGCATTAAGAGCGATGCGTCGTAAAAGTTGATAAAGTCTACTATTTTTGTTAGAATACATCTCAGTTATAGATATAATTTGGACTTTTGGGGCAGGTGTTGACGCACTTGCCTTCTTTTTATCTAAGGGATTAGATTTTCGTTTTAGTGACTAAAACGAAAATTACCGAGATATCTGCAACGTACATGCAACAAATACATAGAATATTGCAGACATCTAACACCCATCTAAATCCGTAAGGAGAAATACGGATAGAATTGAATCTCTTGTATATCATTATATCACATGTTTTCATTTGTGTACTACATATTTCAAAAATTTTGCTATAATTGTTACAGGGAAAACTAGTTGATGAGGGTTTAACATCATGGGAGCGGGTAGACCTCCAAAAGGGAAACAACGAAAGAGTGCTCATATTTGTGTAAGAGTTGAGAGCGATGAATTAGAAAGAATAAGAGAAGTTGCGGTTAAATTAAATATGTCTCTTAGTGATTTTGTTCTCAAATCTACGCTTCAAAAAATGAAAGAGATTGAGTCACAAAGCCAAAATAATGCAGCATAGTCAATATTTACCTACTTATTTGGTATAGTATTAATAAATGATGACTATAACAACAAAGCCCACTAGTAGAATCTTTTTGAAAGATTGTTGCTGGCGGGCTTTCTTTTGGCTTTGAATTGTGGTAAGATTGCATCATATATTTTAAAACTTACAGATTTTCACTTTCGGGAAAGCGCCAGCTTTTAAAAACCGAAAGTGTTTTTATTTGAGTAAATCTTAGTAATGTGATTACTAAGAAAATTATATAATCTCTACTATAAAAAGGAAAGAAATTTATCAATAAAGCTAATTTCAACTAATAGTAATTGTTAAATTTATGTGATGTTTTGATTGATTGTTTTAACTCTGGTATGTTGTATTGGATTTTCATTTTAGTCACTAAAATGAAAATTTTTATCATGATAGAATTGTATTGTTAATGCCTTTGTGGAATTGAACGAATAGCTGATTTATTAATTTGAGCAGTGCTTAACAATACTGCTCTTTTTTTTTACAAGATTCTAAAGTGCAATATATTATTATTGATATATACTACTATTGATGGATGGTTTTATTATTTTGTATTCATAGAATTCAATTGAATTCAATACTCTAAGAAAATGTATTATCTAGCTGTAGCAACAATATGTCATCATTGTTGCTTTTTATTTTTTTGTAATCCTAAACACAAGAATTAAAACATTTTTTTACTGCTCTCTACTACTATAGATGGTTGTATTAGCTTGTTTTATTAACTTATATTTATATGTGCATGGTAACGATACTTCAATCATCATCAGAATTTTTTATAGAGCAACGGGGTGCATTGTTCCGTTGCTTTTTGTTATTAGAATAGATTAGCTTGAACTTGGTTTACATTTAAACAAATTATTAACATTGTTCATACTTTATTAATACAGACTCCGATAGAATAATAGTGCACCCTAATTGTTCTTCTCTAATCACTTAAGATAACTTTTAAAGACAGTGGTATTAGTCCACTGCTTTTTCTTTCAACCCTAAAATATAACAATAGAGACATTTTTATTAATACCTACTACTATTGATAGATGGTTTTCCCATTTTATATTTATAAGCTCTAGATAAAGAAGAAAGATTTCAATCATCATCAGAGCATTTATAAAGCAACGGAATAAGGCGAACCGTTGCTTTTTACTATTAGAATAGTTTAGCTTGAGCTTGGTTTTTCGTTTTAGTGACTAAAATGAAAATATTGATAGAATGGTATTGAAAATGTAAGTCACATTTGGACATTTAGCTTTATATCAACAGTGGCTAAAAGCTCCTCCCTAAATGGGGCTACCAATGTAAAAAACTCAGGAGAGAAAGCAATATTTTCACGTAAGCAGTTGAGTGTATAGCTGTGCAGTCCCTTGTAATATTTCTCAGCCAGTCTGTTGACATCCTCTTCATAGAGAGTCGGATTGATGCCCTCACTATCATCTATTTCCCGTGATTTAATATTTTTGGCTATCCTGGCATCAGAGCAAGCATCATAAATAGCTTTTGCTAATTCCTCTTTACGCGCCGTATTGGCATTAATGGTCTTTCCGTCTCTATCAATTTTAGATATCCCTACTTTAGGTGCTATTGCTCTTAAATCAGTAGTCTTAAAATCTTTACCTAGCAAGGTTTCTAGTGAGTAATCAGCGTATTGCTTGCGAGAAACAGTAATGGGGTCGATAGTCATCATGGGGTGCTTCTGTTTGGTATACCCCAAATATAACCCCAATTCTAATAATATGCATTAATTTAATCATAAATTTTATTTATGGGGTTTACTCCTTTTTAGTTAATGGGGTGATCATTGATTATCTTTTCTGGCTGCTTTTTCAGCTTTGATTTTACTTAATGTCTTGAGCGCTTCTGCTTTGTCTTCCTTACGGACCTTAAAGAATTTCGGCGGTTTATCGGTAGGAGGGGCGATTAAGGAATCAAAACCAAATACATCCCGACCGGGCAAAAACCTTGCTTTAATCTCCACAAATGAAGCATGGCCCTGTTGTTCTTTTGGAGTTTTGGGGTTAAACCTAAAGGGCCTAGCTGGGGCATCTCTCCACAGCACGGGCACATGAGAGGCCTTCATAAACATCATTTTGGATAATGATGAGGTATCCTCTCGCTTGATGTATTCTAAACGGTCAGGGCTAAAATTTCTTAGCACAGTAATACAGGGTGTTTGGCAGACAGGGATAAACTGCCATAAGCCACAAAGCTTGAATTGAAAGTCTTCAAGTGCTGAAGCAATACCCTCATTCAATATGCCTTTATCAAAAGCTACTACTTGAAAACCAACTTGATGCAACTGCTCTTTTTTGGGGTAGTGTTGTATTTTTGGGTAAACAATTAACCGCTGGTTATAGTTCCCAGTGTTTGCTATCTCCTTTAGCAATCCATCGTAGGCTTTGCGCTTATTCTTATTGGGAGAATAGTACAGAGGGTATTCTCTATTGCCCAGAGCAATTAAGGTTTTACCGTATTCGTTAAATCTGATAGTACCCGAGATAATCCCAACAGCTTGAAACAGTGATGTTGATTGCTCTTGCTCCTGTTGATCCTCTTGCTCTTGTGCGGCTGACTCTGGTTTCTGTTGCTCTACAACAGGCTTTTTAACATCTGGTAATTTCTTTATGGGCTTTGGCCGTTCTACAGGCTTTGGGGCTGACTGTGGTTCTGCTATAGGCTCTACTTTGGCTATAGATTCTGTGATTACTTCTTGGTGTGCTTTTGGTTCCTCTGTCGGTTTTGGTTTAACAAACAGTAAAGTCTGTTTCTGTGGCTCTGGCTCTGGCTGTGGTTTTTGAAGTTGCCCCTTCTTTGGTCTGCCCATGATAGTTTTTATACTTATTGTAGACAAAACTTGTAGACAAAGCCTTTAGAGGATAGCACTTTTGAGGTGAGTGAAATCCTCAGAATTTCCTCGTAAAGAATTTTAATAGAACGGCCTAAAGCTTCAGTTTTAGTTCTGGCACAGCAATCTTGATTTCCCGTCAAAACTCGCCTCCGCATCTGATAACATGTGGCGATAAAGCTCAAAGTGTTGGCGACATATGGCGAAATTATGAATAAGCAACAAGCAGCAGATTTTCTTGGCGTTAGTGTTCGGGCCTTAGAGCGTTATGTTCAGCAAGGGCGGATTAGCGTGAAGTATGAGAAAGGCAAGACTCGCCCAACTGCTAATTTTGACGCCTGGGAACTTGAAGCATTCAGGGATGAACTCAACCAACCTACTGTTAAACCCGCTATTGAATCCCGCCAAACACCGACCGAGGTACAGCAACAGACAGATAAACCAGTGCTTTACGCTGGCGATCTGGCGGAATTTAGCGATATTAGCGTCATTGATAAGCTGGCATCAATTATTGAAGGAATGCTGGCTAAGGGTGAGCAAGAGCCCACTGTACCAATAGCAGATAAGTTGCTCCTAACAGTTACTGAAGCACAATTACTTACTGGGTTATCTAAACAATTTCTGTTAAGCGCTATTCAAGAGGGAACCCTAAAAGCAAAAACTATTGGTCGAAGCTGGCGGGTTAAGCGTAGCGATCTAGAGGAGTTTGTGGCTAGGATGTTTTAATTTTCGCGGCTATATCGCCACGAATTAATAACAAAAAATTACCACACAATGACTATTTGTAACAGGGTATTGTTTTGAAAATCTGGAAAACGACATACTCTGTGTGTATTAATGTTCAAGCCAGTCTCACCCTATCTCTGTTATGCCCCATGACTTCTCCGGTCAAAATCTCAGAGGACGCTCTTTTAAAGGTCAAAACTTGACTGGTGCAAACTTTAGCGGTGCAGATATCCGAAGTACTAATTTCAGTGATACTATCCTTATAGGTGCAAATTTCAGTCATGCACGCTTAGGGTTGCAACGGCGCTGGTCAACGTTTTTGGTGCTTGTTTCGTGTTTAATCTCCGCATTGGCAGGATTTTTATCGGCTTTTATTGGAGCACTAATAAGTTTTATATTTAATAGTTCAAATTTATCAGAGCAAGTTTTAGGTTGGACTGCCTTAATAGTAGTCATTGTTGTCTTTATAGTTATAATTCGCCAAGGATTAAATTCAGCCGTAGCCTTCGCCTTCGCCGTAGCCGTAGCGGTAGCCGTAGCCTTCGCCTTCGCCTTCGCCGTAGCCGTAGCGGTAGCCGGAGCCGTAGCGGTAGCCTTCGCCTTCGCCGTAGCCGTAGCCTTCGCCTTCGCCGTAGCCGTAGCCGTAGCCTTTGCCGTAGCCTTCGCCGGAGCCTTTGCCGGAGCCTTTGCCGGAGCCGTAGCCTTTGCCGGAGCCTTTGCCGGAGCCTTTGCCGGAGCCTTTGCCGTAGCCTTTGCCGTAGCCTTTGCCGTAGCTGTAGCCTTCACATTACTAAGTATTTATATCAGTAGGCGAGCATTGAAAGGAGATGAGAAGTATACCCTTATTCGCGACATCGGTGTTGCTTTTGCCGCTATAGGTGGTACAAGCTTCCGCAGCGCCAACCTAAGTAACGCTAATTTTACAGGTGCTACCCTCAAAAGTACAGATTTTAGAAAAGCTATTCTAACTCGTACAAGCTTCTATAAAACCAACAAACTAGACCGTGTTCGTCCTGGTACAACTTACCTTCAGAAAGCACAGGTGTGTCAGATACTTGTTACTAGACTTGGACAAGATCTGAATTTTGACCGTCTTGACTTGCGAGGAGTCAATTTTACAGGAGCTAACTTACAAGATGCTAGCTTCATTAGCACCAACCTTAATGAAGCCAATTTACAAGATGCAGATTTATCCAGAGCAAAACTAGTACAAGCGCAGTTAGACGGAACTGATTTTACAGGTGCTACTCTCACTGGAGCATACATCAAGGATTGGAACATCACCAGCGATACTAAATTTGATGGGGTGCGGTGTGAGTATATTTATATGCGACTTCCCACTCAAAAAGATCCAGATCCTCTTCGTAAACCAGATAACAGGAAAGAAATTTTTGCAGATGGAGAGTTTGGAGACTTTATAAAACCAATTGTCGATACTCTTGACCTTTACCACAACCAAGGTGTAGACCCCCGTGCTATTGCAATTTCATTCAAGCAGTTAGCTGAAAATCACCCTGATGCTAATCTGCGAATTGTAGGGATGGAGGTGCGAGGTGAAGATAAGTTTTTACTTCGTGCCAAAACTGCTCCAGATGCTGATAAATCTCAACTTAGCCAAGAATATTTTGACACTTACAATGAGATAAAAGCCTTACCGGAGCGAGAAATTAAATTACTACTAGAAGAAAAAGATAGCAGAATTCGTAGTTTAGAAACTATGGTTGTCACAGCACTACAACGACCTAGCTTTTACGCTGAAACTTATCAGAATCAAGGAGGTACAAACATGGCTGGTGAGCGTAATATCAATACAGGTGGTGGGAATTATAATGAGCAGATCCACGGAAACTATATACAGGGAAATTACTATAGTGCTGCTGAGAAACAAAGCCTTGCAGAAGCAGCAGCAGAAATTCAACAACTTCTCTACCAATTATCTAGGACTAACCCTACAACAAATGAAGCAGTTACAGAAGCTATTTATCAAGAAATTAGACGTAATCCGACGTTGAAAGCACGGTTACAATCTGCCTTAAAAGCAGGTGGACTGGAAGCACTAAAGGCAATCTTTAATCATCCATTGTTTAGTATTCCTGCTGAAACAATTAAAGGATGGCTTGAAGCCGAATAAATTCAGTTAATTTTTATTTGACTCTAATCCCTCAAAACCCTTTCATTGTCTGACATAGAGTCTACGTCAACATATCCCTTTTTCTTGCCGTAGGAGCGATCGCCCTATTGGACAATGGCCACAGCGCAATGGCAAACTGCGTCTGTATTACCCAAAATAATCATATCCTTTCATCACCAAAATCGCACAAGAGCCTATTTAATTTGTTAATCGACAGCAGCTTTCGCTGATTGCCCAAGGGCACCGCCAGAGTGCGATTCCACAAAGTGCATCGCATGATTGCGATCGCCTAATCCCTTTGTCCGCATAAATAAAGCTTACAATGTATTTAATCATGCTAGACACGACAAAGCTATACTTACATAGCGCACGCGCAAGCAAGCGCGCCTAGTTGACTTATCTTGAACATTGAGTGGGTTAATAAGCATATTTGCTCGCTATTTTTCTCTAACCAGAGACTACGTCCACGCTCGATAATAATAAATATATTTATGTTTTAGTGGACTTTAAAAGTTAAATTTCCCATTTTAATCATGTCCGAGTCTGGACGTCAACACACCCAAAAAAATCCGCGCTTAAATCGCTTTTTAGCAGCTTAAAAAGTCTTTGAGGTAATTCTAACTGTTTTGATAGCTAAAGCGTCTTCTAGGTGCCTTTCTAGCGTGGACTCAGTAAGCAATAAGTATTTAATAATGCTGGATGTAATACAACTGTACTTAAGCTTCTCCTGAAAGCGATCGCCCTCTCCGCAAAAAAATAAAGCTAATGAAGTATCTAATAATTCTTCGCTTGCCGAACCTATACTTAAATCAGGCTTGACCCCAGTAAAAGAGAGTTTATGAGTTGCTAAATACACTGGACGTTACACCAACTGTACTTAGAATGCTCATGAGGGCGATCGCCTCTCTCTGCATAAAAGAAGCTGATAACGTATTTAATTACGCTAGACGTGCTCAAACTGTAATTAAATCAGGTGTAGACTCAATAAAAGAGAGTTTATAAGTTACTAAATACACTGGACATAACACAATTGTACTGACGCTGAATGTGAGTGCGATCGCTTCGCGCTGCCTTCGGCAATCGCCCAAGGGCACCGCAATCGCCTCTGTCCGCATAAAAGAAGCTGATAACGTGTTTAATTACGCTGGATGCAATCCAAGTGTACTTAAATGTAGCTGTGAATCAGTAAAATAGAGTTTATGCGTTGCTAAATACACTGGACGTCGCACAGATGTACTTAGGCTTCACATGAGGGTGAGATTCTTAATAATTAGCTACGAAATAGTAATATTGCATTATTAGCTGGAGAACTACATACTCAAGGTGTATTAAAGTTTAAATTCAACAATTAGCTACTCTAGTTATGCCCCAGGACTTCTCCGGTCAAAATCTTAGAGGTCGCTCTTTTAAAGATCAAAACTTGACTGGTGCAAACTTTAGCAATGCAGATATCAGAAGTACTAATTTTACAGGTGCTAATCTTACAAGTGCGAACTTTACGGGTGCTAAAGCAGGACTGCAGAAGCGGTGGGCAATTTTGTTAGTGGTTGTTTCGTGGGTGTTAGCGAGTCTGTTAGGATTTCTTTCAGCTTTTGCTGGCTATTTGATAGCATTTCTAATACTTAACACAAAAAAAGATTATCAACTAGCGTCTCAAATTGCAGGCTGGACTACTACGATTACTGTGAATGAATGCAGTTAAAATCCCTATTTTTTCGTCTTTTAATTTTTATTCTAGTAAAAAAAAAATGGTTCTCCCAGACTTCGGTTGATAAATTAACACTTAAAAACAGCTAAAACAGTAGATATAACAAGGTTTTCCTCAAATTAAATCAAAGATTTAATAAAAATATGCTTTGTTCCTCTTAAATCCCTTACTATGTAAGGATTTAACCCGATATCAACTATTAATTTTTTATACCTAGTCTAGAAGAGCAGAAATTTTTTACTAGCATCATCCGTAATCACTTTTTTAGTGCGAGTATACCACAAGTTTGTAAATTGATTAGGATTGCTATATTAGAATTTAATTCAACATTTAACTACCCCTGTTATGACTCAGGACTTCTCCGGTCAAAATCTTAGAGGTCGTTCTTTCAAAGGTCAAGATTTGACTGGAGCGAACTTTAGCAATGCAGATATCAGAAGTACAAATTTTACAGGTGCTAATCTTACAGGTGCGAAATTTACAAGTGCTAAAGCAGGACTGCAAAAGGGTTGG